>Ga0187886_1001935_pt1 | contig 17510 bp, 7 predicted proteins | sample June2016WEW_20_1_FD_133001 | JGI IMG/M metagenome (GOLD analysis project Ga0187886, IMG submission 133001) | Peatland microbial communities from SPRUCE experiment site at the Marcell Experimental Forest, Minnesota, USA - June2016WEW_20_150 | ecosystem: Environmental > Terrestrial > Soil >... | reverse complement strand
TTTGGCGTTTCCGATCAAGTTCACCAGGATTTGCAGCACCTTGTGTTTCTCCACCAATACTGGCGGGGCCTCGGCGTACTCGCGTACGATTTGCACGTCGTGACGCGCCAGCGTGGCGGCATTCATGCGCAGCGCGTCCTCGACCAACTCGGCCACGGGCAGTAATTCCACCACTCCAGAGACCTTGTAATAACTCTGCTGCACCGCAACGATCTCTTTGATGTGCTCGACGTTGCCGCTGAGCGATTGAAGCTCCTTGAGGACCTCCGCCTGCTCCTCGGCCAGGTGCTGGGCGAGATTGATCAAGTAACCGGGCAACTGTGTTCCTTTTGGATCGCTGTTGAGAAAAGCGGCCAAATCATGTTTATGCTCCTGAAGCAATCCAGCCGCCTTGGCCAGGTTCGAGACTTTGGATTTCCGAACCTTATCTGATACGACTGCAAAAGAGACGTTCACGCTGTTGAGCACATTGCCGACGTTGTGCAACACGTCGGTGACTACCTCCGCCATGCCCGCCTGCCGAGAGCTATCCAACAACTGCTTGTGCAGGTTCTCCAGGTTCGCCTCCGCTTGCTTGCGGGCACTGATGTCGCGCAGAATCCCCTGGTACATACCCTCCGCAACTCGACAGAGGATGACTTCCGCGGGAAAACACGAGCCATCTTTCCGTCGCATGTTTCGCTCGTAGTGCAACGTCTGATCCACGCGCATTTCCCCTCTGCGTTGCTCTCCGATCTTGCGGTCTTCAGGCGGGTACGTATCCAACATGTTAAGTCGCAGCAGTTCCTCCTCTGTGTAGCCGAGCATCTTGCACGCAGCCGTGTTCGCGAACCGGATATTCCACCGGTCGTCCGTCGTGGTGATGGCGTCCGGGGATTGCTCGACCAACGCCCGATACTTGCGCTCGCTCGCGCGCAGCGTTGCTTCCGAAGCCGACACATATCCTTCCAGCCTTACGCCATAGGCGGTAATGCCGACCACCATCAGAAGGAACAATCCTCCCAGCAACCATTCATATCGGGCAAGGTTCTTGGTTTCAGCAGTCTGGCTTTCCAAGTAGGCATTTCGCAGCGCACGCAGATGCACACGGAAGACATCCAGGGCCCGCAGGATGTCGTCATACTCGCGGCTCAACGTGGCGAGTTGGAGACCGGCTTGATCGGGTTTGCCTTCGCGGATGGACGAGAAAACGGCTTCCGTGCTGGCAACCAAGTCATCCATTTCTTTTCTTACCGACGCGCAATCGTTGCTCAGCAGTGCTGCGTCTTTTGGCGGCGCGTTGCGTGGCAACTTGCGAACCAGTTGCTCGAACGTCTGGTTGAATTCGGACAGCGCGGCCTGCATTCTCGCGGATTCCGCCTCAACGTTGCGGGAACGAAGCACATCGGTTCCCGGCCTGCTCACATCGCTGGCGTCCTTGCCAAGCACGTCGCACAGAGTCAGTCTGGCAACCCATTCGAGGTTGCCTTCGAATGTGCGTTTGTGCGTCGCCACCAATCGATAGTTCAAAACCAAGCTCAACAGGATGGTGAACAGAACGAACGCGGCCTGCAAAAAATACACGTGATGCCACCGGAGTCGCCCGTGGCCGACGCCGGGGACCGCCTGGCCCACGCTCCTGGGAGCGCCGGAACTCATCGGGTCTCCTCCTTCGGTGCGCAGGGCAGCGTTAGCGTAAACGTCGCTCCCTTGCCCACGCCGTCGCTGTGCACGGTCAACGTTCCACCCAGCTCCTTGGCCGCCAAGGCGCCGCTGTGGAGACCAAACCCGTGCCCATCCTTGCGCGTGGTGAATCCGTGCTGGAAAATCCGTGTGAGATTTTCCGGGGAGATGCCGACGCCATTGTCGATGACCGAGACATGGACAAAGTCACTGCTGTTTTTGGTCACCCGCAGCGTGAGTAGGTTGTCGCGCTGGTCGCCTTCATCGAGCGCGTATTTGGCGTTCCGGATCAAGTTCACCAGGATCTGCAGTACCTTGTGTTTGTCGACCACTACCGGCGGAGTATCGGCGTATTCGCGAATGACTTGCACGTCGTGACGCTCCAGCGCCGCGGCATGCATGCGCAGCGCGTCCTCGACCAACTCGGTCACGGGCAGCGACTCCACCACCCCGGAAACCCTGGAGTAGTTCTGCTGCATCGCAACGATCTCCTTGATGTGCTCGACGTTGCCGTTGAGGGATTGAAGCTCCTTGAGGACCTCCGCCTGCTCCTCGGTCAAGTGCTGGGCGAGATTGACCAAGTAACCAGGCAACTGCATGCCCTTCGGATCGCCGTTGAGAAAGGCGGCTAAATCGTCCTTGTGCTCCTGGAGCAATCCAGCCGCCTTGGCCAGGTTCGAGAGTTTGGATTTCCGAACCCTATCCGATACAAGTGCGAAAGAGACGTTCACGCTGTTGAGCACATTGCCGACGTTGTGCAGCACGTTGGTGGCCACTTCCGCCATGCCCGCCTGCCGAGAGGTATCCAACAGTTGCCGGTGGAGGTTTTCCAGCTTCGCCTCGGCGCGCTTGCGCTCCGTGATGTCCCTGAAGCTCCACACGCGACCAACGATTTCATCTCGTATGTACTGGGGCTGGATGCACTGCTCGAAGACCCTGCCATCCTTGAAACTGAGCAGGTCAAAGCCCTCGCCGTCCGAGTCCGCTTGCCGCTCGCGCACCCTGCGGAGGTATCCCTCAGGGTCGCTCAGTTGATCGAGAACCGTCGCCATCATTTGTTCGCTATCGCCAGACGCAAGCACGGCCTCTGGGATGCGCCACATGCTCACGAACTTCCTGTTGTAGGTCACCGCCCTGCCCTGCCGATCCACCACGAGAATGCCGTCGACGGTGGACTCGATCGTGGCATGAAGGAGAGACAGGGAGCTTTCCAACTCACGCGTGCGTCTCTCGACCCGTATTTCCAAGCTCTCGTTCGCCGCCTGCAACGCGGCATCTTGTTGCTGAATCTGGGTCAACATCTCGTTGAAGTCATCGGTCAGCATTCCCAATTCGTCCTGGCTCTGCTTGACCGCACGCAGCGCATAGTTCTTTTCGAGAGCGACGGCCCGGGCTGTCTTGGCCAAATGCAAGATCGGCCCTGAGAGCCAGCGTTGCAGCTTGGACGACAATAGAAAGGCGGCCAACGTGGAAGTGAACAACACAATGCCGACAATGCTGATGTATTTTCTTAGCCGCACAGACAGATCCCGCAAGTCTGACTGCAAATAGACCGAGCCAACTGTGTCGCCTTTCTGCATAATGTGACGGCACAGAATCAGGTGGCCGTTGGCGAACTGGTGGCCGTCCGTTTCCATCTTGAGCGGTGAGAAGTCTGTTAAGACATCAGCACGACGATACGTGGCAAATCGCTGGCCGTCCTTGGTATAAATACAGGCGGCGGTGATATTCGGTTCGGCGCGCAACGCAGACAGGATTTCCTGAGCGGCCTTGGGATCGTTGAAATCCAAAGCCCCGCTGCTGTTATCGCCGATGATTTGGGCAAGCGTCGTGAGATTCTGGGTCATGGTCTGGCGAAACGCGATGACTTCGTAGGCGACGAATCCTGCGCAAGCCAACACCAGTGCAACGGTGCTGGTCAGCATGATGACCAGTGTCTGCTTGCGCTGGATGGAGAGAGTTTGAAAGATTCGCATCCTAATTCACCTTCTCATCCCCCGGCTTGCCCATCACTACATCGGCCACGCTCAACAACTTTGAACTGATCTTGAGATTCGCCCGTTGCACGGCGCCAAGATTGATCTCCAGACGAATCTTGTTCTCTTTCTTTGTGAAGTTGATCATCCCCGTTTGCGCGAGAAACCGCTCCGTTTCCCCGACCGTCAAAATCGCGGAGTCCTTGACGGCGTTCAGAATCTCCGGGAGACCCGACTTCTCCGAGGCGCTAATGAACAGGATGTGGCAGCCTTTGTACTCCTGTTCGCTCGCCACGTGTTTGACTACCACTGGTCGACCATTGATGGTTTTGCCTGCGATTACCTGTTTGAAGTTGTCGCCAAAATTGTCCTGTCCGGCCAAACCAATCACGATCGGAGCGCTGTCGTTCTCGAACGCGTGCGGCGGCCAGTCCACGTACTTTGCAAAATTAAAGAGGAAGAGTGCTTTCACCTGGTACTCAGAGAGTGCTGGCGATCCGGCGACCCCGACCGTTCCGAGACAAGTCAACATCGAGGCGACCAGAACAGCGGCTAGGAGCCGAACCACATGGCTCGCAGTCGCCAAGCGGCCCGTCGTCGTCCGTTCCAAGAGATATGGTCTGGCGTTCATCAGAAGCGGTACCGGATTGACACAGCCAGCGAGGCAGGCTGCACGCTGAATTCGGACAAGCGGAAGTAGTAGTTGCGCTTGGACAACGTCTCATCCGCCAGCGCTGCAAGGTTGTACCCGTCCAAGCGGATCGACCAGTTTTTCGTCGGACGGTACTCCAAACCGAGGTTTATGTACAAATTCGGGCCATAAGGATCCGTATATCCCGGATCGCTGAGAGGTGCTGCGGATGGCGGGCTTACAAAGTTGCCGGCGTACCTGGCATAATCTTCGGCACCGGGGAACCCGGAGTAGTAAACCAGCGAGGAACTAACGGTCCACTTCTTGCCGATGTCATGCAGTAGCGCCAACTTCGTGATGAACGGAGCCCACTCCGCCAAGTCGTGCCCAAACCCGTATGGCTCGGCGGTGAGCCCCTGGCCGGCCGCCGGCAAGCCCTTGGGCAAAGAAGCATTTACGAGCTTCGCCACGCCCTCTGACAACGTGAGACGCGTGTTTCCGTTGGTGTAGGTAAGCTGAAACTCGCCACCGGCAATCTGGAAGCGACCAATTGCCGCGGATTCGAACCAGGCCGGAATCCAACCAATAGCGTCATAGTCCTCGTAAAATGCGTTGCCACCCACGCGCCACTGATCCGTCAACTTGCGTTCATACGAAATCTCGTAGGAGCACAGCGATTCGGGCTTCGCGATGGTCCCGTGGCGCTCCCATTCTCCCCATAGCTCTTCGTCGTCGCCGCGGCGCACCGACTGGCCGGCCATGACTTTGAACGTGTCCCGGTCCGTCGGCGTAAACACCACCGTACCGCGCGGCGACAACAACCAGTCCGAAAAAGTGTGCTTGTCGGTGCGAAAACTCAAAAACGTCGTCCACTGGTCGCTGATCCTCCATTGATGCTCGGCAAACAGGGAAATCGTGTCAGTTTGCCAATTGCGATTGGAAACCATCGGCGCTCGATCCAGCGCGTATGAATACGGTGGATCGTGAAACCACTCGTGGGAATAGTCCGTGCCCACGGCCAACGAATGCGCGTCGTTCGGCTTCCAAGTGACGATCCCCCGGCTGAACGATTCAGACTCGCGCCCGTGCTGGAAGGGCGCGGGACTGGTCCCCATCAACTGGTTATCGTAATACCAGATGTCAAAGCTCTGCACCAATTCCAGGTTCCATTCCGGCGACAGCTCCTTCTTGAAGCGCCCGGTCGTTGTGGTTTGCTGGTTCCGGAACTCGCGGCCCCGGGTCCAGTCTTCCAACGACCCGCCTGCCGGTATCGGCGTAGTGTAAATGTCGCGCATGGGCCGGTCTTCGACACCGTCTTGCACGTAACGGGTCCAGAACTCGAACGGCCCGGCCACGTAACTCACGTGAACCTTGTGCCAGAGATCGCCGAACCCGGCCTGATCGAGGTTGGCCATCGGTCCGCTGTACGGTTTGCCAGCAACGTTTGCAGGCAGGCCGTTGGCCGCCGGATAGGAGCGCCCGATGTAATAGTGGGAATCGGCTCCTTGCATGTCGGCCAAGCCGTAATACAGGAATAACCCGGAGGTCTCGCTGAATTTGTGTCCGTAACGGATCTCTGCCGCGGTGTATTCGTCCACCACGCCCTGCCGCACGTTGACATCGACCCCTTGAAACGTCAGCCCAGTGTACGGTTCCACGTCAATGACTCCGGCCAGCGCGCCCGCGCCGTGGGTGGCCGAGGCCGGGCCGCGCACAACACTCACGGACCGGATGTCCCCGAGCAACGGCAGGTCGCGCTCGATGTCAGCGCCCAGTAACGTCCGGTTGTTCAGCGTGATGCCGTCCACCTGGTAGAGGTATTTGTCTTCGCGGTCGCTGATGATTCCCCGGAATCCAAGATGCGGGGGGAGACGCTGGTCATCAATGAATTGGGCGTTGGGGACATAAATCTCCAGCAAATGATTCAAATCTTTGGCGCCGGACTGCTCGATATCCCGGGCGTCGAGTGTCGTCACGTCGACCGGTGCCTTCCGTGGATCGATCTCGGTCAATCCGGCGGGGCTTCGGAGCTCGATATTCACCAACTGCTCGAGCGTCAAGTCCCGCCAATCGCTGTTGGCCATCGGAGATTGTGCCGCTTCATTGGCTGCGGCCGTGCTCATTCCCAACGCAAACCATAAGGCGGCGACCGCGACGCCAATGGCTGTCGCGCAAGATCCCACTCTGGCCGAAAAACACCGCCTTAACGGACCTGAATCATTTGTAATCAGAACTCTTATTTTTCGCTCCTCTCAAAATCGGTAGCGGGCTGACACAGTCAGCGATGCCGGCTGCGCGCTGAATTCCGACGTGCGGAAGTAGTAGTTGCGCTTGGACAATTTCTCATCCGCCAGCGCCGCGAGGTTGTAACCGTCCACACGGATTGTCCATTTCTCCGAAGGGCGATATTCCAGGCCGAGGTTCAAGTACAAATTCGGGCCATAAGGTTCCGTATAGCCCGGATCGCTCAAGGGCGCAGAGGTCGCCGGTTTCGCCAATGTGGCGTTATAGTTGGCGTAATCTTCGGCACCGGGGAATCCAGAGTAGTAAACCAGCGAGGAACTGACGGTCCACCTTTTGCCGATGTCATGTACGAGCGCCAGCTTCGTGATGAACGGCGCCCACTCCGCCAAGTCTTGCCCAAACCCGTACGGCTCGGCGGTGATTCCTTGGCCGGCGGCCGGCAAGCTCTTGGGCAAAGTGGCATCCACGAGTTTCGCTACGCCCTCTGACAACGTGATGCGCGTGCTTTTGTTGGAGTACGTAAGTTGGAACTCGCCGCCGGCAATCTGAAAGTTGCCGAGGGACAACGAATGGTACAAGGTCGAACTCCAACCGATGGCGTCGTAGTCCTCGAAAAATGCGTTGCCGCCCACGCGCCAGTGATCGGTCAGTTTGCGTTCGTACGAAATCTCATAGGAACGCAGCGTTTCAGGGGCCGGGACGGTTCTCTGGCGCTCCCATTGCGACCACAACTCTTCGTCCCCGCTGCGGCGGACCGATTGGCCGGCCATCAGCTTGAACGTGTCCCGCTCCGTCGGCGTGAATACCACCGTGGCGCGCGGTGACAGCAACCAGTCCGAGTAGGTGTGTTTGTCCGTGCGGAAACTCAGGAACGTCGTCCACTGGTCAGTGATCCTCCACTGGTGCTCGGCCAACAAGGAAATCGTGCCGGTCTGCCAGTTGCGATTGGAAACCACTGGCGCCACTTCCAATGCATCGGCATACGGCGGATCGTGAAACCACATGTGGGAATACTCCATCCCAAAAGCCAGCGAATGGGCGTCGTTGGGAGTCCAGACCGCAATCGCCCGGCTGAACGCCTGCTGTTCGTCCGCCGAGCGGGTCCGCCGCGGCGGCCAAGAATCCGCACCAGCCCGCTGATCCTTGAACGCCCAGAGGTCGTAGCTTTGCAGCAGTTCCAGATTCCATGTCGGCGACAGGTCTTTTTTGAAGCGGGTGGCGGCGGTGTACTGCTGATTCCGGATCTCGCGCCCGAGCGTGAATGTTTCCAGCGGCTCGGTCGCCGGCCGCGTTTTCGTGTAAATTGACCGGCTGGGAGGAGATACGTCGCCATCCTGAACAAACCGGCCCCAAAACTCCAACGGCCCGGCCACGTAACTCAAGTGAACCTTGTGCCAGAGCGAGCCGAACGCAGGTTCGTTGAGGTTTGGTATCGACCCCTTGGCCGGTTTGCCAGCGACATTGGCGGGCAGGCCGTTGGTGGCCGGATAGGAGTGTCCAATGTAATAAGTGTTTCCAGCCCCTTGCACGTCGGCGACGCCGCAATACATAAACAACCCGGACGTATCGCTGAATTTGTGGCCGTATCGGACCTCTGCCGCACTGTATTGATCGACCAGACCCTGGCGCACATTCAGATCCGCTCCCTGGAACGTCAGCCCGTTGTACGTTTCAACGTCAATGACCCCGGCCAGCGCGCCCGCCCCGTGGGTGGCCGAGGCGGGGCCGCGCACCACGTCCACTGAGCGGATATCCCCCAGCAACGGCAGGGCGCGCTCATCGTCCGCGCCCAGCAACATCCGGTTGTTCATCGTGAGTCCGTTCACCTGGTAGAGGTATTTGTCATCCCGGTCGCTGATGATTCCCCGAATTCCGAGATGGGGTTGGTGGGCGTGATGCAGGAGGAACTGCACGTTGGGCACGTAAATCTCCAGCAATTGATTCAAGTTTCTGGCCCCCGACTGTTCCACGTCCCGGGCGTCGAGTTCCGTCATGTCGACCGGCACCCGACGGAAATCAATCTCGGTCAATGTGGCGGGGCTTCGGACCTCGACATTGACCAATTGCTCAAGCGTCAAGTTCCGCCAATCGTTGGACGTGGAAGATTGTGCCACGTCATCGGCTGCGGCTGCGTTCACTCCCAACGCGAGCCACAAGGCGGCGACTGCCAAACCGATCTTCATCGCGGAAGATTCCACTGCGGCTGACAAACGACGCCATAGTCGTCCCGTGGTCTTGATCGTCTGGTTGTCTCTGTATTCAGTTCTCACAGTCATCAAGTTTCGCCGCCGATTGGTCGGGTCGACCCTTTGGAATAGTTGGAATAGCAGGGCGCGTGCGCGATGCGCTTCACAGGGCAGAGAGCTGTAATCCTGTAGTCTGATTCCTTGTAGGTGTTTGTCTTACAGAAGGTTAAGTAGAACGCGCCCAACCAGATGTAGTTCTCCAGCAAAGAGATACTGGCGATCTTGCAGATGAACACAAACCCGCCGCACATGAGTTTTCTCCCAAGGCATGCCAAATTTGTCACCTTGCAGGCCAAATTTGTCACGCTGGAGGCTGATTTCGCGACCCCGATTTGAAGTCAAGACGGGCCAATCCACCTGCAGGTTGTGATTCAAAATGGCGGGCAAGTGAACGACGAACCCTCACTCTGACCCGCCTGCGCCGAGGCTTCGGCGGGCAGGCCCTCTCCCGTGCACGACAGGCGCAAGCCGTACCGAGGACCACGACGATCTCGTGCGCGTTTTGCCCTTGTGGGCATGCCCCCAAGGGCAAGCTGTCGCTCCCACGTCCGTGGGGAACCACTGGCAAGAATACCACGAATTGAAGATACAAGGGCCACGCTCCCGCCTGCGCGGCGGCCCGTCGTGGCCGAGGGGGCCGGACGCGATGCTTCGCAGCTCAGTACAGGCTCCGCGCGTCCCTACAGTTTGGCTGCGGCCTCGCGCCGCCTTAGGTTTAGGGATACCCGCAGGGCTTGAGTACACCGTTGGCCGAACCTTACGGTGCCGGCTCGAAGGTGATGTAGCCGCTCTCGTCTGTCCCGAGGAAGTAGCCGGCGCCGGCGCTCTCGATCTGCAAGACCAGCCCCTTGAAGCTGATCGTCTTGTTCAAGGACGGATGCGTAAAACTCCCGCTGAACTGTCCCGTTGTCGGCTGTAACTTCAATTTCAGGTTCTCGTTGTTCGCAGACGACACGGTGACGTTGCCAAGCGAATCCACAGTGACGCTCGCAACGATGTTGCTGGCAAGGTTCCCGCCTCCCAACGTCACCTCGCGGTCACCTGCGGGAGTCGGCCCGCCTGCTGACGGCGACACGTATTTCTCACCGACCAACGAAACGTTTGTTGTGAAACCGGCAGGATAGTAATGAGAAGCCGGCAGGAACGGTTTGAACCAATCCACTGTCGCTTCGAGCGTGTCATTGGTGTCAAACGTCACCCAGCCAATGCACGCGCCTTGATTCTTGTAGAGCACATTATACAGTGGCCACGTGCCGTGCTTGGACACCGGCATACTGCCCTTGATCTTCGTCCCATCCCCGAGTTCGCCGTTCAGTTTCCCACTGCCTGTTGTTGTGACAATCAACGTCCCGAACCCATATCCCTGCGGAATGGCCGGATCGCTTCCCTCGGGCGGCGCTAACACCACCGTGTAAGTCCCGACCCACGGACAGGGATTGGCCTTGCTATAGGCAGCGCGGTCAGCCAAAAGCTCCGACGTGAATACACCGTTCGCAACCGTTCCCGTGATCTGATCGGTGCCGTATGCCAGGTCCAAGTGCAGAATCACTTGCAGCGAACTCAGCCCCTTGCTTGTCACTACGTTCGTCGCATTGCCAGAAGCATCAAACTGCCCCTTGAACACCGCTTTGGCGCCACCCATGTTCAGTTTGGCCGCAAATGATCCCATGTTGCCAAGCGCGACCGTGATCGCACCAGAACTGGCGTGCGACGGCGCATTGGTTTGAATGACCAGACCGTTATACGTGCTCCGCAACGAGCCCAAGCTTACGAAAGTCTGCGCCCAGGCTTCCATGCTCTGGGCCGAGGCGCGCCCGACGTTATCGTAAGCTGCGACCGTGTAACCGTACTCTGTCCCGGCAGCAAGACCGACATCGGAATAGTTGGTGCTGGCAGTCGTCGCAATCTGCGTCTGGTCCCGGAACACCTTGTAGCCGGCTACACCCGAGCCGCTGTCGCTGGAGGGTGCCCAACTAAGATTGATCTGATTGGCGGCCACCGCCGTGGCCATCAGCCCAATCGGCACCGACGGAGCATGGTTGTCCACGGTTACACAGTTGGTGGAGGAACTGCCCACATTGTTGGCCGCGTCATATGCTTGGGCATAGAAGCAGTGTGCGCCATCGCCCACCGTTGCTGTGTTGAAACTGACGCTGTACGGCGGCGTGGTAACGGCCGGGGCCAGCAGCACGCCGCCCTCGCGGTAGAACTGGACCTTCACTACCGCCACGTTGTCGGTCGCGGTTGCGCTCACGGCGATTATATTGCTCACGATGCCCGTAGTCGGCGCGGTCAGAGCCACGGTGGGCGCGGTCGTGTCTGCCGCCTGTATCACGATGTAATTGGTGCGCGTCTGCCCGCTCGTGCCCACCGGCCCCGAGACCGTCAGACTCACCGTGCTGGTGCCGGCAGCGCCGTACGTGTGGCCCAAGCTGGTGGCTGTCGTGTTAGTCGTGCTGCCGTCGCCGAAGTTCCAGAACCGATTGGTGATCGTGCCGGTCGAGGTGTCGGTGAATGTCACCGCCAACGGCACCGGGCCGTTGGTGCGGCTGGCGCTGAAGCTGGCCACCGGCACAATCGCAGCCATGCCTCTGACCGTGTTGGTGGCTGCCCCGCCGTTGGCCGTGGCAAACACCACGCTGTTGGTGAACCCGCCCGCCGTCACCGGCGCAAACTGGACCACCACGTTGGTCGTGCCAGAGCCCGGTACACTGAAGGTCGCGCCTGACACAATCGAGAACGGCCCGCCGGTCACCGTGGCAGTGCCGTTGCTGACCGTTGTATCGCCAAAATTGATCACCACAAAACTGGTCTGTGCGGTGGCGCCCGCGGCCACCAAGCCGAAATCCCAACTGTCCGGCGTGACGGCGATGTTGCCCGGCGCCAGGCCCACTCCGCTGACCGCATTGGTCGAGTTGCCACCGTTGCTGGCGAAGATCACCGACCCATTGAAGGTACCGGCCGCGCTGGGCGAAAAGGCCACGGTAACGGTGGCGGTCTGTCCGACCCCGAGGTTGTACGGACTGCCACCGGTGACGGCAAACGGTGCCGCCGCACTCACGGCCGTGCCGGTCAGGGGCAGCTCGCCGGTGTTGATCACGGAGAAATTCAGATTCTTCGTCTGGCCGATTGTGGCCGAGCCGTAGCTGAGGCTGCCTGGAACGACCACCAGATGCGGCGGATTGACCGCCACGATGTAGTTGGACCGGGTGCTGGTGCTGCTGCCTCCATAGGCCCAAGCTGTCAGACGGATGGTGTAGGTGCCACCCGCGCTATACGTGTGGCTTAGGCTGGTGGCTGTCGTGTTGGTCGTGTTGCCGTCGCCGAAATCCCAGAACCGATTGGTGATCGTGCCGCTCGAACCATCGGTGAACGTCACAGCCAGGGGTGGCACGCCGTTGGTTGGGCTGGCCGTAAAGCTGGCCACCGGCGGCGACGCCACGACCAAGTTCACCTGACCGCCGGTTGTAATGTCAACGAAGTACATGAGGTTTGTGTTCGGCGTCGTGCCAATCGCCAAAATCGTGGGCGTGCCGTTGGTCGAAAGCATCCCTCCGTAACTGAACAGCGTGTAAGTCCCGTTGGTGAACCCGCCCGCGTCGGTGATATTGAGCGTGCCGCCCAAGGTCAGGTTGCTGCTCACAACCGTCCGATCACTGGTGGTGCCTAAGTCGTACTGCAACACCGCCGCATTGCCAACCACCAGATCATTGCCGATGGTTAACGTGCCAACCCCGTTGCCGGGAGCTAGCTTACCGCCGTCTTGAATTATCACAGTGGCTGCCCCTTGGAGGGTGATCGTGCCGCTGCCGCTCAGTGTAGCATTCGACGCGACAGTCCAGCTCTTCCCGCTAGCCAACGTTTGGTAGATAGTGCCATTCACCTGAAGCGTGCCGCCGTTGACGGTGAGCGCGCCCGTGAGCTGTCCGCCGTTGACGACCTGCGTACCGGCCCCCACCTTGCTCAAGGCAATCGGGCCCGCAGCCCCTTCAACGAAGGCTCCCGTGAACGTGCCGCTGGCGTCGCCATTGCCCACCGACAGCGTCCTGGTATTGCTGCCGGCCTTGTAGATTGTTCCCCCGCCCGACAGACCGTTGACGGCCACGTTCATGTTGTTCATCTGCAAAGTGCCGCCAGAGGTGATGATGACATTGCCCTTGCCTGTCCCATATGGCAGAACGTTGTCGGCAGTGATGTCGATTGTGCCGTTGCTGATGGTCGTGTCGCCGGTGTAAGTCTTCGCGGTGCCGCCGAGCCGGAGCATGCCGCTGCCGCTCTTGGTCAGGCCAAAGTTTCCAGAGATGTCGCCCATAACGTCAATCCTGTAAGTGCCGGTCACGCTGACGTCGATGCCTTGGAGCAGCGTCATGTTCAGATTGATGGTATTTGCCCCGGTACCGCTGGCGGTGCTGCTGAGATTGCCGCCCAAGTTGATCGCGTTGCCACTCAGAGAATACAGGCCGCTGCTGAATTGCAGTCCGTTAAACTGCGTGCCCGCAGCAAAATCGTTTGCGGTGGCTCTGGTCCCGGTGACACCACCGGGGAAAGCCAGCACGTCACCGGGAGACGGTGCTACGTTGCCAACCCAGTTTGTGGCGGTCGACCAGAGGCCGTTAGGATCGTAGCCAGTCCATGTGTCTTGCGCGTGCGCCGGGCCGCTGGATAACAGCAGCAGACTCATCCCCAGCACGACGACCGTCCCGAAGATCGCCGGCGCCGCTCGCCGTCTGCTTCTCCCCTCATGTTTGTTGATCTTCATTTGCCTTACCGTTCATTGAGCGCGGCACACTTTGACGCCAATTCGGAGAGAGGTGGAATCGAGCTCATCCCATTTGTGCTGCCCGCACCCACAAACATCCCCGGCGCCGGAGCCAACGGCAATGACTCGCTGCGATTCATCAATCTGCGGCGGCAACGTAACATAAATGTTCGTGCTGAAATAGAAAGCAACTAGCGCGCCGCAAGCTCTTGTCCGTCCAGCCCAGTCCAGAACTGAGACGTTTCTAGCCGTTTTACAGCGCCGTATTGCGCCTGGCCGTGATGCTGCGTCTCGAACCGCGTGCAATTTTGTTATCGGCAGGTCTGGCGCAAGACTGAAGACACATTTGCCGGGCTTTTGCTAGTAATTCCCCGAACAGCAGTTTGAGGTTGTGATGTAGGGGTAACAGGACAGAGTTCCCCCTTACCCCACAACCACGGGAACCAAGGATGGAACCTGACCAACTGCGGGTGCGGCGACGGCAACACGAGTGCCACCAGCCTGAGCCACACCTACATCGCCACCGGCACCAACACCGTCAGTCTGACAGTGAGCGGCCCCGGGGGCACCGATACCCTTAACCTGTTTGGCTACATCACGGTCTCCAATGCCCTGCCGCCGGTGATCACGGCGGGGCTGACGGTGACGAGCGCGCTGCTGCAAGTCGGCAGTGTAGCTGTGGTCGTGGCCGGCGACACCAATGTGTTCAGCGTCGAGGCCACAGATCCAGACCCGCTGAGTTACCAGTGGTCGTTTGGCGATAGCGTGACCAACGCGTGGTCGCCATCGAGCGCGGCGGAGCATGCCTACGCCGATTGCGGGTCCTACGATGCCGGCGTGACCGTCAGCAACGAGTGCGCGGCGACCACCAGCAACTTCACGGTGGCGGTCGCCTGTCAACTGAGCATCACCAAGCTGCAGGCGAAGCTGAACTTCGCCAGGACCAATGCCGACATCTGCATTGTCCAAGGCAGGTTCGATCTGCCTGCCGAGTGCAGTTTCTCCAACAAGCTGGCGACGTTGGACATCGGCGGTGCGAAGCTGTCTTTTGCCTTGGACAGCAAGGGGCGGGGTCGCAACGGTCTGAGCACGTTCAGCAAGCCGACCTACAACAAGAAGACCGGCCGGTGGACGCTTAAAGCCACGTTGAAAAACGGCTCATGGCAAACCGCATGGGCGGGTTACAGTATGATCAATTCAAACATACCGAGGCCGGGAGTACTGGTGAGCGAGCTGCCAGTGATTTTCGTGCTGGACACCGAGGCATTCGTGGGGACGACGAACCTGCATTACACGGCGACCCAGGGTAAGTCCGGCACGGCGAAGTGATGGAAAGCTGACAGCGATCAGCCACGTTCCATGTTGGCGTATTCATCTGCGGGTACTCAGCGGCGAGAATCTGAAGATGAAACTGCGGCCTGCCACCGGCCAGTTCAGCGGTAGTTTCATGCATCCGTCACTGGACAAGACAATCGGCTCCGAGGGGTCTGGTTTTGCAGACCGACGGTGCTGCGGCTGGATATTTCTTGGGCGCCAACAAGAGCGGCTCCGTGATGTTTGAGCCAACGCCGTGATTCCCAGTCCAGTTGTAGTTGGCACGCCAGACAACATTACGAAAGCTGTCTGGAAGGCATGGAGAACTGCAACCTGGTACTGCTCCCCGGGTCAGTTTGGGTTTCTCGGGTCTGGTCAGTAAGAAACTATCTCAAAACGGTCAGTTGAGGCCCAAAACCGCATGAAATTATGGGTCTTTAGATAGTTCCTAAACAGTCTGTTTCCTTTCGATGCCTCATTGTGAGACACACCATCGACTCTGAGAACGCACAATTTTGTCATAGATCGGCGTTACTTCAAGGTGGCACGCGACTTGCGGCATGCTAGTAGGGAGAAATGGAAAGAAGTTCGAAAAAGCAAGAATTCTGCACCGACAAACTCGTATGAGACCGGTCGACCATCAGTGGACGATAAGTGCAGTTCTTCCGTGGCGAGCAGAGACTCGTCTTTCGCCCGTCCTATCCACGGTGGTTCATGTGTTTTCAGCGGTCAGCACGCATTGGGAAGATGCAGATTCCGCCTCGTTCTCCGACCGAGTCGGAATGCACAACATTCAATGAACGGAGTGAGAAATGAAGACCAAGAAATATGGTGAGGCAAGCGGACAACGTTCGTTACCAGCGCGTTTGGGAATAGTCGTTCTGCTTGCGACGGGTCTGCTGTTGTTATGCGCCGGCTCGGCCCGAGCGCAAAGTAATTTTTACTGGATCGCCGGCACAGACGTGTGGAGCAACGCCGCCGCTTGGACCAACGAGCTTGGCACTGCTGCCGCGCCGAATTCGGGCGGCTCTATTGATTACGTCATCGACTTTAATAACACCAACGGCTTCATGTGCGCGACGAACGACCTCGGCACGGCGGCCAATGGCGGGTTTCTCCTGAATCAACTCATTGCTGACGCCAGCCAGGCAGCGTTATACGGGAGCAACCTGGTCTTCAAAACCAGCGGCGGTAGCGTTGCGCCTCAAGTGCTACAGAACAGCGGCGGCACCATCACGATCACCACCAGCCTGGTGCTGAGCAACGACATTACCTTCGGCGGGATCAGCAACGGTATGATGGTCGTCAATGGCGGCATCAGTGGCACCGGTGGCTTGACCAAGCAGGGCAATTACAAACTCAGATTACAAAGCACTAACGCCACCTACACCGGCGACACGATCATTAACGCCGGCACACTCTCTCTGAACTGGACCAACGTTCTGCCTTATGGAACCGGCAAGGGTAACGTGACGGTCAACAGTGGCGCCACACTCGCACTGGAAAACATGGACGTGACCATCAACGGCTTGTCCGGCGTGGGAACTATCACGAAAGCAAGCGGAAGCAATACGAAGACGCTGACCGTGGGCAGTAACGACGTCACCAGCACGTTCGCGGGAACAATCATAGTGGAAAGCGGTGGGCTGAACCTGAACAAGGCTGGCAGTGGTGTGCTGACTCTAACCGGCACGAACACGTTCTCCGGTCAAATGATTGTCAGCAACGGCCAGGTTGTTCTGGCCAACACCGTCGCGTTGTCCAACAGCCTCGTGACGGTCAACGTCAACAACGGTCTGGTCTTCAGCAACGCCACCACCTTCATCTTGGGCAGGCTGGGTGGTTCGCAAAGCACGCCGTCCACCGGCAACTTCGGCCTGACCAACACTGCTGGCAACCCGGTCGCGCTGATCGTTGGCAACAGCAGCAACACGGGCAGCAGTACCTTCGGCGGCATGTTGAGCGGCAGCGGCAGTTTGATCAAGAACGGTGCTGCGTACCCGCTCAGGGTACAAGGCACCAACCAGGCGTACGCTGGCGACACGATTATCAATGCCGGCACTCTCGACGTGAACATCGCCAACTGGTTTGCGTACGGGGCCGGTAAGGGCAATGTGACGAACAACGGCATCCTGGGTTTGCGTTTTGACCAGATCGTCAATGGCCTGTCGGGTACGGGAGCCGTCATGGCGCTGAACTCCGGTACCAAGAATTTGACCGTGGGCAGCAACGACGTCAGCGGCACCTTCTCGGGGGTCATCTCGAACGGAGCAGGAGCTATTTCCTTAACCAAGGTTGGCAGTGGTGTGCTCACTCTGACCGGCTCGAATACCTATACGGGTGCGACGACGGTCAACGGCGGCACACTGAATATCAACGGGCAAGTGACCGCAAGCACGACCACTGTCGCCACCGCCGGCACGCTGGGCGGCACAGGAGTCGTGTCGTTGGCAGTGACGGTCAGCGACGGCGGCACCCTGTCGCCGGGCAGCAGTGGGCCGGGCACGTTGACTCTCGGGAGCAATCTTGTGCTGAGCAACTCGGCGGTGCTGCAATATGAGTTGGGCACCAGCAGCGATCTGACGGTGGTGGGCGGCAACCTGACGTTGGCCGGCACCCTCAACATCACCGATGCGGGCGGGTTCACCAATGGTACATATACGCTCTTCAGTTACGGC
>Ga0187886_1001934_pt1 | contig 17513 bp, 14 predicted proteins | sample June2016WEW_20_1_FD_133001 | JGI IMG/M metagenome (GOLD analysis project Ga0187886, IMG submission 133001) | Peatland microbial communities from SPRUCE experiment site at the Marcell Experimental Forest, Minnesota, USA - June2016WEW_20_150 | ecosystem: Environmental > Terrestrial > Soil >... | reverse complement strand
AGTCGGCCGGGAAGGTGTTGATCTTGCTCTGGGCGGCCGAACCGGAGATCGAGAGCGCGGTCAGGACGTTGGGCGGGCGGTCGTCGAAGCCGACGATCTTGCCCATCTCGCGGAATCGGGCGAGATCCGCCGGGGCGAAGTCCAGCATCGAGACGCGACTGCCGTAGACGCCGGTGTTGACGTCGACCACGAGGTCGCCGCCGCTCGCCTCCGTCTCCATGGCGGCGATCCAGTCCTCCGCCTCGCGCTCGTCGAGCTCGACACCCATCCGCTGGGCCGACTCCACGACCTTCGCGATTGCCGCGGCGCGCTCGGCGTCGGTCTGTCTGGGCGGCTTCCCGGCCCCGGCCGGCTGGCTGACGCTGCCTGGCTCCATGGCGACGCCTCCTACTCGTGCGACGAGGCCCCAATTGTACGGCCCGGGTTGGGTCTCAGGCCCGTAACGCTGTCCGGCCGACGACGTCCAGGCGCAGGGGCTCCAGGCCGCAGGCGGAAGCTAAGACTCGCGCCCGCAGCCTCAGTCCGCGGCCGCGGATTCCGGCGGGGCGGCCGCGCCAGCGGCTGCCGCAGCTCGCTCGTCGGCCGTCAGGCGGATGTAGAAGGCGGCAAACAGCGTTGCCCCGATGACCACCCCGGAGACCGACATGACAACGCCGGCCATCGCAGTCATCTGAGTATCACTCGTGCTCAGTAGGAAGCTACCGCCGGCCCACAAGGCCCCGTACCCGCTCAGCGAAAGGCGCACCAGCCAGCGACGCGGCTTCGAGAGTGCCCAGGCTCTGTTCAACGACCACCAGGGGTCGCCTTGTTCGACGACCACCACAGGTGTCACGAGCAGCACAGGCGACGTGAAGACGAGGATGGCCAGGACCGCCAGCACCAGGATTGCCGGTGGCGCGCCGATGCCGAAGAGAAGCAACACGCACAAGAACATGAGAAGGCCGACGAGGATTCCGGCGATCAGCTCCGCCGCGATGACCCGCAGCGTTGCGTCGGCGATGACGCGACCGATCGAACGGATGGTTGGCGGTTGCGGACGAAGATGCGCCAGCAGCACCAGAGCGATGGCGACGCTTGCGACAGTCTGCAGGACTGCTCCGCCCATAGAGAATGCTGCACTGCTCGAATCTTGCCTGGAACTCAGCTCGAGCAGAATCGCTGCCGGGGCGGCGAGCAGGATCGTGATCAGAAGAACAGCCAAGACGCGACGTAGAAGCACGCCGACGGCCGCTCTCGCTGGATTCATGGCCACCCCCTTCTCACTAGGCTCTGCGCTGATTCCGCCCAACGGCTTGCCAGGCGAAGCGCCCCTACCTTACGACGACGTTCACCAGCTTGCCGCCCGCGTGGATCACCTTGAGCGGCTTCCTGCCGCCGAGGGTGGCCACGATCTTCGGCCGCGCCAGGACGATCCGCTCCAGCTCCGCCTCGGCGATCCCGACCGGGACCATGACCCGATCGCGTAGCTTGCCGTTGACCTGGACCGGGACCTCGCGCTCGCTCTCGGCAGCAGCGATCTCGTCCACCGCCGGCCAGGCCTGCGTATGGATCGACGACCACGCCTCTCCGCGCGCTTCGGCCAACCGGGCCCACAGCTCCTCGGAAATGTGCGGCGCCGCCGGGGCCAGCATCAGGAGCAGCAGCAACACGGCTTCGTTCCACGCCGCGCTGCCGGCCGCTTCGGTACCGCGGTAGCGCATCAGCAGGTTCGACAGCTCCATCAGATGCGCGACCATGGTGTTGAAGCGCAGCTCGGCGTACTCCTCGGAAACCACTCGCAGCGTCCGGTGAGCGGCCGCTCGCAGGGCCTTCTCAGCCGCCGCGCGATCCTGGCCTGCCGGCAGCACGCCCGATTCGGGGTCGCTCGCTTCCACTCCGTGCGGCTCCAGCGCCGCAATCCAGACGCGATGGAGGAAGCGGCTGATCCCGCCGATGCCGGTGGGACTCCACGGCCCGCCCTGATCCCACGGCCCCATGAACATAAGGAAGAGCCGGACCGTGTCTGCGCCGTAGTGCGCCACCAGCTTGTCGGGGTCCTCGACGTTGCCGCGGCTCTTGCTCATGCGCTCGCCGTCGGCGCCCAGGATCTGGCCCTGGTTGAAGAGCCGCTTGAACGGCTCGCGTTCGTGGACAAGGCCCACGTCCGCCATCGCCTTGGTGAAGAAGCGGGCGTAGAGCAGGTGCATCACGGCGTGCTCGGCACCGCCGGTGTACTGGTCGACCGGGCACCAGCGGGCCTCGATCCGGCGGTCCACCGGACCGCTCGAATCGGCCGGCGAGAGGTAGCGGAACCAGTACCAGCTCGAGTCGATGAAGGTGTCCATCGTGTCCGTCTCGCGCCGGGCCGGGCCGCCGCACCTGGGGCACGTGGTGTTCACGAACGACTCGTCCGACTTGAGCGGGTTGTCGCCGCGGCCGGCGTAGTCGACCGACTCCGGCAGCCGGACCGGCAGCTGGTCGTCCGGCACGGGCACGATGCCGTCCGTCTCGCAGTAGACCACCGGGATGGGCGTGCCCCAATACCGTTGCCGGCTGATCAGCCAGTCGCGCAGCCGGTAGTTGACCGCGGCCTTGCCCCGGCCCAGGTTCTCCAGGGTGGCCACGATCGATGTGAAGCCCTCGCGTGCGGACAGCCCAGAATGCGGCCCGGAGTTCACCATCCGGTCCTTGCTTCCGTGCGAGATGTAGGCCGCCTCCACCGGCGCCTTCGCCGCCCTGTACGAGACCTCCGGTCCGGCGATCACGCGCCTGATCGGGAGGCCGAACTTCCGGGCGAAGGCGAAGTCGCGCTCGTCGTGGGCGGGGACGGCCATGATGGCGCCCGTGCCGTAGCCGGCCAGGACGTAGTCGGCGATCCAGATGGGTATGCGCTCGTCGTTGACGGGGTTGATTGCGTATGAGCCGGTGAAGACGCCGGTCTTCTCGCGCTCGGTCGACATCCGCTCGATCTCGGTCTCGCGACCGGCAGCCTCGACGTACGCCGCCACCTCGGCCGCCTGCTCCGGATGGGTCAGCTTGGAGACGAGCTGGTGTTCGGGCGCCAGGACCATGAACGTCGCGCCGTAGAGGGTGTCGGGCCGAGTCGTGAAGACGCGCAGCTCGTCGCCGCCGGGCTGGGAGCCGTCCCGGGCCGTCGTGAAGACCACCTCGGCCCCCTCCGATCGGCCGATCCAGTTGGTCTGCATGATGCGGATGGGCTCGGGCCATTCGAGGCCGGTGAAGTCGAGCAGCTCGTCGGCGTACTTCGTCGTGCGCAGGTACCACTGCTCGAGTTCGCGCTTCTCGACGCGTGCGCCGCAGCGCCAGCAGTGGCGATCGGCACCCTCCACCTGCTCGCGCGCCAGTGTCCCGTCGTTGGGGCACCAGTCCACCGGCGAGCTGGCCCGGTAGGTCAGGCCCGCTTCGAGGAAGCGCAGGAAGATCCACTGGTTCCAGCGGTAGTACTCGGGGTCGCAGGTGACGACCTCACTCTTCCAGTCGAAGGTGGCGCCCATCAATCTCAGCTGACGCCGCATGTTGTCGATGTTCGACATCGTCCAGGCGCGGGGGTGGACCTTGTTCTGGATCGCGGCGTTCTCGGCCGGCAGCCCGAATGCGTCGAAGCCGATCGGGAAGAAGACGTTCTCGCCATGCATGCGATGGAAGCGCGCCATCGCGTCGGTCGGCGTCTTCGCATACCAGTGCCCGATGTGGATGTTGCCCGACGTATACGGGTACATCGTCAGCAGGTAGTACTTGGGCCTCGAGTCGTCGGCGAGGTCCGTGTCGTAGAGGCCGAGCTCCGCCCAGCGCCTCTGCCAGTGCGGCTCGATGGCCGCGGGCTCATAGCGATCGATGCGGATGTGTTCTGCTGCCGACACGGACGACCTCTCGCTGGCGGGCCCGGGCGTAGCGACGCTCCCGGCGTGGCACGCTCGAACGAGGGTCCAGTGTAGCCGAGCGCGCTTGGTCGGAGCCTAGAACCGAGGCTCGGAGCGGAGCCAGCTCAGGGGATGGCCGTCATGGCGAGCGCGTGTTCGCCACCGGCGGAGATCGCGACGAGGCCCGGAAGACCGGCCGGCGGCGTAAGCCCCTCGCTGATGCAGCCCCAGGCCACGACCGTCCCGTCGCCCTTGAGCGCGAGGCTGAAGTTGTCTCCGGCTGAGATCGCCTTGATTCCCGACAATCCGGCCGGCATGGCCTGACCGCAGTTGACGGTCCCCCAGGCTACGACGGTCCCGTCCCCCTGGAGAGCCAGGGCGGATCCGCCTCCGGCGTCGATTGCCACCGCGGCCAGCCTGCCCGGTACCTTCGTCGCGCCGGTCGTGGGGTAACCCCAGGCCACGACGGTCCCGTTGCCCTTGAGCGCGAGACCGAACGTGCCTCCTGCGGCTATGGCGGTGACGCCCGACAGGCGAGTTGATCCGCTCACCTGAGTGCTCCAGTCGTTGCCCCAGGCCGCGACGGTCCCGTCGCCCTTGAGCGCCAGGCTGAAGTCGTAGCCCGCGGCGATGGCGACGACGCCCGTGAGACCGGCCGGCACGCTGGCCTTGCCGTACTCATTGTCGCCCCAGGCGACGACGGTCCCATCGCCCTTCAGGGCGAGGTTGTGGTTGTAGCCCGTGGCAATCGCGACGACGCCCGTCAGACCGGCCGGCACGGTCGTCTGGCCGAGCTTGTTGTCACCCCAGGCCACGACCGTCCCATCGTTCTTGAGGGCGAGGCTGTGGAAGTCCCCGGCGGCGATAGCCTTGACGCCCGCTAGACCGGACGGCACGGTCGTCTGGCCGCAGCAATGGCCGCCCCAGGCCACGACCGGTCCCGACAGAGACGAGGACGGCGGCGCGGTCGGCCCGGCAGTGGCGGTCCCCTTTGGAGTTCCGGACGGCCCGATCGTCGCGCCGACCGTTGCGCCGGTTGTCGGGCCGGCGGTCAGGGTCGGGGTGGCGCCGGGTGGTGCAGACGGCAGTGGCGTGGCGCCCGAGCCGGTGCAGCCGGCTGTGGACACCGCGAATGCGACGAGTGTCGCGATCAGGCAGCGATGGCCCCGCATCTCTCGGCTCTCCTTCTTCCCGCTCGCGTCAGCCGACGAGCCGACGCCTCCCTCGATGAAGGTGCCACGGAGATGGGTCGTCCGCAAGGGGCAACTGGAGCGGCTGTCAACGCGGCCCGGGGTCTGACTCGCAGGCCGTCCATGGCTCGGCTCGCAGCCCGCCCGCGGCTCGGCCCAATGGACCGCCCGCGCCCCACGCGCCCCACGCGCCCGCCATCTGCTAACCCGGGTAGCGCGAGTCCAGGTCAGACGCACGAATCGCGGTCTCGTGGGAGCGTCCGACCCCGACCCGGGGCCACTCTCACGCTCAGAGCGGGCTTTGGGCTCCGCCGGACGGCCTAGCCCCGCGCTGAGCGAACCCGGGTCCTCTGCTTTGTGCTACCCGGGTTGGAATCTGTCCAGAATGCGATGCCGGTGGTGGCTTCGAACGGGTTTCGCAGGAAGCTGCGGAGCTGTCGCCCATCCAGCCGGAACCTGCTGCGGAGCAGAGTGGCGTGTTCGACAGCGTGGCGGCGGTTGGTGCGCGTATCGGACACGATCAGCCATACACTCACCCGTCTGGGATGCCAACCACGCTCCGCGGCGATCGATCGAATCAGACGCTGCTTGCGATCCAGCGTTCCGAGCATCTCGTTGATGTCAATGAAGGCGGTCTTCAGCTCGATGACCAGCAGATGGCCGGTTGCCGCGTTCCAGCCGAGCTGGTCGATGACGCCGCGCTCGCCGTAGATGGCAAACGACACCTCGGGCTCGACCACCCAGCCGGCGTGAGACGCCAGGAAGGAAGCGAAGCTCTCGGCCAGCGCCGAGTGCCGCTGGCTCAGCAGCCGATCCACGTCTCCGCCTCGCCACCGACCCAGTAGCTCGACCCGAATGTCGATGGCCGCCCCGATCCGCCTGATCGTCTCGAGCGACAGGGTCCGGCAGTGACCTCGCTCGACGAGCGATACCGTGGCGTGGGCCACGCCGGCAAGCTTCGCCAGGTCCTGCTGCCGCAAGCCTCGACGCATCCGGACCGCCCTTACGACCGCCCCGAGCCGCAGGTCATCCATGGTCGGAGTCTGTCCGGCCACCCTCGACCGCGGCTTATCGCAGGATCGACTGAGCGCGATGGTGCCGCCGAGTGCAGGGCAGCATCGGCCGCGGTCCGGGATCAGTGGGGGTTGGTGGAGCTACAGGGACTCGAACCCTGGACCTCCTGCATGCCATGCAGGCGCTCTCCCAGCTGAGCTATAGCCCCACGCGACCGCGAATGTTACAGCAACCGGGCCTCCCCGCGCGCACGTGGCTTGGGGCGACCGCGGCGGCGATCGACGCCGTCGCGGCGGCTCGCCCCTGCCCCATAGCCTTCGCACGTCCCGGGTCCGGCGTCTCGGCCTGCCGCCTCGCGTTACCCTTGCCGCAATGGCGACGACGACGACCGAGTGGCGCGCCCCTCTCCGGCTCGCCGGAGGCCCCCTCGAGCTCACGATCCGGCGATCGGTGCGAGCCCGCCACCTTCGTCTGACAGTCGATCCCCGGCACGTCGCCATCGTCACCGTCCCCGCGCGAGCGGCTCGCACCAGAGGCGAGGCCGAGCGCCTCGCCCAGTCGTTCGTGGCCGAGCGCGAGCCCTGGCTGAGGCGGCACCTGGAGCGACAGGCCCGCCAGAACGAGCAGCTGGCGGAGCTCGGACCGCTCGGCGATGGCGGTCTCTTCCGGTTCCGCGGAGAGGCGCACCGCCTGCGGGTCGTGACCGGCGGGACAGGACGGCAACGCACGATCATCAGCCGTGAGGGCGCGGACGAGGGCGACGAGCTGGTCGTCCGGGTTGGAGCGGGCGAACGCCGGGAGCTGGCATCGATCCTGGAGGCCTGGCTCCGGGTCCGAGCCAGATCCGCGATCCAGCGCGAGATCGATCGCCATGCCGGGCCTCTGGGCGTATCGCCGGCGGCCGTGACCGTTCGGGACGGACGCACTCGCTGGGGGAGCTGCTCACGAGCGAGGCGCCTGTCCTTCTCGTGGCGTCTGATCCTCGCGCCGCCGGAGGCGCTGGAGACGGTCGTCGTCCACGAGCTGGCGCATCTTCGGATCTTCGGGCACGGGCCGGGCTTCTGGGAGATCGTCGCCAGCCGGCGGCCGGATCATCGCCGCTGGCGGCGCTGGCTGCGCGACCACGCCCTTGAACTGCACGGAGCGCTGGCCGCTCGAGACTAGGTGACCGAACCCCGGGCTCATGTCGTGGAACGTCGGTCCCGACGACCCTGGCGTCCGGTGGATCGGCGCCTTAGATTGTGAGTCTGCAGGCCGGAATTCCGAACCGAACGGCCGCCGGAGGAACCGGCGCGAGCATGCGAAGGAGCGCGACATGCCCATCGTCACCATCTCTCGCCAGTACGGCGCAGGTGGCTCGAGTGTGGCAGCAATCGTCGCGGCCCGGCTCGGAGCCGAGGTCCTCGACAAGAAGCTCATCCAGGATGTCGCGGCCCGGCTCGCCCTGAGCCCGAGTGACGTCGAGGATCAGGAGGAACGACCGCGAACCTTTCTCGAGCGCCTCGTCCGGTCGTTCTCGACCCTCGAGCCCGGGATGGGCGCGGGCTGGACGCCGCCCTATCCGGACCCGTTCTTCGATCCGCGCAAGGACATCATCGCGCTCACCGAGCAGGTGATCCGGGAGGCGGCCGCGGGCGGGAACGTCGTCATCGTCGGCCGCGGCGGCGGCTTCGTGCTGCGCGACAACCCGGCCGTCTTCCGGGTCTTCCTGCGCGCACCGGAGTCGGTCCGGACCCGGACCCTGATGGATCGCCTCGGCCTGGCCGAGGCCGAGGCCGGTCGCAAGATGCACGAGACCGACTCGAATCGGGCCGCCTACATCCACCAGCTCTACGGGCACGACTGGTGCGATCCGGATGAGTACGACCTGATAGTCAACACAGGCCGGATCGGCTACGAGACCACGGCCGAGATCATCCTGCGAGGGTTGGCCGAACGCCCGCCGGCTCGGGCCTCAGTCGCCTGAGGGCGAGCGGCAACGCTCCGGCGAGGCCTGGAGCCGCTGGGTCAGTGAGACGCGTCCTGACCCGTCACGACCCATACCGGGCCCGACTGGGGAGCCGACGACCACTGAGCGTCGGTCAGCTGGGCGCGAGACAGGGCGTAGAAGGACCAGCCGACGGCGAGGGCCAGGACCCAGACCACGACGATTACGTCCAAGCGACCGGCAAGCGTTGCGCGCACTGCGGTTCCAGTGGGACGCTCATTCGGTCGGCCCGAGCCGGGCCTGATGCCCAAAGGAATACGCCGCGGCGTGCCGCCGCACGAGTGTCGCAGCGGCCCAAGTGGCCGGGTCCGAGGGCCCTGAGTAAACCAGTAAACCTTGCCGTGCGCGGTTATCTATGAGCAGCGCGGGGCGCCGGGGCGGCGCGATACGGCCGCTCAGGCGGACATCGCGCAACGCGAAACGGCCGCTCTCTCAAGCGGCCGCTCCACTCTCCCCGGCGAGGCCCCCGGTCAGCCGACCGCCGCTGCCTCCGGCTCCACATCGAACAGCCCGGGGACCGAGAGGTACCGCTCTCCCGTGTCGTAGGTGAAGGCCAGGATGCGGGCACCGTCCTTGATCTCGGGCAGCTTCTTCGCGACGGCCGCGAAGACCGCGCCGGACGAGACGCCGACGAACAGCCCTTCCTCTCGAGCCGCACGCACGGCATAGGCAAAGGCGTCCGGCGCCGAAACCTGGACGACGCCCGTCACGGCGTCGGCGTGGTAGTTGCCGGGGACGAACCCGGCGCCGATCCCCTGGATGGGGTGCGGGCCCGGCGTGCCGCCGCTGAGCACTGGCGAGAGCTCGGGCTCCACGGCAAAGACCTGCAGCTTGGGCCAGCGCGGCCGCAGAACCTCGCCGATGGCCGTGACGTGCCCACCCGTGCCGACGCCGGCGAAGACGTAGTCCAGGCCCTCGGGGAAGTCCCGGGCAACCTCCTCCGCCGTGGTCCGCTTGTGGACCTCCAGGTTCGCCGGGTTGTCGAACTGCATCGGCAGCCAGGCGTTGGGCGTGCTGGCCACGAGCTCGCGGGCCTTGGCGATGGCGCCCTTCATGCCCAGCTCGCGCGGCGTCAGCTCGAACGTGGCGCCGTACGCGGCCATCAGCTTGCGCCGCTCGACCGAGAAGGATTCGGGCATGACGAGGATCAGCTTGTAGCCCTTGACGGCGGCAACGAGCGCCAGCCCCACGCCCGTGTTTCCGGACGTTGGCTCGACGATGACACTGCCGGGCCGCAGGACGCCGCGCTTTTCGGCGTCCTCGACCATCGAGAGGGCGATGCGGTCCTTGATCGAGCCGCCCGGGTTCTGCCGCTCGAGCTTGGCCCAGACCTCGACCCGCGGGTCGAAGAGCTTGTTGATGCGCAGCTCGGGTGTGTTGCCGATGGTTTCCAGGATGTTGTTGGCCTTTGCCACGAGAATCTCCTCCGGGGTGGGACGCGCCGGCCGATCGCCAGGACCGGTGTCGGCTGGACTGGAAGTTGCTAGATGACGAAGTCGGGCGCTTCGAAGTCCGCCCGACCCTGCCGGACGTGGATCTCGCTGCGCTGATAGACGATCGAATTGGGTGGCACGCTGGAGGTAATCCAGGTGTTGCCGCCGATGAGGCTGCCCTCACCGATGACCGTGTCGCCGCCGAGGATCGTCGCGTTGGCGTAGATGACGACATCGCTCTCGATAGTCGGGTGGCGCTTCGTCGATGCCAGGGACTTGGCGACCGAAAGGGCGCCGAGGGTGACGCCCTGGTAGAGCTTCACGTTGTTGCCGAGGACGGCAGTCTCGCCGATGACGATGCCCGTGCCGTGGTCGATGACGACCGGGTGGCCGAGTGTCGCGCCGGGGTGGATGTCGATGCCGGTCCGCTCGTGAGCCCATTCGGAGAGCACGCGCGGTAGGAGGGGCACGCCCAGCTCGCTGAGGCGGTGGGCGACGCGGTGGACCGCGATGGCGAGGAACCCCGGGTAGGCCAGGATCACCTCTTCGACGCTCTCCGCCGCAGGGTCGCCGCGCTCGATGGCAGCGGCATCGATCAGCAGCTGACGGTGGATCTCGGGGAGTGACTGGAAGAAGGCGGCGGCGACCGCGGCCGGGTCGTCGATCTCGCCCTCGAGGGGCCGCAGCAGCGCCCGCAGCTCGGCTGCCGATGCGTCGAGGGCGTCGCGAACCTCGCTCGCGGTGGCGTAGGTTTGCTCGGCGGTCTGGGGGAAGAGCGTGTCCAGAAGGACCCGGATCCAGGCTGCAACCCGTGCCTTGGCAAGGTGCGTGCCGCGATCCTGGGCGAGGACGTTGTGAAGGCGCGACGCCAGCCCGTCCAGCGGGTCCGACCCCGTTCTATGGGCCTTGGTCGATTTGACCGATCTGAGAGGGAGAGTCATGAGTGCCTCGGGGTATCTGCACGGAGGAGCGCCAGGGGGCGGTCTCGGCGGCTCCGGTTTCAGGGCAGAAGGGAGGCGCACGACACCACGCGCGTAGTGAGGGAAGCGGCGTGTCCGTGGAGGTAACAAAAAGCCGCGGTTCCTGGCTAGGACCGCGGCCCCTGGAGCGACTCGGCGGGCTCCCGACTGGGAGCGCGAAGCAGCCGGCTACCTCCTACGGCGGGGCCGCCGTGGACAGGAGCAGGCGAAAGATCGCGAGTTCATCGGTGAATCATGCCTGGTCCCTGCGTAAGCCGTCAAGCGACAGATGGCTCGACGGGTCGCGGGCGCGCGAGGCGCGACATCTCCGCGAAGCTGCCGCCGAGTAGCCGCTATCTGCGCGGCCCGGTAGAGTTCGACCGTCGGCCGGAACGCATCTCCGGTCCGGCCGGCGTCGCTTGGAGCGGAGGATCGCCGATGGCCACCATCGGTCCTGGGCGCGGACTGGCTGCACTGGGGTTGGCGCTCGCCCTCGTTGTCGGGGCCTGCGGCGGCGCGTCGCCTACATCGAAGCCAGTCGTCTCGCCCGGCGGCAGCGGCGGTGGTGGTGACGGTGGCGGCACTTCTCTCACCTACGGCCTGTACTCCAACCTGGACCGGCTGACGAGCTACCGGTTCACCTGGACGATCGCCGGCTCGTCGTCCGGTACCCAGGCGTCGCCGGGCAACAGCGGGTCGTCCACCAGCTCCGGCGTCGTCATCAACAAGCCCACCAGAGCCATCATCGTGACCAGCTCCGACATCTGGTACATCCAGATCGGGGCCCAGGAGTGGACGTCGCTCGACGGCATCGACTGGATCGTCTTCGACGCCGACGAAACCGTCCTGTCGACCACGCTGCCGTCCCAGAGCTACGCAACCTGGTTCGACGCCCACCGGAACGGCTTCAAGGTGGCCGGCGAGGAATCGAAGAACGGCGTCCAGTGCGTCCACTACAGGGGCGACTCTTCCCTGTCGGGCCTCTACCAGGGCCTGACCGGCGTCTCCTCCGGTTTCCAGGCCGATCTGTGGGTTGCAAGGGACGGGAACTACCCGGTCAGCGGCGTCTACGGGTTCCCGGGTGAGGCCAACGCGCAGGCCGCCAGCTTCAGCTTCTCGTTCGACATCGACAAGATCAACGACCCGTCCAACAAGATCACAGCGCCCACGAGCGTAATCGCCGTCCCCACCTGATCGAACGCGTCGCCGTCGATAGAAGGACCCCGGCCGTTGGCCGGCTTCTGGCCATCTCGGGAACGGGCTGACGTAGTGCGGACGTGCCGACGGGGAGATGGTGGTCCTCGCCCGACAGACGGCGAACCGCCCGGCTCGAACGGTTCGCTGCTCATGGGCCGTTTCACCGCACTCGCGCCGCCGTCCGCAATCTGGGTCGAGAATCTGGGTCGAGCTGACCGCGTTCAGCTGCCCGGCCGAGACCAGCGGGTTCTGATCATCGCCTCTGAACCGTCGCCGTTGACAACACTGATATGCTCTTGTAAGCGGTTCCATGTAACCGGTTACATTGGGGCTCTGGATGACCAAGACGGTCACAATCCGCGACGTCGCCCGCCGCGCGGGTGTGAGCATCGCCACCGCGTCACGGGCACTCAACGGCAGCGAGCTAGTCGCCGAGGCAACCCGCAAGCGGGTTCTGCAGGTCATGGACGAGCTGCGGTTCACCCCAAGCATCTCGGCCCGGCGTCTCAGCCTCGGCCGGACGCTGACCGTCACTGTCATCACCTCGTTCCTGACCCGCCCGCAGGCTGTTGAGCGGATCCGCGGGGTGGACGCTGTGCTCAGCGACAGCGAGTTCGACCTCGTCATCTACAACGTTGAGACCATCGAGAAGCGCGATCAGTACCTACGAAGCCTTCCTCTGGCCCAACGGACCGACGGCGTGCTGCTCATCTCGTTGCCCCCGCGACCTGAAGACGTGGCGCGGCTCGCGTCCGCGGCAGTTCCGGTGGTGGTTGTCGATGTCCACTCCCCATCGCTTGACGTCCTCCCTCGGGTAGTGGGAGACGACGTCGCAGGCGGCGAGCTCGCCGTTCGGCACCTCGTCGAGCTGGGGCACCACGAGATTGGATACATCGGCGACGAGTTCGAGAATCCGTTCGGCTTTACCTCCAGTCACGACCGATTCGCTGGTTACGAGCGAGCCCTCACCATCGCCGGTCTCGCACCTCGATCGGACTTGGTAGCGCTCGGCGCTCACAGCCGCTACGAAGCCCGCGAGCTGGCAGTCCGCCTTCTGTCAGGACCAAGACCTCCAACGGCCATCTTCGCGGCCAGCGATACCCAGGCCCTCGGCGTAATCGCGGCCGCGCACGAAGTCGGGCTCGACGTTCCCGGAGATCTCTCGATAGTCGGCTACGACGACATCGAAGCCGCCGACTACGTAGGCCTGACCACAGTCCGCCAGCGTCTGTTCGAGTCCGGACGCCTCGGCGCGGAGTTGCTGCTCAAGGAGATTGGCCAACGCTCGGAGGTTCCCCCTCACATTGATTTGCCACCTGACCTTGTAGTCCGCGCGACATCGGCGCAAGCGAGGGAGGGCCTGCCTAGGGGTTGACGAACACGGCCAATCGTCTTGGATCAAAATGCCCAAGGAGGAGACGAACAGTGTTGCTAGCCTTTAGCCGTTCTCGGAGGGCTCTGGGAGGACTCGCGGTCCTTGCCCTCATCGCCACCGCGTGCAGCGGGTCGGGCTCGACCCCGACTCCGCCACCGGCAACCCCAACCCCCGCGGCAACGACCGAAGCGACCGCAGCGCCGTCACCCACGGCCGCTCCGATCACCTGCGGGACTGCCCCAGTCGAGCTCAACGCCTACTTCGAGACTGGATTTGACATCCCCTTCAAGCTCTCCGAGGAGTTCACCAAGCAATTCCCCAACGTAACCTGGAAGATCAGCCAGGACCAGTTCACCAACCTTACGAACGCGACGCCGCGGCTGCTGGCCTCGGACACCCCGCCGGATATCATCCGCCTCCCGACGATGGTGTCGCTCGTGAAGGACGGGCTCCTTAAGAACCTGGATGGCTATGTGACCGCGTTCGGGTGGGACAAGTGGCCCGCCTCACAGCTTCTCCAGAACCGGGTTGCTGCGGACGGCACCCGCGGCTCCGGCTCCCTGTACGCCGCTGGCTTGAACTACAGCATGACCGGCGTCTTCTACAACAAGAAACTCGCCACCCAGATCGGCATGACCACGCCGCCGGCGACCGTGGCCGACTTCGAGGCCCTGCTGGCCAAGGCCAAGACGGCCGGACTCCAGCCGATCATGGCTTGGAACGCCTCCGCCAGCGGCGGCGGACTTGCATTCCCGCTCCAGAATCTCATGGCGGCGTACGGCCCGACCCAGCCGATCAACGACTGGATCTTCCAGGCGAAGGGTGCGACGATCGACACCCCGAACAACCTGACGGCGGCCCAGCATCTCGAGCAGTGGGTCAAGGCAGGCTACTTCCCCAAGGACGTCAACGCGATCGAGTACACGGCCGCCAACAGCCGCTTCGGCAAAGGCGAAGGCGTGTTCATGTTCAACGGCGACTGGCAGAACGCCGTGTACGACAAGGACCAGCCGGGTAACGTCGGGTTCTTCGCATTCCCGTCCGCCACGGCTGGCGGTAAGCTCGCCGCCATGTCTGCGCCGCTCACCTATGGCATCGCAACCAAGGCCAAGAACGCCGACTGCGCAGCCTTCTTCCTCAACTGGGTGGCTACGAATGCCACCGCGCGCCAGATCAACGTGGCTATCGGCGGCTCCAACCCCGGCGGTCCCTCCGACCTTCCGGTTCCACCGGCTGCCGCCGGTTCCGTGACCAATGACACGCTCGCAGGCGGGGCCCAGGTCGCCAAGGACAGCGGCGGCATGGACTTCATCGCGAACGCGACCGGCTCCATCTTCGCCCAGGGCTGGACGCCCGAGCTCCAGAAGATGGTCGGAGGCAAGCAGACGGCCGACGGCCTGCTCAAGGCGGTCCAGGCTGAGTACGTGAAGGAACTCGCCCAGTAGTGCATGCCGCTGACCAGATCGACGTCTGAGACCATGATCGACCGATCGGCTGCTCAGACCGACCGTCAGCGGCGGGCCCGGCGGACCTCCAGGAGCAGGAAGGTCCGCCGGGAAACCCTGCTCGGCTTTCTATTCGTGCTGCCCGCCGTTGCGATATACGCTGTGTTCGTCCTGCTTCCGCTCGCCCTTACGGTGCAGTACTCGCTATACCGGTGGGACGGCTTCAACGTCCCCGTGTGGGTCGGTCTGTCCAACTACGAGAACGTGCTCACGGATCCGGACCTGCTCAACACGATCTTCAATGGCTTCCGGCTCATCTTCTTCTTCAGCCTCATCCCGGTCAGTCTCGGGCTCGTAGTAGCCTCTGTGATCCGGAGGAGCGCCACCGGCGGACTGGGCAACGTCGCCCGGACGGTCCTGTTCCTGCCACAAGTCATCCCGCTCGTAGCCGCCGGCATCGTGTGGAGCGTGGTGCTCTCGCTTACGGGCGTCGTCAACCAGCTTCTGACCGCCATTGGGCTCGAGGGCGTCACTCGGGCATGGCTGGGCGATTTCGATACGGCCCTGCCTGCGGTCGGGTTGATCGGTACCTGGGTGCTGCTCGGACTCTGCACGGTCCTGCTTCTGACGGGCATGACGAAGATCGATCCCGCACTGTATGAGGCCGCGAGGATCGACGGCGCCGGGGCCATCCAGGAGTTCCGGGCGATCACTGTCCCGGGCCTCCGGCAGGAGATCGGTGTGTGCGTCACCGTCACGGTCATCTTGGCGTTGAGGAGCTTCGACATCGTCTACGTCACCACGGGCGGCGGACCGGGGCTGGCGACGATGGTCCCGGGACTCGACATCTATGTGCTTGCTTTCCAGGCACGCGCTGTGGGCGTCGCGTCGGCGCTCGCCGTGGTGCTGATCGTCCTCATCCTGGTCCTCATCCTTCCGATCCAGTACCTGAGCCGGGAGAAAGGCGAATGAGAGTCGACCGCCGCGAGCTCTACACCGGCAGGCTCCTGCTCATCGTGCTCATGGCCGTCACGATCTTGCCGTTTCTCAGCATGTTCACGACCGCGCTCGCCCCTTCCGGGTCCGTCCCTCAGGGGCTCTCCTGGCCTTCAGATCCTCAGTGGAGCAACTTTGTCGACGCATTCAACGTGGCACACATGTCCACGCTCCTGTACTCGAGCGTCTTCATCGTGGTCCTGACGGTGCCTATCTCACTCGTGATCTCGACTATGGCCGGGTTCGCCATCGGGCTGTTGCGGATCCCGGGCGCTTCCCTGCTGCTCCTTCTCTTCGTGTTCGGGCTGACCCTCCCGTACGAGGGAATCGTGACGCCGCTCTACTTCCTCGAGCGCCAGATGGGGATCCTGAACGGCCGCCTGGCGATCACGCTGCCACTGATCGCTCTCTATATGCCCTTCGCGGTGTACTGGATGCGAGCGCACTTCGTCACCATGCCGCCCGAGATCAGCGAGGCGGCCCGGGTCGACGGGGCCGGCACGTGGGACCTCTTCTGGAAGATCCATGTCCCGCTGGCTCGGCCCCCGATCGTGTCGCTCGGGATCCTCATGACGGTGTGGACGTGGAACCAGTTCCCGCTCGCGCTGGTCCTCGTGGAGGACCCGAACCAGCGGACGGCAGCCGGCGCCCTGGGAGCTTTCCAGGGCCACTACGCGACCGACATCCCTTTGCTTTGCGCGGGCTCGCTGCTCATCCTCCTGCCTACCCTTATCGTCTTTGTCGCGTTCCAGCGCCAGGTCATTACCGCGCTTCTACAGGGATCGGTCAAGGGATGAGGAGCGCCTTCGTCGGCCCCAAGGGAGCCTAGCAGTGACAAGCCCCACCGATCGAGCGGGTAGAAGCGCACGACGACGGTAGACGGCGGCTCAGCTCGCGATGCGGCGACCGGAGCGCTGGTCGGCACCAGGGTTCAGTCTTCTGGAGGAATTGTGAAGGGCGACGTCATCGTCATCGAGGAGCACCACCACCGGGCTGCGGCCGTGATCGTGGCGGCGATGGAGGCGAAGGCGCAGGCAAAGCCAGGTCGCTTTCTTGTCACCGTCGCCGGCGAGTCTGGCTCGGGCAAGTCCGAAACCGCGGCGGCCCTGGCCGAGCGGCTCCTCGAGGTGGGGCTACGCTCAGCGATCCTTGGTCAGGACGACTACTTCGTCCTTCCGCCCAAGGACAACGACGCGAGGCGCCGCCAGGATCCCGATTGGCTCGGTCCCGATGTCGAGGTGCGATTCGACCTGCTCCAGGCAAACGTGAACGCAGCTCTGGAGGGTGCGGCTTCGATCGACAAGCCCGTCATCGACTACGCCGCCAACTCGATGTCGACCGAGTTCCTGAGTCTGGCGGGCGTCAAGGTTGTGATCGTCGAAGGGACCTACGTGTCTCTGTTGCGGCACGTTGACCTGAGAATCTTCATCGCCCGAGATCGCCTCGAGACCCTGGAGCATCGCAGAAGGCGCAACCGAGGCGGCGAGGCACGCGACCCCTTCATCGAGAAAGTGCTGAGCATCGAGCACAAGATAATCGCGGGCCACCAGCACCTGGCGGACATCATCGTGACCCGAGACTACGACGTGATCCAGGCGGGCTGAGGCGGCGAGAGGCGATGCCTGTCAGGAACAAGGTCCAGCTGATCACCTACCCGGATTCGCTCGGCGGCACACTCAGGAGCCTCGAGCAGGCGCTAGCGAGCCATTTCCCTGGCCTCTTCGAGGGCGGGATCCATATTCTCCCGCCGTTCCCGTCCTCAGGGGACCGGGGCTTCGCCCCGTTGACCTACTTGGAGATCGACCCCGCCTTCGGCTCCTGGGATGACATTCGCAGACTGGGCACTCAGTACGACATCTTGCTGGATCTCATGGTCAACCATATTTCCACCAGATCCCCGTTCTTCGCGGACTTCCTGGCGAAGGGTCGGGCGTCCGAGTGGGCCGACCTCTTTGTTACCCTCGACAAGCTCTGGGTGGATGGCAATCCGGTCCAGCGGGACATCGACAAGATGTTTCTCAGACGGCCGCGGCCGTATTCGACGTATAGGGTGGGCT
>Ga0187886_1001933_pt1 | contig 17514 bp, 16 predicted proteins | sample June2016WEW_20_1_FD_133001 | JGI IMG/M metagenome (GOLD analysis project Ga0187886, IMG submission 133001) | Peatland microbial communities from SPRUCE experiment site at the Marcell Experimental Forest, Minnesota, USA - June2016WEW_20_150 | ecosystem: Environmental > Terrestrial > Soil >... | reverse complement strand
CGGCAGATACAATTGGATACGGCAAAGGTCGTATGTCCGCGTACCAACTCCTGGGCTCGCTCATAGGGCATCGCCTCGGTCTGAATGTTGATGCTCTTATCTACAGGGATCGTACGTAGTTGCGGCACCTTCCGCCAAAGTTCTGTGTTGACGTGGTAAGGCAGGTACTCTTCAAAGTCTCTGACAAGCTCTGGGGTCAGGTTGTTGACTTGGGTCTCCCAGAAGCCGACGACAAACTGAAGGGCCATGTACAAGGTCGGTTTGCCCTTACGCTGGATTCCCATAATGAGCCCCTTCTTGTTCATCTCTTCCAATCGTTGGACGGCCTCCTCAACCGGGATCTTGGCGCGGTGGGCAATCACTCGAGGTTCCTCTGGGATCAATGTCAGGTGCAACGCAAGTTCTGCATCCTCAGGGGTAAAGAGCCGTCGTAGAATGCGCATTTCCACGCCGCTCTCAGTGCGTGGGAATCCGCCTGGCAGGTCGTCCAGATGCGTAGCCAGTCTCTCATAAACGTCTGTTGCCATCATAACCTCCTTTCCACATACATAGAGGCAAGGGCTTCAACTCTTCGTTCAGTTGTCTTTTCCGTGAAAACGTTTGATATGAAAATATCACAAGGACAATGTTTGTCAATATTTAAAATGGGGCGGAATAAGGCATATTCACCGAGCCCTTAGGTCGGTATCGCTTTCACCTACTAATGTTCAAACTAAGATAGTCGTTAAATTAAACAATTACTGATTGAGATATGCATTAAAAAAACAGAGCTATTTCTAGCCCTGCTCCGGTCTGTTTATGTTTAGCGGTTTATAATGCTCGATGCCGATAGCTCAGGCAAAAACCATCGTCCATCGTCACGCTCAGAATGACTGTGTCAAAGTCGGGATGTTTCCGGATCATTTCCAGGTAATCCTTCATGGAGCTGGCCTGTCGGATGGCGTTGTGAACCGCAAGAATTCCACTGGAGATAAGCTTCTTTGGGTAAAGTTTGTTGAAGTAGTCCATCTGCCCCTCTTTGTCGGCATCCATGAACACGAAATCGAAAAGCCCCTTGATCTTTGCCACCTCCACATGGGCGTCGCCTTTGATGAGAGTTACCCGATGCGACAATCCCGCCTCACTCACGTACCTCCGTGCCAGATCGTATCTCTCCTTTTCGATTTCGATCGTGGTCAACCAACCGCCGGTTTCCTCCAGCGCTAACCCCATCCAAATCGCCGAAAACCCATGGGAGGTGCCCAACTCGAGGACATTCCTCGCCTTAGTTGCCTTCACCAGGAAATGAAGAAACTCGCCGTCCTTGCGGGGTACGCTCCAAAACTGGTGGCCCTTAGCGTCCATCTCGTCCAGCAACCGCCGAAGCTGAGCCGGATTGCGATTGACCGGCGGCGGACCGTCTTCCATTGTTTCAGCAATGGCTGGTGGGACATATGTAGCCGTCGCAAAGAGACTCAGAGCCCCTGCTGTGGTTTTGAGAAACTCTCGACGTGCGAATTGCTGCCTGGTTTTCATACACTCTCCTCCAGTTCAATCAATGGCCCAGAATCTTCTGAGATGATGTTGCCGAAGGCTCTTTTGGGGTTATCTTTTCTCGGTCAGCTCAAGATAGATGACTTCAACGAGGCTCATCCAACGCATACCTTCAGGCTGGCTAGGCCGATCTTCGATATTAAAGGTCTTTTTTACCTCCTTGAGGGTTCTTCCTTCTTTCAACAAGGCCTGAATTTTGATCTGTTTTTCTTCGACGTTTTGAATCATGTTCTGGATGTCATTCTTCGTAGCCAAGTCTCCATGGCCGTGGACAAATATCTCGGCATCTATGTTCAGGATGGCCTTCAACACTTTAACTAAACCGAAGGAGTTTCCGTCTTTGTGGCGATGGATGAGCATGTCTCGGCCGATAAAAATGAGGTCACCGATAAAAGCTACTTTTTCATCAGGAAAATAGACGATGGCATCACCGTCCGTGTGCGCAGGGCCGAAATAAAGGAGATCGATGCACGTACCTCTCGAGGCGCCGCCAAGATAAAGGCTGAGTCTATCGGAAAAGGTGATGTTCGGAAGATAGGCCCATTCCTGGGCCGATTGAAAGGCCTTATACATATGGGCACGGGTCTTCTCATGGGAAATTATATTTGTTCCCTGGGGGAAACCCACCAAGCCATTGACATGGTCGCGGTCGCTGTGGGTGAGAATGATATAGCGGATGGGATTAGGGGTCAACTTCTTGATTTCAACAATCATCTGCTTTGCCGCATCTTCGGTCATCTTAGCGTCGATGGCCAGGACTTCCTTTTCACCGATGAAAAAGCCGGTGTTGGCGCCCATGCCGCCTTTGAGCTGATAGATGTTTCCCTTGACATTCTGAACGGAGATGGGCGGGACTTCCTGCTTGAGCGGCTGTGCCTGCTGCGAAGTCTGTTGCTGAGCCGAAATTGGGGAAATAAGACCCAAGAAAATAAGACAGAAAATGATATAGGCCAAAAAGCGCTTCATGGGAAGTTCCCTCCACAAATTCGGATATACCTCGCTATTGATTACCAATAAAAATCTACACACTTTAGAAGAGGCTGTCAAACATTAGCAGTAAGTAATCTTCGGGAATATCTTCTCCAATCTTCGTTGGATACCAAACGTTGGTCGGGACTTAATCCCTTTAAGTCCGTTTAATAGGGTCTAAAAAGGCTTTAAAATGGCGGAATAAGGCATTATTACCAAGCTTTCATGCCAGCAACAGGGGGAACTTGTCCTGAGCATAGTCGAAGGAAATCCCCTTGGGGACGCCAAATAAATTTGATAGGGTTAGCAAACCATGCTAACCCTTTATTTTTTTTAATCTTTACTCCAACCCCTTTTTATGTTATGAAAACATGCAAAATTGTCCGGTACTGGGATAAATCTTAATTTATGAAGTTCTCACTTCAATGGAAATGGAAATGGTTTTGGGTTATTTTGGCGGGGTTCATTTTCCTTTTCATCTATCAGTACAACTCCCAGTTATGGATTAAAGTAGTTAATCTTTACGATATTCTCCACGATCGGCACCAATTAAAAGTAATCATCCGTTCCTTCGGGCCCTATTCTCCTTTGGCCTTTATTCTGCTCCAAATTATACAAGTCATTGTCGCACCCATCCCTGGGGGGGCTATTGAGTTCTTGGGTGGGTATCTATTCGGAGTAGAGGCAGGCTTTTTTTATTCTATGATCGGCCTCATATTAGGGTCATGGATGGCTTTTAGCTTAGCGAGGATCTTTGAAAAATTGGCTGTTGAAAAGTTTGTTTCACCACAGACCATAAAAAAATTCGATTATTTAATCGGCCATGAAGGCCTCATCCTCAGCTTTCTTCTCTTCTTAATCCCGGGCTTTCCAAAAGATGCCTTATGCTACCTCTTGGGCCTGACACCCATGCATTTGGGTATTTTCCTAACCATCTCAACAATTGGGAGGATACCAGGAACATTGATGGCTACCCTTCAGGGTGCGAAGGCTTTCGAGCATCAATATAAAAGTTTTTTGGTCCTTTTAGGGATATCTGCTCTGGTGATCTTAGCTTTTTATATCTATCATGATGAAATCCATCATTGGATTAAAAGGTTAAAAAGGATCAAATCATAGATCATAAGTATAGAGTCCAGGGTGTGAAATGGCATCGACGGTGAGAGAGGATAAGGAAGGAAAGTGGTCCTCAGATCTCGTTTTAGACCTCTATTCGGGCCTGTTGAAGGAGATTTGGGAGATCGTATCGGCTTTGATTGGGGAGGCGATTTTAGCACTTCTTTTTCTCTCAGCCATTCGAAAAATTGGTGAGAAGCATCCCTTCTTGATCTCCCTAAAAGTGTCTGAAGAAGGTATTGTATTGGATAGGTTGAAAGAGGAAGGTCAAAACCTCTCTCCTTTAGAAATCCATCGAGGTTTTCAAAGCCTGATCAATCATCTCTTTCAACTTTTTTCAGCATTGGCAGAAGGGGTGATCAATAAGGAACTCTTTCCGAAGGTCTTCCCAAAAGTTAAGGAAGCCGACCGAATCATTTCCCAAAGATAGGGTATACCTGTGAGGTTAATTTTTAAAAATCTGAATATCCTCCGTTCTACCATCAATGCGATCAGTATGACCTCCGATACGAAGGAGATCATCGAATCGGCTGGAACCAATCTTCCCAATTTATTTGACTTCTCCTCATTTGGAGTGTTTTGGAAAGAGGGTCTTTTTCTCTACCTTTACCAGGAGGAATCCTGTCCACCTTCCTTCACCAAAAGTGTGGTGGAGAACATGGTCAAGGTTTTATCAATCTTAGGAGAGGAACCCATCGATGTCAGCCGAGTTACCCTTCGGGTAGAGAAGAGGAAGTTGAGGCCCAATCAGATGATGAATCCACAGGCGACCTTGAAATCCCATCTCACGTTGCCCTTGCCAGTGGAAGGAGAGATCATCGGCTGTATCTCACTCAATAGCGATCAACCCAATGCCTTTGATGCCCAAGATCTGCAATTCTTTTCTGTCATCGGATACCAGATGACAGCGACCTTAAAACATTTTCAAAGGTTCAGTTCGATCAAGGATATGGCCATTTATGATACACTGACCAACGTTCATAATCGAAGGTACTTTGATGAGAGGATTGGGGCTGAAACCCAAAAATCTTTTTTGAGTGGCACCCCCCTTTCTTTGGTGATGGTGGATATTGACTATTTTAAGAACGTGAACGATACCTACGGGCATACCGAGGGTGACAAAGTCCTTTGTAAGATTGCTTCCTTATTTAAAAATTCAGTTCGGAAGGATGATACAGTGGCTCGTTATGGCGGTGAAGAGTTCGTTCTAATATTACCAGGAGCTAAATTGGAAGTGACTTCCATGATCGCAGAACGCATTCGACGGCTGGTTGAAACCACCCTTTTTGAAGTTGGGCAAACTCAAATTCATCTAACGATCAGCCTTGGGATATCCAATTTGCCGAGTCATCGGGCGAGGTCGGAAGAGGAATTGATCAAAATGGCAGACCATGCGCTCTATAATGCAAAGAGGGGGGGGCGGAACCGAGTTTGCATTTTTATGGGATATCCGGCTGAATGAACTATCCTGCTTTAGCAGGATCGTGGGGATAAAAAAAGGCACACCCTTTGAGGTGTGCCTTTTCGATTAAGATTCACTTCCTGATTACTTCTTTGGTTCTTCCTTCTTTGGTGCAGCCTTTGGCGCAGAGACTTTGATCGCTGCGGCAACCCTCTTGTCTCCATCCTTTTTATATTCAACAGAGACATTCATCCCCTTCTTGAGATCAGCAAAAGAAAGAGTCTCTTTGCCTTTGGTGATCTTTGTTTTGTCGTCCGTAGCAAAAGTTAGGGCCTTCTCCTCCTTCTTCACCTTCCCCTTTACTTCGATGGCCTTTGCTATTTCATCGACTTTTTCAATTGCTCCACTGAACTTTTCCAACTTAGCGGGTGCAGCAGGTTTTGGAGCTGGGGCAGGGGCTGCTGCTGGTTTTTCAGGAGCTGGCTTTTGCTGAGCCATGACTCCAGAAACAAAAGCTACCAATGTCAACATAACAACTAAAAGGATCATCTTCTTCATGCTATTTCACCTCCTTTCTTTTTGTTTTCTTTTTAACCTAGAATATAAGGAGCAAAATGGGTGCCAAGGACAGTAATGAATGAGTAATTTTTAACTTATTTAAATGATTAGATAAATTTTAAGAGAACATATTTGGACAAGAAAGAATGTTTCAAAATTCAACACATTAAAAAAAGATTGTGTTGTAAATTGCAACATCTACTCTTTTTCTAATATTCGGTAAAGAGTCGTTCGGTCAATGCCGAGGATTTCAGAGGCCTTCTTCTTGTTCCCCTTGGTCTCTTGAAGCACCTTTAGCACATATCTTTTCTCTAATTCTTTTAAAGGTAATAATTTTTCTGGAGGTAGGATTTCAGCCTCTTTTATCTCTTCAAAGATTTTTCTGGGCAGGTCTTCAGGAAGGATAATGGGATGGATCGAAAGAATGACGGCTCGTTCTATGGTATGTTCTAACTCTCGCACATTTCCCGGCCATGAATATCGGAGAAGTATTTCGAGGGCTTCCGGTGAGATATGGGAGATACTCTTTTTATTCTCTTCAGAAAATTTATGGAGAAAATGATTGGCCAGGAGGGGTATGTCGTCCTTTCTCTCTCTCAATGGAGGAAGGGTGATTGAAACGACATTGATTCGATCGAAGAGATCTTCCCTGAATTTTTCATTTTTCACAAGAGGTTCCAACGGTTGATTCGTAGCGGCGATCACCCGCACATCCAGCTTGATACTTTCCATTCCACCTACTTTTTTGATTTCATGTTCCTGTAGAAACCTTAAAAGTTTGGTTTGTATCGAAAGACTGAGATTGCTCACCTCATCAAGAAAGAGGGTTCCCCCATCCGCTTCTTCGAATAGACCCTTTTTTGTGGAAAGCGCCCCTGTAAAGGCTCCTCGGACATGGCCAAACAGCTCACTTTCAATTAATGTCTCCACCAAAGATGCACAATCGACAGGGATGAAAGGGCAGTTGTTCCTGAGGCTATTATAATGGATGGAACGAGCCACCAATTCTTTCCCTGTGCCTCTTTCTCCACAGAGGAGAACCGTAGACTTTGTATCGGCCACCTTAGCAATGGTCTTATAGACTTGAAACATTTGAGGTGTTCGTCCAATGACATTTTCAAATTGGTATTTGCTCAGAAGTTCTTGTCGATAAAATTTGTTTTCCCGAAGAAGCTTCCTCTGCTCCAAGGCCCTTTGAATCGTGATTTTGATCTCTTCAAGTTTAAAGGGTTTGCTGATGTAATCAAAAGCTCCCTCACGAATGGCTTCGATAGCGGTTTCAATCGATCCAAAGGCTGTGATCATGATCACCGTCGTCTCGGGAGAGATTTTTTTAAATGATCGAAGGACCTCCATCCCGTCTTTATCTCCCATCCGTACATCCGTGATAATGAGATCGAAAAAATGGTCCATTCCTTGAGAGATGGCTTCTTCGCCTCCCAAAGCTGTATCCACCTGGTAGCCCTCTTTCGTCAGGACTTCCTTTAAGAGGTTGAGGGTGACAGGATCGTCATCCACAACCAAGAGAGATGTCTTATTTATCGGTGTCATTTCCTTTGCAAACAGGCATGCGAACGAAGAATGTACTCCCTTTCCCCACTTCACTTTCTACATCCAATCTTCCTGAATGGTCCTTAATGATTTTCTCACAAATCGCCAGTCCTAATCCCGTTCCCTCTCCTAATTTTTTTGTGGTGAAGAAAGGGTCGAATATTCTTTTTTTCGATTCCTCTGTAATGCCGATTCCGGTATCCGCAATCGAGATCTGAACCCATCCCTCACCATTCTCTGTGAAAGGTGGGGATGAAATATGCTGCGTCTTGATTGCCAGAGCCCCTCCGTTAGGCATGGCATCGAGGGCATTGGTGATGAGATTGAGAAAGAGGGTTTGGAGGTGCGTCGGATCCCCTAAGACGAGAGGGAGATGCGAAGAGAGTGAGGAGGAAAGTTTTACCCTCCGGGCCAAAAACCACGGTTCACTCAGGTAGATTAATTCTTCCAGCACACCATTGATATCCAGGGGTCTCAATTGAGGTTCGGGCTGTCGTGTAAATGAAAGGATGTTTTTGACCGAATCCGCCAATCGGTCGAGTTGAGATTCAATAATCCTCAGTCGTTCTTGGTCTGTAAATGAAAAACTCCCCTCCTGTAGCATGAGTTGAATATAACCGGAGATAGAGTTGAGGGGAGTACCGATTTGATGCGCCATCGTCGCTGTGACTTGCCCCAATGCTGCGAGTTTTTCAGATTGGCTTAACTCTCTTTGGGATTCAAACAAGGCTTCGTTGAGAAGCTTCAGTTCTTCATTTCTTTTGGCCAGTTCGGATGTGGCGGCTTCGATTTTTTTAGTCAACTCCTCATTGAATTGGTTAACTTTTTCCAAGAGTTGGACATTTTGTTCATGGGTTTCCCGGATCGTCTTGAGCATCCGGTTAAAATGTCTTCCCAACTCTCCCAATTCATCTCGACTTCGAAGGTGGACTTCCGCATCCAGATTGCCTTTCTCTGCTCGGGACATGGCCTCCACCAATTTCTGAATTGGGTTTCCAACCAGTTTTCCAAAAAGGAGGGTCAGCGTGATCAGAATGACAAAAATGCTGGAGAAGGTCAGAATGAAGGCCCGGTCCCTCTTTTTACTCAGATAACTCTGGGCCTCGTCCAGGGAACTGACGATCCGGACTCCCCCGGTTATTTTTTTCCCGGAGTGGAGTGGGACGATGACTTCCAGCGATTTCTGCTCTTCCGCCTCATGGAGCGAGGAAAGATATCTGTCTTTTTGGAGGCGATTGATCTGGTCTTTGGATAACGTCAATATCGTCCCCGGGGTATTCCACTTCGAGGTGGAGACGACCGATTCCCATCCTTGGGAAGAGAAAAGAAAGACGTCGATTTCCATCAGACTGGGGCGACTTAATAACCACTCTTCCACCTCGTCTCGAATGCGAGGAAGGTTATCCATGATCTTTTCATCCGGGATCGCGATGTCGATCTGTTTTGCAATATAGAGATTCCGATCCAAGAAAAGGTTGATTTGGTCCTTTCTTGCAAAGTGATAGTCTAAGTAGCCGGAAAGAAAGAGGACACCGGCGACAATGAAAATAATGAGAGAGGTGATCTTCGCCTTCAATCCGATAGATTTTTCTTGGATCCTTTGGCTGACCAGGGATCTGATCCGTCGGATGTGAGGGAATAAGCCATTGGGAATAAATGTCCTCTTCATCTGTAAACTTAACTTTCAGAAACGGGGATTTCAGTTCCTGCCCTTTTTCGCTCGATGATTTTGACCAAAATGACCCCGATCTCGAATAAGATATATAACGGGCCTCCCATGAGGGCCATATTAAAGACATCCGGAGTTGGTGTGACGACCGCTGCCACAATCGCAATAAGCAAGATAGCATACCTGCGGTTTCGAGTCAAAAATGCTACATTGACCACTTTGATGTAACTCAGTAAGGCGAGGATGAGCGGAAGCTCAAAGGTTAGACCGAATCCAAAGATGAAAACTGTGCAGAAGGAGACGTATTTCCCTACAGAGATCATCGGTTTGATATGGGCAGATTGATACCCTAAAAGGAATTGAACACCAAAGGGCAAGGTTACGAAGTAGCAAAAAAACGCACCAAGATAAAAAAGGAAGATGGCGGTGAGAAGGATAGGAGTTGCAGACTTCAAACCTTTCAAACGGAAGAGAGGAGCGAAGGACTTCCAAATATGATAAAAGATGATTGGGATGGAGAAGAAAAGGCTCGCATAGAGGGTCATTTTGAGAAGGGATAGAAAGGCTTCAGGAATGCCAAAGGCAACCAGATCCACTCGAAGGTTTGTGCTGTAGAGATGGCGAAGTAATGTTTTGGAAAAGGGGAAAAGACCGATACCGATAAGAACAATGGCGGAGATGATTTGGAGGAATCTTTTTCTTAACTGAGTCAGGGCTTGAAAGATCTCGTTGCGATTCATTCTTACCTCGGTTTTAATGTAACATAAAAGGTCCTCTCCTTAAAGACTTTGATTGGTCGAGGCTTGAAACGTAGAGATTTTGCCGTTACCCTCTAACCTTAATCCTCCGACGTTTATTTTTGTGATATCGGGGTTGACAAAGATTGAAAACAAGGGTATACCGAAATAAATTGGATGGCTGCATGTCCTGTCTGCCCTGCCTACCAGCAGGCAGGCGAAAGGCAGGTGCAGGCACGGATGTTTCTGGAATGAAATTGAGAGTGGGGATTACTTACAACTTAAAAAAGGATTTCACTTACCAAGAAAATCAACCCATCGATGATTTGGAGGAGTTTGATTCAGAGGAGACGATCGATGCCATCCGGGACGTTCTCGAAAGGGATGGACACGAAGTCATCAAATTGGGCGGCGACACCGGTTTGATCGACCGGTTGAGACAAACCTCGATCGATATTGTATTCAATATTGCAGAAGGTCTTCGAGGTCGAAACAGAGAGGCCCATATTCCCGCCCTCTTAGAATATCTGAACATCCCTTATACTGGTTCCGATTCCCTGACCCTCTCCCTCACCTTAGATAAATCAATGGCGAAAAGAGTCGTGATGAGCGAAGGTATTCCAACTCCTCGGTTTAAAAAAGTGGAGAGAATGGAGGATCTCGATGATTTTGACCTTGAGTACCCTCTTTTCGTGAAGTTGTGTTACGAGGGATCCAGCAAAGGGGTTCGGTTGGATTCAAAAATTTTGGATCATCGATCTTTAAAAGAGAAGACGGAATGGCTTTTAAAAACCTATGGTCCTCCTCTTCTGGTGGAGGAGTTTATCAGTGGTCCCGAGTTCACTGTCGGCATCCTCGGCAATGAAAATCCAAAAGTCCTCGGCGTTATGCAGATTGAGATTAAAGGAAGTCCTCCAGATGAAGCCATTTATTCCCTGGAGGTGAAGAGGGAATGGAAGGAGAAAGTTCGTTACCATTGTCCTCCTTCCATTGATCCCACTCTTTTAAAAAAGATCGAGGAGGTCGCACTCCGATCTTTTCGAGTCCTGGAATGCCGTGACGTATCGAGAGTGGACATCCGTGTGGATGAAGACGAGACCCCTTACTTTTTAGAGATCAATCCCCTTCCAGGTCTCTCCCCTGTCTATGGAGATCTTCCGATCATGGCAGGTCGAATGGGGTGGGAATACGGCCGGCTGGTAAAGACTATTTTCCATCACGCCCTGAAGCGGAATGGTTTGATGGAGAGATGAATTCAGCATGAATCGAACCGATCAAAACCTCCATGAGATTCTTTTGAAAAATTTCAAGGAAGCTGTGGTCTTTGCCGATGCCCAAAGCCGAATTCAAATCTTCAATCCTGTCGCAGAGAAGTATTTTGAGATCAGTGGAAAACAGGTCTTGGGAAAGAAATTGGAGAGAGTGATCCCCTATAAAAATATTCAAAAGCATTTCGATTTCGTATACGATAAGAAGGAAAGCAACCACGATGTCGAATTGGCCATCCATGTTCCAGCGCCCCCTTCTTCAGAGAGGGAGGCACGATTGCTTCACTGTAGCTTTTATCCGATTTTTGATAAGGGAATGGAGTTCTTGGGATGTTTGGCCACGTTTTTCGATGTCACAGAAAAAGGCCTGCTCTTGAGGGAGATCAGTAAGAGTCGAGATCTTTCTACCATCGGAGTCCTGGCGAGATGGATGGCCCATGAAATTCGAAATCCATTGAGTTCTCTGAACATCAATATTGAATTATTGAGGGAAGAGTTGAAGGACGAGGTTCATCTTTCCCAGAAAGAGGAGATTCACTCCCTTCTCAATTTTATCAGCTATGAAACGCTCCGGTTGGAGAATAATCTGAAGGATTTTTTAGATTTTAATCGGCTCCCACCTCTCAAATTTGAATGGGTTCAATTGAACGAAGTATTGGACTTGGTTGTTCGACTTTTAAGGCCAGATGCCCAGATGAAAAATGCAAGGATCGATACTCACTTTCAGAAAAATTTGCCCATGCTAAAGATCGATGTCAGCCAATTCAATTTAGCCATCTCCAATCTCCTCATCAATAGCACTCAAGCCGTTTCCGAAAAGGGTGAAGTCCATCTCTTCACTCGGGGATCAAAGAAAAATGTTTTCATCGTCCTCCAAGATAATGGGGTGGGGATATCGAAAGAGCATCTCCCCAAAATCTTCGATTTTATGTTCAGCACAAAACCCATGGGGTCTGGATTAGGGCTCTCGATCGCCAAAAAGATTATTTCAGACCATCACGGAGAGATCTCTGTGAAGAGTGAAGTCAATAGGGGTTCCATCTTCAGGATCAGGATCCCCATCAGCCCGAAGGGATAGATTCGAGTAATGAGTTCGGAGTTCGGAGTTCGTAGTTCGGAGTAAAATATTTGACCAAGATTAAAAACTTTAATACTCCGAACTCCGAACTAAATTACTCCGAGCTATGTTAATAAGATATGGACAAGAAAGTTATTCTCATTGTAGAGGATGATCCAACCGTTGGGGAAAGCCTCCGTCACCTCTTGAAAAAAAGGGGGTACACCATCTCTCTCGCCCCGAATGGGAAGGAAGCCCTCCATCTCTTCCGGCAAGGGAATGTTGACCTGGTGATTACGGATGTGGTCATGCCGAAGATGGATGGTATCGAACTTTTAGAAGCGTTGAAGTCTCTGAGACCAGAGACAGAGGTGATCGTCATCTCCGCTCAAGGGACGATCGAAAAGGCGGTTCAGGCGATGAAATTGGGTGCCTTCGATTTCATTGAAAAACCGATCAACCCCAGAGTGATCTCTCTCTTAGTGGAGAGGGCATTGGAGAAACAGACGTTGATCCTTCAAAACCGAGATTTACGCTCCAAATTAGAGGACAAATTTCATTTCAAAAATATTATCGGTAGAAGTGAGAAGATGGTGAAAATCTTCGAACTCATTGACCATATTGCCCCCTATGACAGCTCTGTTCTCATCATCGGCGAGAGTGGAACAGGGAAGGAATTGATTGCAAATGCCATTCATTACCGCAGCCCGAGGACCTCGATGCCCTTCATCAAGGTGAGTTGCGCTTCCTTGAGCGAGGGGATTATCGAGAGTGAACTCTTCGGCCATGAAAAAGGGGCCTTCACCGGCGCGATCACTTCCCGTAAGGGCCGATTTGAAATGGCCCATCAAGGGACGCTCTTTTTGGATGAGGTGGAGGATATTCCTCCCGCCACTCAGATCAAACTTTTGCGTGTTCTCCAGGAGGGGGAATTTGAGAGGGTGGGTGGAAATAAAACCATCAAAGTCAATATCCGAATCATCGCTGCAGGTAATCGAGATCTTCAGGAAGCGGTCAGAAAGGGTACATTTCGGGAGGATCTCTATTATCGTTTGAATGTGGTGAATATCAAACTGCCTGCATTGAGGGATCGGAGGGAAGACATTCCTTTTTTGGTCAATTTTTTTATTGAAAAATTCAATCAGAAATATCATATGAAGGTAAAGGGGATTTCCCAAAGGGCAATGAACCTCCTGATGGATTATCAATGGAGTGGAAATGTTAGGGAATTGGAAAATATGATCGAGTCCATCTTAGTTATCAACAGCCCCGAGGTGGTAGATTTTCAGCACCTTCCTCAGGAGATCAGAGAATTTAAAGAGAGACCGGAGGTGATCCCCATTAAGATAGGAACGCCTCTTGAGGAAGTGGAGAGGGAGATATTGGTTCAGACCCTAAAGGCAACAAAAGGAAATAAACGTCGAGCAGCAGAGCTATTGGGGATTAATGTTCGAACGATTCACCGCAAAATGGAAGGAATACATGAACCCTATTCTGCATAAGCGAGGCGCAACGAAAGAAAAAGAATGACAAAAAGTCGCAGTCATTGAAATTGGATTTAATAAGGATGGCATTTTGTCGCTTTTTGTTAAAAAGAGAATGGTATTTTGTTCCTTTTTTCTCAATACATTAGGTTTTGGAAGGTAGATCAAAGAAGAATAAAAAATTTAACATTTTGATATCATTGGTTTTTTATAAATATTGATCCTTTCAATCGCAAAAGGGATTGGCATGAAACTTGATATACTAACCTTTTTATGAAAGAAAGGATGAGATGGGCCTTCATCATTGATAAGGATGAATTTGTTCGGCTCAGCTTAAATAAAATTTTAAAAAAATACGGATTTCAGGTAGAGGAAATCGAAGATTTTTCTCAACTCGAGAGAAGAAAAAAGGATGTCAAAGGAGGAATGATCTTAGCGGATGTAGAGATTGAAGTGTTGGAGGGACAGCTTCCCCTGATTAGGAAATGGAATGATCGCCTCATTCTGATGAGTCCTTTGATCACAGATGAGCTCACCCTCCGTTTAAAAAAGATCGGTATTCAGCGCATCATCAAGAAGCCTGTTGACCCGAGGATATTAAGAAGAAACATCCGAGAGATTTCCTTTCCCGGTGAAGTGAAGGTTGCGTCATTGGGGAAAAAAAGTGAGGGTTCCTATGTCGATCAGAAAGGAGGTGAAGGGATATGAAGAAGTGGATTTTTCTCTTGCTCGCGATGGTTTTGGTGATCAATTTGGCCTTAGTGGGGATTGGATGCAAAGCCAAAGCGCCAGAGAAGCCAGCGGTCAAAGAGGAGGTAAAACCTGCTGAGGCACCAGCTCCACCTGCGCCTGCAGCAACACCAGCACCTGCTCCAGAAAAACCCGAAGCCACACCTAAAAAGTAAGGTAAGGATGTGGATCGGCAATGATGTTTGGGAGAAATCATTATAGTTGTTGAGAAGTTGGCGCCTTCTCTTTGAGAGAGAGGGGGCGCCAACAGAAGCCGATGGAGGAAAAGGGGGCTTTGCCCCAGTTGGGTTAATGGAATGGTGGAATATTGAGTTTATATTCAATCTTATTGCAGAGAGGTTATATGTTTTTGACCATTATTCCAGCATTCCAATATTCCATGACTTAGAGGTGAATATTATTCGACGTCAACGTAAAAAAAAGAAAAGGTGCATGCCTGCTATTCAGGAAGGAAGGCCGTTTTCTTTACTTACGGGAGGAGGTATCGGATGATATCTCCTTTTTTATTTTTTAAGAAGACCTGCGAGACAGCTATCCTGTGCCCTGATGGCGGGTATGCGGGAAGGAGTGAAGATGGAGCCTGCCTCAGACTCTAATTTAGATGTCCCTCTGAAAGGGACAGAAAAAGCTTTACAACTCCTATTGTTTCCCGTTCCAACCGGACCCAAAAAGGTGGAGGAGACAAAGGAGATCATCCCTCCTCTTTGGAAGAATGTCTCAGAGAGGGAATGGAATGACTGGAGATGGCAACTTCGACATCGAATCACGACTTATGAACAACTGAAAGAGATTCTCGAATTGACTTCCGAGGAGATTGAGGGAATCAAACATTCAAAAGGAAGGTTAGCCTTAGCCGTGACTCCTTATTTTGCGAGCCTGATGGACCCATTCAACCCCAACTGCCCTATCCGAAGACAGGCGATTCCTCGAGTCGAGGAAATCCATTTATCAAAAAATGAAATGGTGGATCCGTTAGGAGAGGACAAACATTCCCCTGTACCAGGTCTTGTCCATCGTTACCCAGATCGAGTGCTCTTACTCGTTACCGATCAATGTGCGGTCTATTGCCGATATTGTACCCGGAGACGATTGGTGGGGAGTCACGAACGGTCCATCACGCAAGGAAATTTTGAGGAGGTCCTAAGATACTTGAAGAGCCACCGAAAGGTTCGAGATGTCCTCTTATCAGGAGGGGATCCGCTCCTCCTGGAAAATGAGAGATTAGAGGAGATTTTGAGCCGATTGAGGGCACTTCCCCATATCGAACTCCTCCGAATTGGAACGAGAGTTCCGGTGACCCTTCCCCAGAGGATCACCGGGGGTTTGGTGAGGATGTTGAAAAAATATCATCCCCTCATGATCTCCATTCATTTTACCCACCCCAAAGAAATCACCGATGCGGTGAAGAGGGCCTGTAACGAACTGGCAGATGGGGGCATCCCTTTGGGAAGCCAGACCGTCCTTCTCAAAGGCATCAATGATAAGCCCTATATTATGAAAAAGCTGGTTCAAGAACTCCTTAAGATTCGGGTCCGACCCTATTATATCTATCAATGTGACTTGGCCATGGGAACAGAACATTTCCGGACCTCTGTGGCCACAGGGATTCAGATCATCGAAAAATTGCGTGGTCATACGACGGGTTATGCCGTTCCCACTTATGTCGTCGATGCGCCGGGTGGAGGGGGAAAGATCCCGCTGCAGCCTGATTACGTGGTTTCGAGGGGCAAGGGAAAGATCGCTTTGAGAAATTATGAAGGGAAGATCTTCGAGTATTCGGAGCCGAATATTATTGAATTTAAGAAAACGAGGTCCATCGGGGAGGAGAAGGCTGATCCAAAGAAGGTGATGGCATAGCCATAAACCTAGTGTGGTGTATCTAACAATACTTTATAGTAATCCGTAAGCCGTCCTTCCTGCGAAAGCGGGCCGCCGGCCCATAGGGCCCCTGGCCCGGAGGGAATCCAGCTTAAAAGATTGGATTCCCCCGTATCAAGTACGGGGCAGGCTCAGTCAAGCCCGGAATGACACCCATTGCAAAGTCTTTATTGAGACACTACACTAGCATGGTTCATGGCATAGGGGGTCGGAAGAGGATGGAAGAGTCCGTGTTAAAAGTGGTTCTCCTCTACAATCTTTTCGAACGACTCGAGAAGGGGGAAGAGAAAGATATCCTGGCAGAGGATGCGATCATTGAAGAGATCGGAGCAGTCGAAGGTGCGGTCCGTTCTCTCGGCCATCAATGCTTTGTGATGGCCATTCGGGATGAAATTCTCACCGCGGTCCACTGGTTGAGGGAGCTCTGTCCCGATGTGGTCTTTAATTTATGCGAAAGCGTTTATGGGAAAAGCTGCTGGGAGATGAATATTCCTGCCCTGTTAGATCTCTTCCGAATTCCCTATACCGGATCCTCCGCCCTCACTTTGGGGTTGTGTCAAGATAAAGGGAAGGTGAAAGACATCCTTCTCTCCCAGGGTATCCTGACCCCCCGATATAAAATCTTTGATCGAAGGGTGAACCATATTAAGGGGAATATCTTTCCCATCATCGTCAAGCCCCTTCACGAAGATGGGAGCTTGGGAATTTCAAAAGAGAGTGTGGTGTTTGACGATGAGGCACTCGCCAGGCAGATTCAATATGTGATTGAGAAATATGATCAACCTGCCTTAGTGGAGGAATTCATCGAAGGCAGAGAGTTGAATGTAGGTCTGCTGGAAACCAATGGAAAAGTAGGCGTCCTCCCTGTCTCTGAAATCGACTACTCTGAGTATCCAGAAGGGGTTCCAAAAATATGCGGGTATGAAGCCAAGTGGGTTCCCGAGAGCACCGAATACCAAAAATCAAAACCGATCTGTCCTGCTCCTTTGGAATGGGTGATGCAAAAGAGGGTGGAACATATGGCGGTCAGGGCTTTTAAACTGTTCGGATGTCGAGATTATGCCAGGGTGGATATGCGGATCGACCGGGACGGGAAAATCTATGTATTAGAAGTTAATCCAAACCCGGATATCTCTCCCCAGTCTGGAATGACCAGGGCCATCAAAGTTCAAGGAATAACCTATGCGGAATTCATTAGAGGTATACTCGAAAGGGCTCTTCAGAGAAAACAATAATCCTATGTCTATCAATATCCTCCAAACATTCACATAGAGAGACACGACTTTACTCCTAAGCTAAAATGTCAAGGTCCAAAGTTCAAATGAAATCCAAATGTCAAATGTCAAAAAATTATTTGATATTTGCCTGCCTGCCGGACAGGTAGGGATTTTGACATTCATAAAAAAACCTGTTGGATACCGCTCAGCTCTGCTGGGCGGATGAAAGCAGGTTCGCCGAAGGCGAAATGTTTTAGAGTTTTAAATTGATAATTCCATGTAGCTTGCTATAGGTTTACCTCATCTGTCATTCCCACGAAAGTGG
>Ga0187886_1001932_pt1 | contig 17518 bp, 20 predicted proteins | sample June2016WEW_20_1_FD_133001 | JGI IMG/M metagenome (GOLD analysis project Ga0187886, IMG submission 133001) | Peatland microbial communities from SPRUCE experiment site at the Marcell Experimental Forest, Minnesota, USA - June2016WEW_20_150 | ecosystem: Environmental > Terrestrial > Soil >... | reverse complement strand
CCTTATTTCCACTCACTTATTCTACCACCTCATCTCGCTATCACGACATTCACCCACGTGCAAGCACGTGGGACTCTGCCCTTCGGGCTGCCGCTGGATCCCGACTTTCGTCGGGATGACATTTGAAACATTAAGTCAGTAATATCAGTGAGTCTTGCGGTATTCAAGGAAATACAGCAGGCCGGCGAAACTTTTAGAGTCCTCGATTCTACCCGAAGCCAAAAGGTGGAGAATTTGCGCTACCGGCACGCGGATTACCTCAATGCCGGCGGTGTCTTCAGCACGGAGAGGGTCGGGCGTCAGGTCCATTGCCAGGTAAAGATGAAGATACTCGCTACAGAATCCCGGCGAGGAATAGAAACCCGTTAAACGTTCCACTCTGTGCGGTCGGAACCCCGTTTCCTCCTGCATTTCACGTATCACGGCTGCTTCAGCGTCTTCACCATCATCGATGCCGCCCGCAGGAATTTCCAGCATTTCTTTCCCTACCGCCCCGCGGTATTGTTTGACCAGCAGGACATTATCATCGGCATCCAGGGCGATAACAGCAATGCAGTTGCTGTGCTCGACAATTTCCCGCGTGCTCTGGCGTCCATCGGCGGTCAGCACCGTATCGATACGCAGCTTCACGGCGCGTCCTTCGAAGATTACCTTGCTGGAAAGAACCTTTTCGGCAACCAATTTACACCTTCTCCTCGGCATAATAGATTAGAGCAGTCTCATCGCAGTTAGGGAACTTGGGGCAGCGGAAACAGTCCGTCCAGACCTTGCGCGGCAGTTCCATCTTTTCGATGTCAACAAACTTGTGCCGCTTGAAGAATTCCGGCCGGTAGGTAAAGCAGAAAACGGTCTTGATACCGAGTCCCTCCGCCTCCTGGAGACAGGCTGCCACCAGCTTGGCTCCCAGACCCTTCTTCTGGCTGTCCTCAGCCACAGCCATCGACCGTATTTCAGCCAGGTCCGACCAGCTGACATGCAGCGCGGCGCAGGCAATTATATTCTCACCTTCTCTGATAACAAAAAAATCACGGATGCTCTCATATATCTCGCTCAAAGGCCGGGCCAGCATCTGTCCTTTATCGGCAAAGCGATTAATCAGATTGTGTATCTGGGGGACATCCGGGATTCTAGCTTTTTCTACCTGTTTCACCTTGTTTTCCTTTCAACTTATCTTCCAGAGAGCTATAGAACGAAGCTTCGGGGCGGATTCTCCAGAACCGGGCTACATGGGGACTCCGCCTTATAGTCACCGTGTCACCGTCTGACAAAGGCAGGTTGATATGTCCGTCGATACTCAGCGTGGCCGCATGATAGGTGTTAAGACGCAAGACAACCTCGACCGTCTCCGGTAAGACGAGGGGGTAAGCCAAACTGAGGTGAGGTGCGACCGGCACCATCAGGAAGTCCCGGGACTGCGGATAGAGGATAGGGCCGCGTGCCGCCAGCGCGTAGCCGGTGCTGCCGGTTGCCGTCGCCACGATGACGGCGTCGGTCTTATAGGTGGTCAGCGGCTGTCCGTCAATACTTACCTCGACCCTGATTAAGCGGGCAATCTCGCCCCGCCCCACGACAACATCATTCAGGGCATGAAATACTCGCGGCTCTTTCCCGGAGGCAGTCAGCTCCGCCTGAAGCATGGCCCGTTCATCAATCCAGCCTTTGCCATCGAGCAAAGAAGGCAGCCTGGCAACGGATTCGCCGGAATCAAGCTCGGTCAAAAAACCGAGCTTTCCCTGGTTTATGCCCGTAATCGGTGTCGACCCCGGAATCACCACCTGCACCGCCCTCAGAATGGTGCCGTCGCCTCCTACGGTCAGAAGAAGGTCGGTACCTTCCAACTGCTTGCAGGCCTTATCCCTGTCCCAGGCGGAGCATACCCACACGGAGACTCCTTTCGACTTTAAAAAGCCTTCCAGCTCCCTGGCCTTAATCCGGGTAATCTCAACCTTGGGGTGATAGAGAATGCCAACTTTTTTCACAGCCATTGCCTAACGCCATCCGCCCGCCTAGGCGGGGGAAACAAGAAAAGTGTAGCAATTCTGTGTTCATAGTGTCAAGCAGGATAGAATGAAACTATTTTCCGCCCCTTCTTCATTATGCTATAATATGTGCTCAGGACGTTAATAACCATGACAGGAACAAGACACAAGGCCAGGACTATCGCCCTGCAGGCATTATACGAGGTGGACTCCGCGGCACGCCGTCCTGAGACAGTGACAGAACGCCTGCTGTCCGAAACAAACCTGTCCGAGTTAAATAATGAGTTCGTCCGCGAGCTGGTAAACGGTACCATTAATAACAAGAACGAAATCGACCGCCATATAAAGAAATTTGCCCCAGCCTGGCCGGTAGACCAGATAGCGATAGTCGACCGAAACATACTCAGACTTGCAATCTTTGAGATTTTATTCGATAATAAAGTACCGGTTAAAGTAGCTGTCAACGAAGCGGTTGAGCTGGCCAAGACTTTTGGCAGCGATAGCTCGGCCAAATTTGTCAACGGGGTATTGGGGTCGGTGAGTGCACTGGCCAGCCGCTAGAAAGCTCATGAAAAGGGGGAAAAAGTGGCAACTGTCTTTGATAAAATAAAAGCCATAGTTGTGGAGCAGCTTGGCGTCGAGGAAAAGGACGTGATACCCACAGCTAGCTTTGTTGAGGACTTAGGCGCCGATTCACTGGACCTGGTAGAACTGATTATGTCACTGGAAGAGTCATTCAGCACATCGGAACGGAAAGTCGAGATACCGGATGAGGCCGCCGAGAAAATAATCACCATCCAGGACGCTATCGACTATCTGAAAGAACAGGGGGTTGAAAGCTAAACCTCATTCCGTCCGTATATTCTCAGACTGCTTAACCGCCTAGATGCCCTTTGCCCAGGCTACGGCGTTGATAAATACCTGCAGGCCATCGCCGGACTTCCGCGGTTTTTCTCTCGTCCAGCGGGGGTGCTGCGTCCAGCGGATAAAGTCTTCCGGGTGCGGCATCAGCCCAAAGATACGACCGGAAGCATCGCAGATGCCGGCAATATCTTTCACCGAACCATTAGGATTGCAGGGATAGCCTGCCTGCGTCTTCCCCTTTTCATCGACATATTGCACGACGATATTCAGCTTTTCCAGTATACCCGGCTCCGTAACCAGCTTACCTTCGCCGTGGGCTATGGGGACATACATGCCCCGCATCCCCCGTGTGAAGACGCAGGGGCTTTTTTCATCTACCTTGAGGTAAACCCAGCGGCACTCGAACTTGCCGGAATCGTTGTTGGTGAGGGTAACCGGTTGAACTCCCTTTACCGGCGGACCGGGGAGAATGCCCGTTTTCACGAGCACCTGGAAACCGTTGCAGATACCGAGTATCAACCGACCATCATTAACGAACCTCTGAATATCCTCCCCCAGCCTTAACCTGATTTCGTTAGCCATGATTTTACCAGCGGAGATATCATCGCCGTAGGTGAACCCTCCGGGGATGACCATTATCTGGTAATCACTCAGGCGCTTTTCTTTTCGAAATAGCTCGTTGACCAGCGCCGAGTCGACCTCGGCACCAGCTTGCTCGAAGGCTATTTGAGTATCACCATCACGGTTAGTTCCGGGGGCGCGGAGCATTAGTGCTTTTACTTTTGACATATTCGTTCCTTACTTTATTGAGTTATTACTTACTATGACTGACGTTCTTTTCCACATTTTACACTTGACATATGGACATTAATGGACTAAAATACACATAGAATCATTTCGGAAAGCACGCTATAAGGGTTAGTCCTTATGGGGTGCTTTTCATTTTATATACACCTACCATTTTAAAGGTTTCTGCCACGCCTCTTTCAGTTCGGCAATGGGGGCAGTGAGTACCTGATTGCCACTGCGACCATAAACCTCGAATTTTTTATTATCCGTTACCTTACCGATTTCAGCGTAGTCAACGCCGGACATGGTTTTCTCAAAATCCTTCTTCTTTTCCGGGGCTACCTCAGCCAGGAAACGGGCATTGGACTCGGAAAAGAGGATAAGGTCGTCTCGCTCTATGGTATCCGCCAACGGCACATTTTTCAGATTGATGTTCATGCCGAGCCCGCCGGCAAAAGACATCTCCGCCGCTGCCACCCCGATACCCCCCTCACTTAAGTCATGACAGGCACTTACCAGCCCTTTATTCATGGCCGCGGAAAGGGCATTCATCAGCTTCTTGCCCTTCTCCGGATAGACCTTGGGGACACTGTTGCCGATATAGCCGTGAACGGCATAGTAATGCGAACCACCCAGCTCATTATAAGTAGCGCCGACAATATAAATCAGGTTGCCCGCCTTCTTACAGTCCATGGAGACAGCCTTATTGACATCATCAATCACAGCCATAGCGGAGACGAGAAGCGTCGGAGGAATGCAGATGCTTTCCTTCCCTGTCTCGTACTCGTTATAGAGGCTGTCTTTGCCGGAGATAAAGGGAGTGCCGTAGACAATGGCAGTATCATAACAGGCCTGCGCCGCCCTTACCAGCGCGCCGAGCCGGTCGGGCTTTTCGGGGTTGCCCCAGCAAAAATTGTCCAGCAGAGACACCTCATCCAGGTTGCCGCCGACGGCGATGACCTGCCGCAGGGCTTCATCGATGGCTGAAGCAGCCATCCAGTACGGATCGATGTCACCATATTTAGGGTTGATGCCATTGGATATGATAATGCCTTTATCGGAATCGGGCAGCGGCCTGATAATGGCCGCATCGCCAGGGCCGTCATTAGCCACACCCACCAGCGGTTTAAGCACGCTGGTGCCCTGCACCTCATGGTCATACTGGCGGATAACCCATTCCTTGCTGCAGACGTTCCAGGAACCCAGGATTTTTTTCAGGTCTTCTTTCAGGTCGGGCGGCTGGGGAAAGTCCGGCTCGGGGTGCCGGGGCGGCTGCCACAGGGCCTCACGCTCGAGCTGAGGGAGTCCATTGTGCAGGAACTCCATATCCAGGTCGCCCACGAGATTGGAATTATAATAAAGCTGGAGTCGACGGTTATCCGTAAACTCGCCGATGATGCTGGCTTCGACGTCCTCGTTCCGGAATATTGCCATCAGCGGTTCCGCTTTGTCCTGCGGGACAGCCAGCAGCATACGCTCCTGCGACTCGGACACCCATATCTCGGTATAGGACAGGCCGGCGTATTTCAAGGGGACTTTTTCCAGGTTGACACGCACGCCGGTCTCCTCGGCCATTTCACCCACCGCCGAGGAAAGACCACCGCCGCCGCAATCTGTAATGCGACGGTATAAACCAAGGTCGCGCGCCTGAAGAATAGCATCGAGGGCTTTCTTTTCCACGATAGCGTTGCCTATCTGGACAGAGCTGGAGGACAGCGTCTCGGACTCTTTATCGAGCTCGCCGGAGGCAAAGGTAACGCCATGAATACCGTCGCGGCCAGTCTTGCCACCCACTACCACGACCAGGTCGCCGGGCTTTTGCATACCTTTCTGGCTCATGTTATAAGGCATTATCCCCACCGTGCCGCAGTAGACCAGAGGATTGCCCACGTAACGCTCGTCAAAGAATATGGAGCCGTTGGAGGTGGGGATACCCATGCGGTTACCGTAGTCGGCCACGCCAGCGCGGACGCCCTTGAAAAGACGGCGCGGATGTAATACCCCCCTGGGGAGGTCGGCGTGAGGCAAATCGGGCGGGCCGAAGCAGAAAACGTCGGTGTTCAGAATCGGCTTGGCGCCCAGACCCGTGCCCAACGGGTCGCGGATGACGCCGCCGATACCCGTGGCCGCCCCGCCATAGGGCTCCACCGCCGAAGGGTGATTATGCGTCTCTACTTTAAAGCAAACGGCGTAGCGACCATCAAAGTCGATAACGCCGGCGTTATCTCTAAAGACAGAAAGACACCACGGTTTATTCAGCTCCCGGGTGACTCTCATCACAGTGCTTTTCATCAGGTTATCAATAGTCTTTTTGCCGAGGGTTATTTTGGCCTTGAAAGTCTTGTGGATGCAGTGCTCCGACCACGTTTGTGCGAGCGTCTCCAGCTCGACATCGGTGGGCCGGCGGTCCAGCTTTTTAAAATAGTCCTGGATTATCCTCATCTCTTGAAGATTCAGCCAGAACCTGCCCTTGCTCAGCTCCATCAGGGTGTTATCATTCATGGCGGCGATGTCTATCGTCTCCAGACGGAATTTATAGGTAGCCGATGGCAGCGCCACGGCTTCTTTCCTGGCAACGATGTGCTGGACGATGCTGTTGACCAGGAGTTTATCGCAGATGGAATTGAGGGTATCATCGGAAAAATCGCCCCAGAGCAGGTATTTTTTAGCCGTCCTGACCGCCGTAACGTTGTTAATACCGAGGTCTCTGATGCCCTTTTTAACGCTGTCCTCGACGGGGTCCATAACACCGGGATTATAGGCGACTTCGACAAGGCGGGCGCCCTCGGGAGCGGGAGTATCATCGGAGGAATATTCCTCTACAATGGGGTCGGTCAGCAGCTCCCGGCAGATAGCCAGCAACTCTTTTTGGTCCAGCTTTCCTTCCAGGAGATAGATATTGCTGACCCGGACACGCTCGACGGTTTTAATACCGAGGTCGAGGATGTCCTTTTGCAGCCCTTCGGAGCGCGGGTCGGCAAACCCTTCTTTTACCGATACCTCAATACGATTCACAGCTTTCTTCCTTCCTTATAAGGTATTAACTTAAAAGTTAAAAGTCAAAGCTCAAAACCATAATTAAAAACTCAAAACACAGAGCCATACTGTGTCATTGCGAGTCCCTTGCCGACGAAGTCGGCAAGGCGAAGCAATCTCATAGCTCTTCAAATAATTCGCGCCATTCAGGATTCATTGAATTTACCAATTGTATTTTATCCTTTCTCGAACCACCTTTGATCTGTTTTTCCCTTAGAATAGCGCTTTCTATATTTTCAGTATCTTCGTAATAGACCAATTTATCAACATTATATCGTTTTGTGAATCCTTGAATGATTTTATTCTTATGTTCTTGAATCCTTCTTTTAAGGTCATTGGTTACCCCAGTGTACAGTACCTTATTCAGTTTATTTGTTATTATATAAACATAATATTGCTTAACCATTTTTGTGAGATTGCTTCGCCTCCCCGACGTCGGTCGGGGATGGTCTCGCAATGACAATTTTCATTATTCGGTTTTGACTTTTGAGTTTTAAGATTTAACTTAACCCTTCGACTCTTCTATCTATGCGGTTGACCAGGAATGTGAGCCACCGGCTCGGCTCGGCCTCCTGAGCGAAGTCAAACTCAGCGTACATCGGGTCGTTAGTTTCGGCGAAGTACCGGCCGTCTACCGCTTTATTATGCACATATCCCAGCATACTTTGAAAGGCCGGGCTATTCACAGTATAGGGGAAGAGTGAAAGGACATCGAGAACACGCAGGATTCCATATTTCACCGCCGGATACTGCAGGCTCATAAAACGGCGGCCTACCCCGAAGCCATGTAAATTTGCTCTGCTTTCCCAGTGCTCCAGCAATAAATCGATAGCGTTTTTGAGCACCCGGTCCTGCCGATACGGCTCATACTGGCCCAACAGCATGAGTATATTCAGGTTGTCCATCGGGCAAGACCCTATTTCCAGTCTGCCGTAGCCGTCATCATAGCAATGCCAGCCGCCGTCATAGCACCGCGAATTCATGACTAAATGTATATACCTGGCCAATCGCGGGTCATCATGATAGCCCATCTTTGCCAGTGAAGAGAGGAGAATAGCCGACATGCAGAAATAGTTGTCCTGGACGTTCGGCGGGATGGTGAAAGAACCGTCCCGCGACTGAAAGCGGAATATCTCTTCCGCTTCTCTGTCCAGTCCCAAATCACGGATAGAGAGACCGATGTCCGCCAGGACAAAGAGGTCCCAGTAGGCTTTGCCGGTTTCCGTATAATGTACCTTGCCAGACTTTATCGCGGGGATACCGGCGATGCTGCCTTTGAGCCTTTCCAGGATTTTTTGAATGGAACCATCCCTGAGTACGGTAGCGACATCCGGCCGGGATTCCAGCAACTGGAGTTCAACGGCATACCTGAGCCAGGCGGGGCCTTCCAGCAACCAGTCGAGGACTTTTTTATCCAAAATTCTCGCCTGCTAAATCCACCATTTTACGGCATTTAGATGAGGATGTTCTGACACTTATATTTTAGCGTTTTTTAACGGGGAGGTAAAGGCATCGGCACGATGGAAAACAGAAAATATTGAGATATTATCAGACAAATTGCCAATGGTCGGGAGGCGGCGGCTGGCTACAACTTATACCCAACTTACAATTTCTTTTAACGCTTCGCGGTCCTTAATGACGATGCTATGACGGTCGTACCGGATGACTCCCTTATCCTCCAGAGCTTTGAGCGATTTCCCGATTACCTCCCGCACCGTCCCGGTCATGGCCGCCATATCCGCCCGGGTAAAAACAAGGGAGGTGTCACAGGAGCTTTTATGGTTGCCGGTGAGAAGCATCTTGGCCAACCTGCCACTGACGCACCTCAGGGAGAGGTCTTCGACCAGATTCATGTAGTGGTGCATCTCGATGGCCAGCAGCTTGATGGTATTACGGGCAAGCTGGGGATGTTCCTGAAGCAGGGTATCAAGGTCGCCGGAGGTCAGGCCCTGAAGCACGGTGGGCACCATCGCCTGAGCGCTTTCGGGGTTGCTGCCGCCATTAAAGACACCGGCATGGCCAAAACAATCCCCGGGGTGGACCAGCCTGAGAATCTGCTCCTTGCCGCCGGGAGAAGTCTTAAAGAGTTTAATCAGCCCCGAGGCCACAAAATAGATTGTTTTCGAGGGCTCCTGCTCCAGCCAGACTATCTCATGCCTGTCCACGACCCGCTTTTTCATCAGCCGGTCGATTCTCTCAATAACAGAATCGTCAAGTCCGGCAAAAAAAGGACTGAGCTTGAGAAATTCCGCGCACGTTGTTTTTCGTTCCGGCTTTACCAGAGTTTCTATTACCATATATTCAATCCACCCTTCTTCAGTCTTACCGACCTTTTACCATGGCCTTATTGAATTTCGGCAGGTCCGGCAGGTCACGTTCATAGCCGCATTGCAGACAGTATTCATACCAGCCGTACCAGTCTTTTTCGAGGGCTATAACCCCCTTCTTACACCGGGGACATCCCTCTTTCTTCAGATTTCCCATGATATCCTCCCTTCCATGTACAGACGGCCCTACCGATAGGGACAAAACAGCCGACATGAAAAGCTCATGAAAAGATGATAGACCTTTGACAATAACGAAGTTATAAAATCAGGGGATGAAAAGTTACAAAAGTATGACATTGCTGATTTTCAGAGATTTTTAGTAATGTCATAATTTTGTTATGTTTTCTCCCTCCATTTTATGATTTCGCAATTGCAGGGCGTCTATGATAGTGGTTGAATACACAGGGGTGGAGGATACCGGGTGGAACAAATATCATTAAGTATAAGGAGGAACATGAAACCGAGAGAGATAAAGAAAGACATCTACTGCGTCGGCGCTATCGACTGGGACAGGCGGCTGTTCGACTCCCTGATACCGCTCCCGGACGGCACGAGCTACAACTCATATCTAATCAAGGGCAGCCAGAAGACGGCCCTCATCGACACCGTGAACCCGCCGATGCGGGATGTGCTACTTGATAACCTTGACCAGTTGAATATAAAACACATCGACTATGTTATCTTCAACCACGCCGAGCCGGACCATTCCGGCAGTATCCGCGAGGTGCTGGAAAAGTACCCGGAGGCGAAAGCCGTCTGCACACCCAGGTGTAAAGGAATGCTCATCGACCGCTTTATGGTCGCCGAAGAGAGATTCAAGACGGTCGAGGACAAAGAAACGATTGCTCTGGGCGGCCGTACTCTGGAGTTCATTCATGCCCCCTGGGTGCACTGGCCGGAGACGATGCTGACCTATCTCCAGGAAGAAAGGATACTCTTCCCCTGTGATTTTTTCGGCTCTCATCTGGCCCTCACGGACATGTACGTGCGGGACGCCGGGCAGGAATATGAAGCTGCCAAGAGATATTATGCCGAAATCATGATGCCCTTCCGCTTGCAGATACAGAAGAACCTGGAGAAAATAAAGGACTATAAAATAGACATTATCGCGCCCAGCCACGGCCCGATGCATGACAAACCGCAGTTCATCATGGAAGCGTACCACAACTGGGCTTACGATGAGCCGGGAAATATCGTCGTCATACCGTTTATATCGATGCACGGCAGCACCCGCAAGATGGTCGCTTACCTCGTCGAAGCCCTGTCCCGGCGGGGTGTGACGGTGAAACAATACGACCTCGCGGTAGCGGATATCGGCAAGCTGGCCGGGTCGCTGGTGGATGCCGCCACGATTGTCATCGGCACGCCCACCGTCCTGACGGGGCCGCATCCTGTTGTCGCCCATGCCGCTTTCCTGGCCAATGCGTTAAATCCGAAGGCAAAATTTGCCTCTATCATCGGCTCCTACGGGTGGGGAGGTAAAGCGGTGGAACAAATCGCCGCGATGCTCCCCAACCTCAAGGTGGAAATAATCGCTCCGGTGGTAATCAAGGGCTTCCCCAAAGAAGTCGATTTCCAGGCGCTGGACAACCTGGCGGATACCATCACCAGAAAGCATAAAGACGCCGGCCTGGCCTGATATTATAAAAACGAAAGGAGTAATATGTTAAGAATCGCAGCAGAATCCAAACTAAAACCGGAAGAGGCTATCAAACGCGCCCTGAAATTCTTCGGACCCGGGGGTTACGGACTTGATGTCAAGGAAGAAGGTAACTGCTGTGCCACCTTTGAGGGAGGCGGCGGCAGTGTACACGTCAGCGCCTCCGAGAGTAAAAAGGGGAGCTCCGTGGAACTGGAATCCAGCGAGTGGGACTATCAGGCGAGGAAATTCCTTACCACTATCAGCTGATTCCTCCAAGCAGCGCTAAACATGAGGTTGTGGATAATATCATTCTTCCGAAGGTCGTTAGGGATTCTTCCCCTTCATCGGAAGGGTCAAAATGACAAAATAGAAAAAAGGAGAAGGAAAGATGGCTTATACAGCTAAAGACTACGGCAAACTTATCGGCATGGAGGGTTTCAGCCAGACCCTGCTGACAAATCACTTCACCCTTTATCAGGGCTACGTGACCAATACCAATAAACTGACGGATATACTGGCGACAATGCTGAAAGAAGGCAAGACCGCCACCCCGGAATATGCCGAACTGAAACGCCGGTTCGGTTTTGAGTTCAACGGGATGCGCCTCCACGAATACTATTTTGAGAACCTGGGAGGCAAGACGGCTCTGGAGAGGTCCGGCGCCCTGGCGAAGAAGCTGGCCGAGGCTTACGGCAGCTACGAGGCCTGGGAGCAGGACTTCCGGGCAACGGGAGCGATGCGGGGCATCGGCTGGGCGGTGCTTTATCAGGACAACGTAACCGGCGGCCTTTTCAACCAGTGGATTAATGAGCACGAGGTCGGCCATCTGGCCGGCTGCCGCCCTGTCCTGATAATGGACGTTTTTGAACACGCTTATATGATTGACTACGGCCTGAAGCGGGCGGACTATATTGCATCATTCTTTAAAAATATCAACTGGAAGGCGGTGGAGGGACGGCTGAAATAATCCATTTCCGCGACATCACAGCTTTACATGGAGAGATATGATGAGGAAAATACCTTACATTATAGTGATGACAGTTCTGGCGCTATCAGGCATGATAGGCGCTATTTCCTGCGGAACATCTTCACCATCGACAACCCCGGCGCCGGATGTAAAAGGGACCCAGGTAAAACCCACGGAACCCGGGGCCAACCCGGGGCCGGACTTCAAGCCCGCGGGGGTGGTAATAGAGAATTTCGCCTTCTCCCCGGCAACGCTTACGGTATCCGTAGGCACCACGGTGACCTGGACGAACAATGATTCCACCGCACATACGGTTACATCGCGGACACAAACATTCGATAGCGGCAGGTTGTCCCAGGGACAGAGCTTCAGCTACACCTTTAACCAGAAAGGCGATTTCGAGTACTACTGCACGTATCATCCGAATATGACAGGAAAAGTTAGCGTGGAGTAATTGAAAGCATAAGGAGACAAGCGCATGCTCAGCTCGCTGGCGGCGACCCGGATTATCTTCATTCTCGGCATCGTCAACCTGGTAGGCGGGCTGGCGATATTCTTTTCCTGCCGGTGTCTCCCCGGTTCAAAAATAGCCAAGAACCTGATGAAACACCGGTGGTACCAGAGTTTTTTCAAGCTCCATTGCTATATCTGGCGGGTTTTCTGGGTATCCGTGGCGGCACACGCGATTCTGGTTATCGTGTACATAGGCATGCCTTTCTGAAAAGTCGAAACATAAGGTTACCGGATGGTCTCCGGGGGATTAAATCATGACAAATGCGCTAACTGTACAGAGCGTCCTGGAAAAGGCGATTCAAAAAGAAATCGAGGCGCAGGAGCTTTATCGTAACCTGAGCCGGACCGCAATAGATGAAGCCGCGCGGGACATGTTCCGGGAGCTATCAAAGGCGGAGAAGAAACATGAGGAACTGCTGCGTAAATACCTCGGGGGCGAACTAGGGGAAGGGGCACTGAAGCGAGACCAGATCCTCGATTATAGAATTGCCGAGCACCTCAAACAGCCGCCGATAAAATCCGACATGAAGCTCAGCGAGGTCTTACTGCTGGCCGCCAACCGTGAAAAAGCTTCCCATGAACTCTACCTTGCCCTTGCCCGAGTGCACCCGCCGGGAAGGGTAAAGACACTGCTGGAGGAACTGGCATCCCAGGAGCTAGAGCACAAACAGAAAATGGAATACATGTATACCGAGGTTGCCTTTCCTCAAACGGCGGGCGGTTGATAACGGGAACGCTTACTCGAAAAGCTCCATGATGTGTATAACCTTCTGAGGCATACCGCTCCGGGTGAGGCTGTCAATAAGCTGTATCTGGCACCCGGGGCAATCGGTCACGACGATATCTGCCCCGGTCGATTCGATATCGGCCAGCTTTTTATCGGCAATTTTCTTCGATAATTCGTAAAAATAGATGCTGAAAGTCCCCGCCATGCCGCAGCACCTATCGGCATTGGGCATTTCCACATAATTAATATCCGGTATGGATTTCAATATCTTCCTCGGCTGTTCCTTGACGCCCAGGTAGCGGCCCAGGTGGCACGGCTCATGCCAGGTGACGGTCTTGCCTTTGTACTCGGGAGCCACGCGGTAAGCGGAGGGGGGCAGCTTAAGTATGTCCACGAGGAACTCGGTGATATCTTTTATCTTACTGGCGAACCCGGCGTAAATTTGCTTTCTTTCATCGGTATCGGCCAGATACCTTACATAGTCCTTCATCGCCGAGGCGCAGGTGGCGCAGTCGGTAATGATATACTCAAGGTCTTTGAAAGCCCGGATATTAGAATCGGCCATTTTACGCCCGGTAGCGAAGTCGCCAGCGCCGAGAAATACCGGCGCTCCACAGCACCCCTGGCCCTTCGGCATGATAACCTCGACGCCATTCCTGTTCAAAAAATTAATTATCTTTTTACCGAGCTCGGGAAAGACAAAGTCCGTCATGCAGCCGGTGAAATAGCCCACAGTATATTTCACCTCTATGCCTTCGGGAGGCCGATTAATCTCCGGGACGGACTGGCGCAGGAACTGCGGCGCTATCTGCGGTATATGTCTGCCCCTGCCGAGAGCCGAAAGGAAAAGGGATAAATGACGTATCGTCCCCTCCGTTTTCGGTAGAAAGATGCCCTGAAACCATGAGGCCAGACGCAACACGTAGCCGAAAAGTCGGCGTCTTGGCAGCAGCCATCTATAGATAAAATTATACGGGAATGGTATTCCCCTCTGTCTTACCTTATCCGCCCGGGCGGCGGTGACAATCGAAGGCACCCTGGTGCCGGCCGGGCAGTTCTGCGCACAGGTCATGCATAGCGTGCACCGGTTAAGCTGCTCGGCCATTTCATCGGTAGCCGTAAGCTCGCCGGACAGCAGCGCCCTGATAAGCATGATTTTACCGCGCGCCACCGAGGACTCGACCCGCTCCTCCTGGTAGACAGGGCAGGAGGACATGCAGAAGCCGCACTTGGTGCACTTATCAAGGTCGGCTTTGAACCTATCTATCTCCGTAAAGTCGAGTTTAGTTTTCATTTAAGTTTTAATCAATGACGATTACTCGAGTTAACACAATTTGTCATTGCGAGACCATTCCGACGAAGTCGAGAGGCTTCAGCCCGAGTTCAGCCCGAGGGCGAAGCAATCCCCTACTCCGGACGGGTAATTCCATCCGCCTCCTCCCCTCTGGATTCCAGCCTGCGCTGGAATGATAGTATGAAAGTGCTGGATTTCCGCCATCGCGAGAATGACATTTTAGTGGTTCAAGGCTGGTTTTCATTTTTCCATGTCTTCCCAGATTTTACCGGGGTTGAGGATATGATTGGGGTCGAGGACATCCTTTATTTTCTTCATGATATCTATAGCTAAAGGGTCCATGGCCTTTTTCAGGAAACGCTGTTTCTCCAGGCCGATGCCATGCTCACCGGAAAGGACGCCGCCCAGAGAAAGGGCTGTCTCGATAATTTCATCCACGCACTTCAGGGCGCGTTGATAATGTTCCTTATCGCGGCTGTCCGTGAGCACCACCGGGTGAAAATTGCCGTCGCCGACATGCCCGGCGAAACTGATAGGAACATCATAGCGTTTAGCGCTCTCCTGGCTGATTTTAATAAAGTCGGCTATTTTGTCACGCGGCACGGATACGTCCTCGTTGACGATGGTGTGGGCACGACTGGAGATATCGGAGAAATGTGACGTCCTGGCCTGCCAGTACCTATCGGCCTCCTCCTTATCTTTAGCCACCCTGACCTCGCGGGCGCTGCTTTTACAGATATCCACGACCTGCTGCGCCTCGGCTTCCACCGTCTGCGGCAGCCCGTCCACCTGTATGAGCAGGATGACCTGCGAACTATCGAGAATATTATCCGGCAGCAGCCCCCGGAATTTCTCGAACGTCCAGTTGTCCACAAACTCCACCTTCGATGGCAGGACGCTACTGGCAATAATGGCGGTTACCGTCTCTCCGGCGACGGCCACATCGCTGAAAACGGCCACGATGGTCTTATTTGCCCTGGTCGCCGGCAGCAGTCGGAGCGTTATGCGGCTGATGATGCCCAGCGTGCCCTCGGACCCCGTAAACAGCATCATCAGCTCATACCCGGTCCTGTTTTTCGGGGTAAGGCCCCCCAGCTTCATTACTTTACCGTCCGCCAGCACCACCTCGAGGCCGAGAACGTACTGTTTGGTTACCCCGTACTTCAGGCAGGAAGGCCCTCCCGAGTTCTCCGCTACCACGCCCCCCATGGTACAACCGGCGGAACTCTGGGGGTCGGGAGGGAAAAACAGGCCCTCTTGAGCCAAAGCGGACTGAAAGTCCTGGAGGACAACGCCCGGCTCGACAGTGGCATTCAGGTTGGTCTTATTTACCTCGATAATCCGGCTCATCCTCGTCGTGCAAAGGACAATACCGCCTTTGATGGGTATGGAACCGCCGCTGACATTGGTACCACCGCCCCGGGGGGTGACCGGAATACGGTTTTCATTGGCAAAAACCAGAATTTCAGATATTTGTCCAGTACTCTGCGGCAGAACGACGACGTCCGGCAAGTGTTGCCACATATTGGTAGCATCATAGGAATAGGCTACCATTTCTTCAACGGTGGCCAGCACATTCTCTCTGCCGACGATACGGCACAGTTGCTGAATATGTTTTGACGTAATCACAAAGACTCCCAAACTCCCCCTACTATTACTTTAGCGTGTTGGGGGCGGCCGTTCAAGGCGGATACTGGCCGGAGGAATTCAGGCAGTCTCCCGCCGGATGATGATAATGGACATATATTTATTATCGTAGCATTTTTCAATGATAGCGATTTCTTCTTCCGTACAGCTAATAATCAGCTTGATTTCCGCATCTTTTTTCTTCATGTCCACCGTGCAGCCGATGGCGGTCAGCTTACGGTGCCCCGCCGTCCCCCGCCAAATATCGATGCCGTCACCATCCCCACCGGTGGTGCCTTTGAGATAGCCATAATCCAGAGGAAATACCAGGTCAGGGTACCTGGAATGCCTTGTCCCCTTCGGCCTGTCGATGACGATTTCCGATGATTTAATCAACTCATCCAGTCGCGACCAGAAAAGCGTCTCCATATTTCCTCGATAAAAACCGATGCATAATTATAGCATATAAGTTGATGATGCCTTGATAAAAGTATTATCATGACTTAGAAATCAACGTATCAATTGATAAATAAGGAGGAAAAGGATGCTGCTGCCTGATAGAGTTGCCATTATCAACGGCGGAGCTACGGGGATGGGCCGGGCTACGGCCATTAAATTTGCCGAGGAGGGCTGCTCCAGCGTCATCGCCGACGTTAACGAAGCGGGGGCCAGGGAGACGGTAAAAGAGGTAAACAAAAAAGGCAGGGAATGCCTTTTCGTAAAATGTGACATCATGGACCTGAAGCAAATCAAGAATTGCGTGGACCAGACCATCAAGAAATTCGGCAGGGTGGATATACTGGTGGGGTGCGCCGGAGGCGTGCCCAAATCCCGGGTACGCACCCCTGCCAAAGCAGGCGAAAGACCCAAAAGGGGCATTGCCTATTTAGACGAAGGGTTCTGGGACACGATGCTGACCCTGAACCTGAAGGGCCACGCCTTTTTCTGCAAGGAAGTAGCGCCGTACATGATAAAACAGAAATACGGTAAAATTATCCTGATTTCTTCGCTGGGAGTATTTTCACCACCCATGCCATCTTCCGAATATCATGCTGCCAAAGCCGGCATCCTCGGTCTTGTCTATAACCTGGCTTTCGAGCTGGCCCCGAGCAATATCACCGTTAACGGTATTCTACCGGGCCCCATCAAAACGCCATTCTGGGACCCTCTGATGGCCGGAGTGCCGGAAAAGGATAGAGAAGCCAGATTTACCGAGATGGGTAAATCCGTGCCTCTGCAGAGAATCGGCCTGCCGGAGGATGTCGCCAATACCGTCCTGTTCTTTGCATCGGAGCTTTCATCGTTTATTACCGGCGAAACCTTAAACGTCAGCGGCGGGAAACCCCTGCCGGTATATAATGAACCGCGTTGAAAGCTCCCGTTCAAGCCGAGAGAAGAATAATCGCGCAATCCCCTACATTGGTTAAACTTGGCGAGTGAGATTGCCGCGTCGCTACGCTCCTCGCAATGACAACCTCCCGGGCAGTAACAACCAAAACCAAACCAATAATCAGCGCTGGTTGGCCTGCGGCAGATTGCAGACAAGCCCGGTCGGGCAGGACTTGCATTCCATCTGGAGCGTGGTATGGGTTATATTGAAATTTCCGGCCAGCAGCTCGTTCACCTTCGTTAAAATATCACAGCTCTGGCTCACCGTCTGGTCGGTAATGCTCAGGTGGGCGCTTAAAGCGTAGATACCGGATGTAATCGTCCAGATATGGACATCGTGCAGGTCTTCCACCCCGGGGACGTTT
>Ga0187886_1001931_pt1 | contig 17519 bp, 15 predicted proteins | sample June2016WEW_20_1_FD_133001 | JGI IMG/M metagenome (GOLD analysis project Ga0187886, IMG submission 133001) | Peatland microbial communities from SPRUCE experiment site at the Marcell Experimental Forest, Minnesota, USA - June2016WEW_20_150 | ecosystem: Environmental > Terrestrial > Soil >... | reverse complement strand
TATCGTCTGTGCGATTATGAGAAAACTGGTTCATGTTATCTTTGGCGTCCTGAAATCCGGGAAAAAGTACGATCCAAATTATAAGCCAGCTTCCGCTTGACAAGAACGGTATCTACAAGTCAAGGGAATGAATCCAGGAGGAGCTTTGAAGATTACCATTTGTAACAATTGGAACGGCTTGACGTGCTAAATGAATATGGAAATAAGCTGATCTTCGTCCTTGATGCGGTCAGGATTTACAGCCAAATTGGTAATCAGGCCGCTGCATCGGTTATATTAGAAAAGATTTGGACCCTTCGGCTTCTTTTCAGGTTTTCGGCAGCGGAATCATGGCCTGATTATTGACCAAGATTAAATACTGCACTGACCTGCAAACCTAACGCCCATTTCAAAAGCCTTCCTACAATCTTCCGGGAAAACCTCTACCTTCCTCTGTGCCTTTCTTGCCTCGTTCAAACCTGACGTCTCATATTTGGAATAGTCATCAAACTGATATGTATCTGTGACCATAAGTGTTTCAGATGCTCCGAAACATCTTTTAAATATCATTTCGATACCCATGAGTGTCCTGTCATAACCTTTAGCTTCAATAAGGCTTTGTTCAACATTCATGGTATAAATCAGCCCAGTTGAGATACTTCTTTTTAAAAGAGAGGAGTGATTTGCATCTATATAAGTAAGGTATTGAAACAGCAGCCGTTCAATACAGGATTTTATAACACCTGTAGGCATGCCCAAATAAATGGGTGAGCCCAGAATAATGGCATCGGCATCATGAACCTTGTCCAAAATGGGTTTCAAATCATCGTTCACCGCACATCTACCATAGCTTTTACCGTCTTTAAGCTTACATGCAAAGCAGCTTATGCAGCCCTTGTAATTGTAATCATAAAGATGTATCAGCTCAGTCTCAGCTCCCTTGGACGCTGCACCATCAAGAGCATGCTTCAATAACGTCGCAGTATTCCATTTTTTTCTTGGGCTTCCGTTTAAAGCTATCACTTTCATAAAGTTATCTCCTTTCACTTCGCAGTGAAGAAAATCAGAATAGACTCTCTTGCCTCTCCGAATGTAGCCTGTCGGCGATCTCTTGGGTGATCAGGGGGCATTGGCCTCTGCCCCGTGCTCGATAATGAGGTTCACTTGGACCCTGTCCTTTATGGCCTCGTTCACAATCCGGATAGTATCCTCGATCATCTCCATGGAGAATTAAAGACGGAGAAGATTTTCAAAAGATTAATTATAATTTTGGAGGCTCGCAAAAATTGTGCCCTACTTCAGAAGGAACTGTTGCCAGAATAAATCTAAAGTTTGTCGAAGTTCAGGTTTTTAAGCTTTGTTTTACTCATTCAGGCCATACTTTCTTGCTAGCGCATACAAATGGGGACGTGATATTCCCAATAATCGGGCGGCACGTGATTTATTCCAATCCGCTTTAATAAGAGCTGATTCCAACAATTTTTTTTCATACCCGTTCTTCCCCTCTTTGAGAAGGTTTCCCATTGGGTTCGTTTCGGAAATTCTGGACTTAAGTATTGGATTACCTGTTAAATCATCCGGCAAATTTTCGATCTGAATAACCCCAGTCTCAGAGAAATGGACTGCTCTTAGTAGAACATTCCTTAATTCTCGGACATTGCCAGGCCAATGCCATCTGTAAAAGATATTCATAACTTCTTCGCTGATTTTTGCAACATTGAATCTAAATTCTTCGTTAAACGATTTTAAAAAGTATTCACAAAGACAAGGAAGATCTTCTTTCCGTTCTCTTAACGGAGGTAGTTCTAAATTGAAAACTTTTAGGCGATAATATAAATCTTCGCGAAAGGTATTTTCTTTTACAAGCGAACTGAGTTCTCGGTTTGTTGAGGAAATAAGCTTGAAGTCCAACTTTGTAACTTTACTTCCGCCTATCCTTTCTATTTCTTTATCCTGAATAATCCTCAGTAACTTTGGTTGCATTTCGAGCGGCAAGGTAGATATTTCGTCCAATAAGATGGTTCCATGATTGGCGAGTTCAAATTTGCCAATCTTTCCACTTGTATTCGCACCCGTGAATGCCCCTCGTTCATAACCGAAAAATTCACTTTCAAAAAGATAATGGGGGATTGCAGCGCAGTTAATTTTAATAAAAGGACCATTCTGCCTTTCACTGCATAGGTGGAGGGCATGGGCACAGAGTTCCTTTCCGGTACCGGTTTCTCCAGTAATTAGGATGGGGGAATTTATCTTTGCATATTTGATGATCATTTTTTTGAGACTGATCATTTTTGGGCTAATTCCGACAAGATTGTCTAAATTGAATCTCGCAGCCCTCAAATTTTTCAATTCCTCTTCATAGTACTCAAGCTTGTGCTGCATGAGATTATATTTTTTAATGATCCCTTCCATCTCGGTAGTATCCTTAGAAATGATTATTGCCATTGCACCAACAATCTGATTTCCATCGTAGAGGGGAAATCTGTGTATTATCGCAGCGGCCTTTTCCTTTGTTATATAGATGTCTCCAAATCTCGGTACTCCGGTTCTTAGAACATCGAGCAGTTCCCCCTTACCCGGAATTATTGAAAAATGTTTATTCAGGACATCTTCGTTCTTGATGCCCGTTATTTCCTCACTCATTTTATTCCTATAAACAGTAATTCCATCTTTATTTATGATGGCCATACCAACGTACGTATTGTTTCCTATTGCACGCAGAAACTGACTATCGATATTTTCGGTCATCGGTTTTTTCATATCCAACCCTCTTTCTTGATAAATAATAATGATATCTTAAATTTTATTTATTTTATGCTGAATTTCTCGATTTGTAAATTTTTTTTTCATGTAAATATTTATTACAAATATATCCTAAAAAAATTCGGTAGTTACGGCAAAGGCCTGAAAGTGTAAAGATTTAAAAATGTCCGGATTGTTTCCTTCTGGATTCCGTAATGAAAATAAGTTGTAATTTCAATACTTTATAAAAAAGTAGAGATTTATTTAATTGGCACTAATATTGCTCCGTTTAAAAACAAAGAGGGATCTGTATGTATGGTCAGAGGGTTTGAGTTTGAAATTCTCTCTCATACATACATGATATTTACTATTTCGAAACAACCTTTATGATCTAAAAATTCTAATAGGAGGGGTTTGTATGTTGTATGAAGCAGAAAGTGGCAATATCGTGATGGCTCTTTGTGGTGATTGCCATCTTAACCGCAAAGTTTCTGTACACCGAGAGGAAGGATTCCTCAAGTTAGTGAAGATGCTTAGGGATGCTGATCTCACCTATGCGAACCAGGAGACTCTCTTCCATAATTATGAGGACTATCCTAATACAGTATCTGGCGAAGCTACAACAGGAACATGGATGCACTCCTCCCCGGAAATGCTTAAAGAGTACCAATGGATGGGTATACAGATGATGGGTACCTCTAATAACCACTCATTGGATTTCGGTGAAAATGGTGTGCTCACTAATATCAAAAACCTTAAAGCTTATGGAATGCCTTACGCAGGGACCGGACGCAATCTCACAGAAGCACGTATGCCGTGCTATGTGGATACCCCTCAAGGGCGGGTTGCCCTTGTCTCGGGTTCTGATGCGGGTCCTGGGGGGGCTGGCGACCAACCGTTTCCTTTTCTCGAGGGCGGCATTGGGTCAGAGACGACCCCATACTTTCAGGGGAAGCCGGGATGCAATAAAATCCGTTTTGTGGCGAACTTCACGGTAGATCGAGAGACATTCAATAGTCTAAAGCGAACGAAGACGAAGATGGATTTTGGGCGCGATTGTATAGAGTACTACTCTAATCCTCGCGATACTGACACGGAGATATTTTTCATGGGGTCCAAATACGTGTTAGGTAAGGATTGTTCTATGACTACGGTTGCCAATAAGAGAGATTTTGAAGAAAACCTCAAGTGGATTCGCGAAGCACGTGCTAATGCCGACTGGGTTATAGTAAGCTTCCACCACCACGGGGCATCCCGCACGCCAGACGAACCGCCTGAACATATAAAGGCCTTTGCCCGGGCGGCTATCGATGCCGGGGCTGACGCTTTCATCGGACATGGGCCTCATCAGGACGAGGGGGTGGAGGTATACAATGGAAAGCCCATTCTGTATAGCTTGGGACACTTGGCTTGGGAAATTAACACAGTAGACAAGATACCTTGGGATGGCATGGCCCGTCTCGGCTTGGGTTATGACAACACACCATCGGAATTCTTCTGGGCTCGTGGGACTGCTCGGGGGCTGGAACAGGCCCACCAGTGGCGGTGGGAGAATGCGGTGGCTATAGTAACCTTTGAGAAAAAGAAGGTTAAAGAGATTCGACTGCACCCCATCGACATAGGATATGGGAAACCTTTCTCACAGCAAGGCCGACCCATACTAGCGGAAAAAGACAGTGAGGTTTTTAAGCGGGTTCTTGCGCGGTTTCAGCGGCTTTCGGAACCCTTCGGGACGAAAATACATGTTAAAGGGGATGCTTTGGTGGTGGATGTACCCTAACACGGACAAGCTGTGATTTTATCAGAGATACAAGAGCAAACAAAAGTGCCTGCACCGATACATGGTGCAGGCACTTTGAATAGGTTTTGTAAACACCTCTTAAATCTTTCAGATGGCGGATTTATAGAATTATCTAGAGAAGGAAGTTTTTGAATACAGGTTTTAATTCAAGGATGTCAATGGACAAGAGGAAGAAGACAGTTTTTTAAAACGATACAGGCAACAGTGAGGCAAAAGCTCGCAGTATTCAAGTAAAAGCCGACTGATTCAATGATTATTCAAAATGACAAAGGTCTCTTCCCTTATTAGGGGGAGATCCAAATTTCGGGGCAGTTCGGTGCTCAACAAGATAATTTGGGTTATTGAAAAGATTGGCATCATCCCCATTTTAGGTCTGGCGACGGTTACTGGAATTGATGTGGCCGGCAGATTTTTGTTCAATCTGCCTCTCAGAGGGGATGTTGAAATCTCGCAGTTTTTTTTAATTTCCCTGTTCAGCTTGGGTTTAATTTTAGTTACGGCTGGAAACGAACATGTCATAGCGGATTTCTTTTTAGAAAGGCTTCAGCCTGCTTCACGGCGTAAACTACTTACCATTACTACTTTGGGTACTGCCGTTCTTCTTGCAATTCTCACTTGGGCAGGTTTTGCGCTTTCCCTCGTATCGCTTAAGACTGGAGAAGCAACTGATGTGCTGAGAATCCCGTTTTAACCTTTTTAGGCTCCTATTTGCTGCGAGTTTTCTTTTAACCTTGGCGCTTGTGCTTGTCAAACTAGGTCGTTTGTCTCACAAAAAAGCCAGTTAATCCGTTAAATCTGCTCTTAAATGCAGAAATAAAGTCGAGAGGTAATTGAGGTAATTAGTGGCGGCCGAAACTATTGTAGGCGAATTAGGTTTAACGGCTGTTTTAAAAACTAGCCAATAAATTTTGTGCTTAATAAGGAGGGAAGTGAAATAATGATAAGTAACATTGCTGCTAGATTGGATAGATTACCGATATGCAAATTTCACTACAAATTTTTCGGACTTGTTTCAATTGGAATGTTTTTTGATGGGTTGGATATGTATGTCGTTGCAAGTGTCATGGCTGCCATCGTTAAAACGGGTTGGACTACTGTGTCGGGGGCTGCACAACTGATGTCAATCAATTTGTTTGGTTATTTAATTGGCGCCGCGGTTGCTGGATATCTTGGCGATCGCTTCGGACGCCGGACAATGTTTGTGTGGAGTATGCTTATTTATTCTGTTGGAACGATACTATGCGCATTAAGCATAAACCTTTATATGCTTCTCGCGTTAAGGTTTGTGACCGCTTTCGGTACCGGAGGTGAAGTCGTCACCGGCTATGCAGTCATGGGTGAATTCATACCGCCTTCAAAACGAGGTGAGTGGGGGAATCTGATTTGGGGTGTAACAGGTTCCGCCATGCCAATAGTGACATTTTTAGGAGTATTTGTCATGCCGATTAACCCTGATGCATGGCGTTACATGCTTGCGTTACCGGGCATTCCTGCATTTATTGCATGGTTTATCAGAAGAAGTATGCCGGAATCGCCAAGATGGTATGAGTCAGTCGGTCGTAAGGATGAAGCTGAAAGAACTATGGCAACTATCGAAGCTGAAGTCGAGCGCTATACTGGCAAAAAACTTCCCGATGTGGCTCCAGTCGTGATTCCGAAAATTATTGCGGAGAAGAAGAAAATTAGGGATTTGTTTAAAAAATATCTGCTCCCAAGGACAATCGTGATTTTAGTAATATATGTAGTAACCGGTTTGGGTGTTTACGGAATGACAATGTGGATACCAACTCATTTCGTCAATACCGGTTTCACCATCGCGAAATCCTTGAAATGGACCGCGGCAATGACTATGGGTTGCCCTGCGGGTGCACTTGTCGGATGGTTTATAGCCGAAAAGATATACCGTAAATGGGGTATAGTGACAGTCAGCATTATAGGAGCAATTCTGGCGTATCTTTTCGCAACAAGCAAAAGTGACTTTGAGATCGTATGGTATGGGTTCGCTACGGTTACATCTCTTTATTGCGTTATGGGTCTCACGTATGCTGTTTATATTCCTGAATTACTCCCTACAGAGCTTAGGACGACGGGATCAGGATTTGGCATGGCGTTCGCACGCATTATAGCCGCCTTTTCGCCTTTTGGGGTGGTATTTCTTATGAGTAAGTTTGGTTTCGAGGGTGTTATCATTGCTCTTGGTGCCTTGTTTGTCCTCATGGGTATAACTGTAGCCACTCTCGGGGTAGAAACAAGGGGTAAGACTCTTGAAGAGATACAAGCCATTGCAGTGCGTAAACTTATTAAAGTAGAATGATGAGCCTGCTTTGTTGATTCGTATCGTAGAAGCAGATGCGCCGAAGCTTTTCCGGATAATCATTCATGGCATAGAAGTCGTCATAATGATAATCTGGTCGCAATGCAAGCGCGTTCCGTTGTCGATGATTCGGGAGTAGAGCCTCTCGAATTGGAAGTCATCTTTGAACTGGATTACGAAAATAATGCTGAGGATTGATGAATTTCGAAGAGACGGGCATAATCCTTGCGACCTGATCCAAGATAAAGATTGCCCCTGCTTCAATTTGGCAATCGTATGAGGTATTGACCTCATTTATTATTCCTTGAATGATGACGGCGATCATCGGTATGCTGCTCCGAAGATCACGCCAATCAAGTACGTTACAGGCGCATCCTAGACCGACTATGCTCATGTTCTCATCAGGCAAGCCCGGTATCTTTTTATGAAATAAAACATGAATTTCCAACCAAGAGACGTTCAGTTGGACTAGGAGTTGGGTATTCCTCTGGTTGCCTTATAGGAGCTTGGTTCGGAGTATATGTTTGGGGGGTCCATAATATTCCATTTATAAAAGCGATCGAAGGACAAGACATGTGGCTCTCTCCTGGTATTATCGTAATAATTGGAGCGATTATGACGTTTTCGAGCCTTATATTCAGTCCAGAAACTAAAGACTTGGTGCTTTCCGAGATAGGTGAAAACGAAAAAAATTAGAAATAGCTGAAGAAGTGTCGAAAAACAAACTGGTCAACCAGTCTTGACAGGAAATTCAATGATAGCTGCAGGTATCGATATTGGATCAAGTACTGCTAAATCGGTTCTGATTGAAAATGGAAATGTGATTGCAGCGGCTGTATTGCCCATAGCTCTCGATTTTACTGAAGCTGCTGAAAAAATATTAAATCACAGTATGGAATCAATAGGAGTTACAAAAGCCCAAATTGGATTCACTGTAGTGACGGGTTATGGACGTCGGTCAGCCACTTTTGGCGATAAGATTGTGACAGAAATACTGTGCGGAGCTACGGGAGCAAAATATGTTTCATCAAGAATTAGAACAGTTATCGATATTGGAGGTCAAGACACGAAAATAATCAGGCTAGATGACTCAGGAAAAATCGCAAGCTTTCGAATGAACGACAAATGTGCTGCTGGGACCGGCAGATTTCTTGAAGTTATGGCCAGGGCATTGTCAATTGATATAGACGAGATAGGATCATTAGCTGTTGAAAGTAAAAAACCATGTCAAATCAGTAGCATTTGTACTGTTTTCGCTGAGTCTGAAGCAATAACATTAAGAGCAAAAGGTGAAAGCGTGAGCGACGTACTTGCCGGGATTCACAAGTCCGTAGTCTCAAGAGTAGCGGCTCAAGGAGCATCTGTTGGTTACCAAGAAGAAATAATGCTCATCGGGGGAGTAGCTAAAAATATAGCCATAAGAAAATATATGATGGAAGAGATCGGTTTTAAAATCCATTTTCCGGAAATGCCCCAAGTAGTTGTAGCTTTGGGAGCCGCCGTGATTGCTGAAAACGAATTACGACATAAAAGGCCAATATAAATTTGATCTAAGGAGTAGATATCATGTTCGAAATATACAAAAAGCATATCGCAAAAATGGAAAGTAGAATTAGCAAAATCGAGGCAAGTCCAGACCCAACAAAACTACTAAGCAATAAGCTTCGTTATGAACTGGAACGGGATAAAATGCTTGAAGAGATTCATGCTTTCGAAGGAGGTCAGCTTATAGGACATTCGGTTTGCGGGATTGGTGCAAGACTCTTCGTTGCAATGGGAGCCCATTATATTCACCCTAGTATAACAGCAGATTCTGTTTTTTCGCCATATGCACGCCAATTATTAGATATAGGTGTAAAGCTTGGATTCCCGGAACGCGGATGTGAGCGTACCATATTACCCATTGCCGCTATAGCTGATAAGCAGATGCCGCCGCCCAGTTTTACTGTTGCAACTACGGATAGTTGCGACTGGATGGCTCATGAATGCGAAGCTATAGCTCGAATGGTTGGTTGTCCTTCCTACACCATAGACACATCACCTATTCATGATGAAAAAGGTCTTAACTATATTACAGATCAAATGTATGAAATGGTTGATTATCTTCACAAAAAAGTTCCTGGCCTCAGATCATTTGCTGATTCAGAAGAAGATCTGGCAGTACTCCAAGAACGTTATGGCAAGATGTTCGGCCATATCCGCGAAGTTTATAAATTCATGATGCATGTTCCATCACCACTACCCAATGGAGAAACTTTCCGAATACCTTGGTTAGATAGATTACCTAAAAATGGTCTCGATAAATCAGAGACATATTTTAGAATGTTCCGCGATGAAGTTGGAGAGCGAGTTGTAAAGAAAATAGAAGGTGTTCCAGGTGAGAGATTGCGCATCATGTTAGCCGTTAGCGGTCCTTTCTATTCTGACCTGCTGAAGTATTTAGAAAAAAGGCAAATCGCCATGGTTGTCGTCTATAATGGGCTAGTCCCGTCTTATGTAGGTGTGGCACCATCTATGTTTGATAAAAATGTATTTGGACGGAAATTGTCTCCAATGGAAGTTGAAGCAAGGAGGCAACAAGATATTTCCTGGGGTAGCATGGGTGAAATTTGGGCAGAGCATGGCGTGAGACTATGTCAGGCATTCCAATGTGACGCTATTTTGTATTTATTGCAAAGTGGCTGTACTCCAACGCTGGGTACCTGGAAGTTGCTTGCCGAAAAGGCAGAAAAAGAACTTGGAATCCCCACTTTAGCATATGATGGGAGAATGATGATCTCTGATGAATATGATGAAAAAAAATTGCATGACTTGGTAGACATATTCTTTGAAATGAAATCTTAATACTCACCCGAGATGGACAAGAGGAGGTCTACATGAATCAATTACGCAAGTTACTATCACTATCAGCTGATGAGAAAAAAAGCAGAGTACAAATTGCGAAACAATGTAAAGATCAGGGACGAAAAATTATCGGAGTAGGGTGCAGTCACGTTCCCGAAGAATTGATCCATGCTGCAGGATTAATTCCGTGGCGCTTGACTGGTGTAAAACGCTCTAATCTGACTAAAGTGGCAGAATATAGGCCAATAACTTGGACAGAACCGTATGTAAACCATGTCTTGGAGTCAGCATTTTGTGGTGATTATGATTATCTTGATGGTATGGTTTGTACCAATTGGAACGATGATAGACGTCAACTTTATGATATATGGAATCGTATGAAATTCACACCATTTGTACATTTCATGCATTTGCCTCGTAATGCTAATAAATTGGCTGTCGATGAATATATGAGGCAAATTAATATTCTTAAAAATGAAATAGAGAAGTACTTCAAAGTAACGATTACCGATTCAGCCTTATGGGAATCTATTAATTTATATAATAAATGGCGTGAATTGATGATGGAAATTTATGGAATGAGAACTCAGGAGGTTCCAGTTCTATCAGGTGAGGAAGCGATGCGCATTTCAACAGCATCCTTTTTTATGCCTATGAATGAATTGGTCAAAGAACTTGAATTGATAATTGCCGAATTGAAAAATGGTAGAAAATCAACCTCATCTCGGGAAAAAAGAATAATCGTAACAGGTGATTTCATCGATGATCCGAAATTCATCAACCTAATAGAAAAATCTGGTGCGCTGGTGGTTATGGACGATCTCGAAACAACCAGTAGAAACTTCTGGGGTGAAGTTGAGGTGAATGGCGATCCAATATACGCACTTGCGCATAGGTATATAGTGAAAAGAGTGCCAGGGCCAAGAGCTTTCTTTTGGGGACATAATGGGGGAGGACTTGACCAACTGATCAAGTGGTACCGCGAATACAAATGTGATGGAATAATCGAATTGGCACTTAGGGATAGCTTTGCAAGGCTCTTTGTTAGGCCACAACTTACTAAGAGATTGGCGCTAGAAAATATTCCGGGTTTAAATCTAGATATTGAATATAATTATGATCGGGAAGAGCAATTACGCACTCGGATTGAAGCTTTTATAGAATCTTTGTGAGCTTAAATAATAAGTAAATTCCTGTATTTTCATTTTAGGGGGAATTATAGTGAAGTGTTATGAATATCAGGCAAAAGAGATTTTTAAAAAATATGGAATACCCGTTCCAAACGGAATTGTTGTTGATAAACTAAATCAAATTAAAAATGCTTTTGAGATAATAGGATTTCCTGCAGTCATAAAGGCCCAGGTATTAGCAGGTGGTAGAGGTAAAGCAGGAGGGATCAATTTTGTTGACTCATTAAAAGAAGGGCAAGATAAGGCTAAGGAGCTTTTCGGTTCAATTAAAAAAGGCATAAAAGTTGAAAAACTTTTGATCGAAAAAAAAATAGACATAAAAAATGAATATTATTTAGGCATCATCACTGATCGTGATTCTTGTGGCCCAATTGTTATAGTAAGCTCAATGGGTGGAATGGATGTAGAAGGGGTTGCAAATGGCTACCCTGAAAAAATCTGCAGAGAATTAGTAGATTATTATCATGGTTTAAATGATTATCAAGCACGTCATCTCGTCTATTCGTCAGGAATAAAAAAAGAGCATGCCGAAGGAATTGTAAGTATTCTGAAGAAACTCTATATATTGTATAAAGAGTGCGATGCAGAGTTAACTGAAATAAATCCTTTAATTGTGGATCAAGAAAACTCCATTTTTGCTGCAGATGGCAGATTAAATGTCGATGATTCTGCACTGTTCAGACAACCAGCTTTAAAATTGTATAAAGAGGATACCCTGGAAAACAGACTGGATGAGGAAGCAAGAATAAAATACATCGATATCGGAGGGGACATAGGAATCATTAGCACTGGGGCTGGTATGACGATGGCTGTAATGGACCAAGTAATTGCGCATGGAGGAAAGCCGGCCAATTTTCTGGATGGTGGTTTAGGCCTCCTGGATAAAGCAACCCAAAAAGCTTTGGAGCTATTCATGTTGCGGGGAGGCGTAAATGTGATCCTTTACAGCACGTATACGGGGATAAGAGGCGATGCCATGGCTCAAAAATTAGTAGATGCAATCGAAAATACCCCTGGTTTCACTATTCCAGTTGTAGTCAGATTCCAAGGTTTGAATCAGGAGATAGCGGAACGGATATTACGTAATAGCCGCTCAAAATATATTCATATTGCTCATACCATAGATGAATCTGCCAAAATGGCCGTAGAAATAGCAGGGAGGGGGAAATGAGCGTGCTGGCCGATAAGAATAGTCGAGTAATAATTCAGGGCATGACTGGAAAATTAGGGCAATTGTATTCTCGTCAAATGATCGATTACGGAACTCGCGTAGTTGCTGGTGTTACACCAGGTCGCGGCGGAGAATATGTTCATGGAGTTCCGATTTATAATACAATTCGCGAGGCCTTAAAATATCACGAAGCTGATACTTCAATCACATTTACACCGCCGGCTGTTACAAAGGATTCCATATTGGAATCAATTGACGCTGAATTAAAACTGATAATCTGCGTTGTCGAAGGTGTGCCTGTACATGATATGATGATTGTCCATAGAAAATTGCGAGAATCGAAATCTGTTTTAATAGGTCCAAATAGTGCTGGAATAGTTACACCGGGCGAATTCATTGCCGGATTCATTCCGCCAAATGCATTCAAAAAGGGGGCAATAGGTATAATATCAAGAAGTGGAACACTGACCTATCAAACAGCCAGCCTATTGACATCGGCAGGTTACGGTCAAACTACAGCTATAGGATTGGGAGGAGATCCAATTGTTGGGCTCTCTCAAATAAATGCTTTGACAATGTTTGGTCAGGATCCAGATACAGATGTGATTGTATTAATCGGCGAAATTGGTGGTTCTAAAGAAGAGGAAACAGCTGAATTTATAAAAAATGATTTCAATAAACCAGTTGTTGTATTTATCGCTGGAAAATGTGCACCTGAGGGCAAAACAATGGGACATGCGGGGGCGATAATTTCTGGAAACAGAGGAACATATAAATCGAAAATAGATGCTTTTAATGCAGCAGGTGTGCCAGTAGCCAATTTAGTGACGGATATTCCGGAACTTGTAAAAGAAATATACCAATAAATTATTTAGCGAAAATCGAACTTTTTTCCTGAAAATATAATAGGGGCTCCCCTAACGTCGGCCAATGTTCTGGGGACGCAAGAAATAAGAGGCGGCAAGTAAGGGGCCTTACTCTCCTTACTTCGCCGCCTTCTTATTTGCCCCTATCACGTAGTCATCAAGCGTGGGAGAACTTCTATCGGCTGAACATGAAATTCATGAAAGGAGGTGATGAGAAGAACACTTATTGATTGCGAAAAAGGTTTAGAGTTGTGAAACGATCAGAAAGGAATTGAAGGAAGGAGGAAAAAATGAAGAAGTTTTGGATAGTTTTACTATCAGTCGCCCTGATCATGGCCTTCGCTGTGCCCGTATGTGCGACGGATGTGAAGTTCAGCGGGTCTTACGTCGTCCAGGGTTACTATGACAACAACCGCGCGCTGTTGAAAGACGGTGGCGCATCCCTGTCGAATACATGGCAGAGGCTGAGGGTTCAGACAGACTTCCAGGTCCAGGAGGGTCTGAAGCTGACGACCAGGTTCGATGCCATGGAAAAGATATGGGGCGCTTCCCGGAATGCAGGCGGTACTTATACTCCTACCTATAGTATCGCTAGCGTTCAAAGCACGGGATCAGGTGAAGCTGAAAACATCAAGTTCCAGATCGTATATGCGACCGTCAATCTCTGGGGCGGTGTCTTGAAAGTCGGTTACCAGCAGCAAGGCGGCCCGTGGGGCCCCGCATTCGGTGACTACGGCGATGACGCCTATGGCCCCAGGATCACTTACACTTATGCTATCGGTCCATGGACATTGACGGCCCTGTATGAGAACGTAGAAGGCGCCACGTACTATAGCTCTCTCGGACCTGCCGGCAACGTAGGGAACAGCCTCTATCAGGTGGATCAGCAGACGCACGGGCTCGTTGTGAACGCTGTTTACAATTGGAACAAGGGGAGTGCCGGTATGCTCTACAAATACGTGGATGATAGCGCCTATGGTAGTCTCGGTGCTGCCGGGCAAAACCCGAACCCTGCTACGGATACGGGGTGGAAGAGACTGTGGCATGTCTTTGATCCGTTCGTGAAGGCCCAGCTCGGTCCTCTCTATGTCGAGGCTGAAGTGATTTACCTGGCAGGTAAAACGAGAAAGTATGAAACTAGCAGTAATGGCATAGACCAGACGAAGGACGGATTGTCTGCCTATGTATCAGCTACCTATGATTTTGCACCCATGTATGCAGGCCTTACGTTGGTCTATGTACCTGGTGACGACAAAGGCACGGCTGACAAAGATGAAGCCGGTTGGCCCGGCATGATCGACTTCAACCCCTGCCTGATGCTCTTCAACTATGATCTGGCCAGGTGGAACGGCAACATTGGTCCTAATGGTGGTCAAGTCATGTCAAACGGTATTACCAACGCGCAGTTTGCACAGGTTTTCGTCGGTGTGAAGCCTGTACCGAAACTGGATATCAAGGCGACCTACGCCGTTGCCCAGGCAGACAAGGACGGCGCAGCGACGGGTTGGCAGTCCAAGAACTACGGTAGCGAGTTTGATCTTACGGCAACCTACAAGATCTATAACAACCTCTCCTACATGGTGGGCTTTGGCTACCTGTGGGCGGGTGACTATTTCAAAGGCACCTCTGCAACACAGCAAGTCGATAACGACTATCTCGTAACTCACAAACTGACACTCACCTTCTAATCCGGTCGTTATTAGTTGTATCTCAAAACCCCGGAGGGGCATCCCTCCGGGGTTTTTTGGTTCGAAAGTAGTGAGTCCTTGGGTAAATTTCAGAGGAACCCTCATCTCTACTATTGCAGCAATTTGTGGTCATGTTCACTGCTGCCCATTGCACTTGTCGTGTTTTGAAGGAGCATGTCGGAACAGGGATGCTAATATTTCAGAAGTTTGCATAAAATTCCAAGCTCTCTATACCTGCCCGGATTAAGGCAGCGCATTTGAAACGGAAGCTGCATAGACAAGTATATAAAGATAAAGAAGAGGTAGGTGGTGTATGGGAGGGGCAGAAAGCATCTGTCTTGGAGATCATTATGGGCGCCTTTGCAAGGCAAAGGATACTCGCATGGACAACTATCTTGAATGTCTCGAATGTGATCCATGGAAGTGCAAATTCGCTATAAGCTTTGGCTACGTGTATTTGTGCGATAATCCGCTCAGGGTTTACATTTCGAAAAATTTCAAGACGTGAACCATGATAAATGTACTAAAATCTCTTGAATATGAATATTCCCGTTTCAAGTGCGGGGCATCTGAATCAAGAAAAAACATTTAGCCACAACTTTGGGTTATATCTCGATAAGGTCGTAAAAAGGGTGTGTAGATGAAGACATTCGGTCTTATAACAGGACTCATCTTCGGCGGTATAGTCTTCTTTTTGCCTATCGAGGGTCTGAATTATCAGTCACAGACCGTCTTTGCCGTTTTTATAGTGGCGGCGTCCTGGTGGGTATGGAATGTTCTGCCCCCTTGGGCAACCGGTTTCGTAATGATGGCATCATGGGCCGTCTTTGCAGGAGTACCGGTTCAAGAAATTCTTCTCCCTTTCAGTTCCGATATACTCTGGTTTATTCTGGCAACACTTTTTCTATCTTCCGCCATGACACGGACGGGTCTTGCCGACCGCTTCGGACTAATTTTACTGAAAAGGCTGCCCGGCAATATTTTCTGGATTGTTTTTTCCTTTTTCATAACGGCTATTGTCCTTAGTCCGGCAATACCCGCTAACAGTCTCCAAGCAGTCATAATGGCTCCAATCGCGCTCGGAATTCTTGAGAGCAGCGGGCTTCGACCGAAAAGTCCGGAAGCTGCGTATGTCGGTCTTGGCTTTATGATTTCTGTCTCCACTCTTTCCGGGGTTCTTCCGACATCAGGAATACATTCACTGATCGTGGCAAGTCTGCTTCCGTCCTGGTATTATTGGAATTGGTCAAGCTGGTTAATTCGAAGCATTCCCGTCGCCGCATTCACTATTGGGGTAACTATCCTTCTTCTTGGACCCGTGCTTGGAGCGAGAATTTGTGATATTCCTAAAAATAATATAATCGTGAAAGAGCTGGAAAAGAAAGGACCTCTGATCGCAAGCAAAAAAGAAGTCTATTTAATAGTTCTTTTTATTGGGGTGCTGATATTTGTTTTTACAGCAGGATTCCATAAGTTGCCCTATACCAGTCTCGGTCTGATAATGATTTTATTTATTTTTATTTTTCGAATTCTTGACGAGAAAGAAATGTTCGCATCGGTGGACTGGGGGTTGTGGCTATGGATAGGTTCAATTACGTCAATTGGCAATGTGTTTCCAAAATACCACCTGGACCAGTGGATGATATCTCTTGTGGAGCCTACCCTTATAAGAGTTCTGAATATCTCGCCTGTTTATTTTGTGATCCTTTTGGTATTGTTTTGTTATGTTGGGCGCTTTTTCATAACGGCATGGACGGCGTTCGCCGCTGTTTCCTTTACGGCACTTTTACCTGCGACGATTTCTTTGGGCATTGATCCTCTAACCGTAGGATTGGTATTACTTATGTCTATGAATCCTTTCTTCTTTCCTTTCCAGAATGTCTCTTGTGCGATTTGCGAGGGGATGCAGAAGGAGAAATGGTGGTTACCAGGTCAGCGATTCAGGGTGGCGTTAATGTGGTGCCTAGTAAACCTGATCGCATTGATTGTTGGGACATTTTACTGGGTGAAGGCGGGATTTTTTTTCCGGTCTTGAGAGGCGGCGATGTTCTTGTTGAGGAAATTGACCACCACGACATCGTGTTTCTGGCCGTACTGGTGGCACCGGCCAATGCGCTGTTCTATACGCTGCGGGTTCCAGGGGAGATCGTAGTTGAGGACAAAGGAGCAGAAACTGAAGATTGATCCCTTCCGCGCCAGCTTCTGTTGCGATCATGATGACTGCTTCATCACGAAAGTAATCCACCAGGGCGGAGCGCATGTCAGCGGTTTTCGAGCCGGTGACGTGGTCTGTGCCCTGATTCTTATTTAGCCAGTTCTGATAAATCTCACGCGATTTCTTATCCGTATTAGATCCATTGAAAAGGACGATCCTTCCCGTATATTCAGTGTTTTCCAGAATATTTCGCAGGTATTCCTGGGTGCGTGTCGATTCGGTGAAAATGATCGCCTTTCTGACTCGGCCCTTTGCTTCGGCCTGTTCAAAACCTTTCCGTAATGCGGTCAGCAATATCTCTCCCTTGGAATTTTGAATATGTCTGAAGGCATGGAGTATTTGATAGAATGCATAATGCGTGACAAAGCAGATTATATCAATAGGCAAATATTTTCTAAAAAATGGCAGAAAGATGAAAAGTTATATCACTCTTTTGAGAAACGGGGTTTCACTAATCAGTCCATAGTAACCTCATGCAAGGTTAATGGGTTTATGAATTTTAATCTATGATATTACATACGTATTTTTTTAAATATCACGATTTACATTAGAAATCTACTACAGCAATGAATTTATTCGGCCTACCGCTTTCCCCTGAAAATAGATTTATGCTTGTTAGCTTGATCTTCATAGACTCCTGCCTTTGCTTCACCATGTGAAATAGCCAGTCCGGATTAAAAATTTCCCCTGCGTGCTCTATGGCAACATT
>Ga0187886_1001930_pt1 | contig 17523 bp, 18 predicted proteins | sample June2016WEW_20_1_FD_133001 | JGI IMG/M metagenome (GOLD analysis project Ga0187886, IMG submission 133001) | Peatland microbial communities from SPRUCE experiment site at the Marcell Experimental Forest, Minnesota, USA - June2016WEW_20_150 | ecosystem: Environmental > Terrestrial > Soil >... | reverse complement strand
GAATATGAGCTGGCAATTGAACGGAATCTCGGTTTATATAATTTTCTTCCCGTAATTTTCGTCTCAGCGCTCACGAAGCAGCGAATCACGAAAGTGATTGATACTGCAAAGGAAGTCCACAAACAGCAATCGCGGCGCATTTCCACTAGCGCACTCAATAAAGCAATGATGGCAGAAATCGAAAAGAATCCCCCGAAGTCATCGACACCGAAGGAAATAAAAATTAAATTTGCTACGCAAATCAAAACAAATCCGCCAATGATTGCTTTCTTTTGTAATCATCCGAAGCTTGTGCAGGAATCATATAAGCGATTTTTGATGAACAAATTGCATGAACACTTCGGTTTCACTGGTGTGCCCTTGGGAGTCGTTTTCAAGGAGAAATAAGTTAAAGTCCTGTCGATACGAAAACGATGCGGTGAAGGAACAATGATAGGAATTTGATTATGATCGATCATTCTCTTGTCAAGAGTGATTCAAAAAATCGAAATTAAAAGACAAAAAGTCATCCAGGCTTTTTAGACGTAGTAGATAGAATGTTCGGATGGAGTAAATGATTTGAGAAAAAAAATTCCCTTCAGTATACTGACATTGGTGTTTGGCTTGATGAATTCCTCCGCGCAGGGGAAATTAGACCCTTCGCTTGATACCTCTGTTGCTAAAGGCATTGATTTTATTCTGCAACAAGAATATGGGAGAGCGGACTCAGTGTTTTGCGATGTTTGCATTCGCTATCCCCAACATCCGGCTGGATATCTTTACCGGGCGGCAGTCATGCAGGCTTATACAGTCGATTTTGATGTACCCATAGAAAGGGAGAAATTTGATTCACTGCTTGAACGTGGCAGAAATGCGGCATCTCATGAGTCGTGGCCTTGGCATGAATATTTCCTCGGCACAGCAGACAGCTATGAAGCGTACGAGCGGATAGAAAGTGGAGAATGGTTGAACGGAGTACGGAAAGGCATGGCATCGGTTTCAAAGTATGAAGAATTAGTCGAAAAGGATTCGTCACTCTATGATGCATATGTTGGTATCGGCACATATTACTATTGGAGCAGCCGGAAGACGGCGTTTCTTCGGTGGCTGCCATTTATCAAAGACAATCGTGAACTTGGGATAAAAATATTGAGAATTGGAGCGGAACGCTCAGAATATAATCGCTTCACTGCAATGAGCGCACTGGTGTCCATTTATCTCGATGCTGAAAACTATCAACAAGCAGAGGAATGGTCACGCCGCGGATTGAACTTCTATCCAAAAAACAGAATCTTTTTATGGGGACTTGCGACAGCACTCGATAGACAGAGACAGTATTTCGATGCTGTACCGGCGTACAAAAATCTTTTAGAGAAAATTTTACATGCTCGAGCACCTCACCCGTACAATGAGATTGTCTGCCGGTTGAATCTTGTTAAATCCATGCTTGCAGTGGGTGACACAACCACATTCAAAGGTCATCTCGATAAAATCCTTTCGTATGAGAAAATCATATTTCCGGATAACCTCAGGTCTCGTGCCGAAGCAAAATTTGAAGAAACGCGAATACTGCTCCTTAAAATTGAAAACAAGCATCCTGCAGTAAAATAAACAAGGTACTTTCCATTCTTTCAGTCTTGACATTCGGCGGGGAATCCGTATATTCTTTTGTAGGATAGAAATCATATATGATCGATATTAAATACAAAAAGAAATTAGACGATCTCCTGATTGTTTGCCGGAAAAACCTTCGTTCGGTAGACGAGGATTTAATTATACGAGCGTTTACATTGAGCCTCGAAGCGCACAAAAACAACTTGCGTGCTTCGGGCGAACCGTATTTCTTGCACCCGTACGAAGTGGCGATGGTCGTGGCAAAGGAAATCGCTTTAGATGATGTATCTATTGCCAGCGCACTTCTGCATGATGTTGTGGAAGATACAGATTTTGAGCTGAAGGACATCCGCGCGGAGTTTGGCGATGCCATAGCAGATATTGTCGATGGTGCAACCAAGATTACCGACATCTTCGAAAGTCATGAAGTAACCCAGGCTGAAAGTTATCGTAAGCTCCTGCTCTCGATGGTGAACGATATTCGCGTAATCCTGATAAAGTTTGCCGATCGTCTTCACAATATGCGCACGCTCGAATATCTCCCTCCTGAAAAGCGTCTTCGTCTTGCGAAAGAAACTCTCGATATCTATGCACCGTTCGCTCACAGGTTTGGTTTGGCGCAGATCAAATGGGAATTGGAAGATCTGTCGTTCAAGCACTTACATGTAGAGGAATATGAAAAGATTGCTCGGCAACTGCGTTCAAAACGACGCGAGCGGGAACATTATATTAGCCGGTTTGTTCAGCCTATCAAGAAAGGTCTCATTGATGCAGGCTTAACATTTGAAGTCTCTGGTCGGCCGAAACACATCTTTAGTATATACAACAAAATGCTAAAGCGGAACAAACCGCTTGAAGAAATTTATGATCTCTTTGCTGTCCGTATTATTATCGACACAACGGATAATAGTGATTGTTTCATCGCTTATAGCATTGTGACAGAATTGTACAAACCGATTCCTGAACGATTCAAGGATTATATCTCAGTTCCCAAAAAAAACGGATACCAATCTATTCACACCACGGTAATTGGTCCGGATGGCAGGATGGTGGAAGTACAGATCCGGACGAAAGCGATGCATGAAATTGCTGAGCGAGGAGTTGCCGCACATTGGATCTACAAAGACAGCAAGGCGACGTTTGAGAGAGAATTGGAAAGTTGGACTTATTGGGTGCGAGAGATATTCGAACAAAAGAGTGATGAGACTCCAAAAGAATTATTGGAGAGTTTCAAACTGAACCTGTATCAGGATGAGATTTATGTATTTACTCCTAAGGGTGATTTGAAAATCCTTCCGCGCAGTTCTACTCCTATTGACTTTGCATTCGAAATTCATTCCAGCGTTGGGTACCATTGTATTGGTGCAAAAGTAAATGGGCGTATTGTTCCGCTGAATACCGAATTACGAAGCGGAGATCAAGTCGAAATTATTTCTTCAAAGAATCAAATACCCAATCAAGATTGGGAGCTATTTGCTGTTACTCATAAAGCGAAATCACATATCCGCCGTTTCTTTCGTGAAGAGTCCCGAAAAAAATCCGACGAGGGAAAGGATTTGTGGGAGAAAAAAGTCAAACGCCGAAAGATTAGTATCAACAGTGAGGAATTTGATAAATTTATTCATGCCCTCAAGTTCAATGATGCACAGGAATTTTATCTTGCTATCGCCAATCAGAGTATCGATGTAGATACATTGGTAGAGCAATACGTTGTTCGATTGAAACATCCGGTAGCGGAAGATGCGGCACAGCTACCGGATACAGATACACTCTTCACGAAATTTATCAACACGGCTCGCGAAATTACCAGTGGCATTTCCGTCCTAGGGATGAATGATAACTTCATGCACCAGTATGCGAAATGCTGCAATCCGATTCCTGGCGATGACATCATCGGTTTTGTAACGACGGGTGAGGGTATTAAGATCCACCGGAAGGACTGCAAGAATATCATCTCACTGCGGCTTGCAGAAAGTGCGCGCATTGTGGATGTTGGTTGGCCTCCGGCGAATGGAGCGGATTTTATTACCGGTATTCACATAGGTGGCGAAGATCGTCCGGCACTCCTCAGCGATATCACGCATGTCATTTCCACATATCAGAATACAAATATTCGAAGTGTCAATATGGATTCGAAGGATTCGCTTTTTGATGGAAAAGTTATCCTGTATGTAAAAGACACGGATCACCTTACGCGAATTATAGAAAAGATCAAACGCATTCCGGGCGTTCAAAGTGTCGAACGGTTTTCAGGATAGCAGAAAGCAGTAAAGTGGAAAATACGAAATTGTATAATCGTGTCCTCGGTATCGACTATGGTTCAGTTCGTATAGGTGTATCTGTAAGCGATCCGCTCGGTCTCATTGCGCAGCCCATTGAAGCATTCAGAAATGACACATCGCTTTTTGCCAATCTTCGGCAGGTATCCACAAAGAAGAATGTCACACTAATTGTTGTTGGAATGCCGCTTAATCTTAAAGGACAAAAAGCACAGAAGGCAGAAGAGGTGCAGGAGTTTATTGGGCGTCTAAAGGAAGAACTTGGTATAGAAATACTCACATGGGATGAACGCTTCACAACTACCATAGCCAACCAAACAATGCTTGCTATGGGAACGAAAAAGAAAGAGCGGCAAAGGAAAGATGGCCGTATCGATTCAATGGCGGCAGCTGTGATGCTGCAGGGATATTTAGATAGTACGAAACATTCTCGTTCTTAATATCATGGAAGAAAAAAATCAAGAGCCGCCGGTTCAACCGGCTATTCCACCGTCATCCTGTGTACATATCATGGCTGCGGAATTCATCCAGCTTCTCAAGCGTAATCCTATAAAATCATCGGTTATTCTATTTGTAGCCATCATTCTCCTTCAAATTATTTTTCTGCCCTATGGTGATGTAAAACAGTTAAAGACAAAGAATCCTGGGGAGACGGCATTCATGCGCGAATATGCAGCTAGGGCAAAGAAAGAAAATCGGCCATTCCATAAGAAGCAAAATTGGATTTCACTCAAATCGATTCCACAAGACGCTGTTGATGCAGTCATTGTGTCGGAGGATGGAACCTTTTGGTGGCATGAAGGATTCGACTGGTTTGAGTTCAAGGAATCCATCGAGAGGAATTTTGAAGAAGGGCGTGCAGCGCGAGGAGCAAGTACTATTACACAACAGCTTGTGAAGAATCTATATCTGTCTTCATCAAAAAATCCGCTGAGAAAATTAAAGGAATGGATTTTAACTTGGTATATGGAACAACAGTTGAGTAAATCTCGTATTCTCGAAATATATTTTAATGTTATTGAATGGGGTGATGGCGTCTACGGTATCGAAGCGGCATCGAGGTATTATTTTGATAAATCTGCCTCCGACTTGAACAGAGATGAATGCACTCGCTTAGCTGCGATCATCCCGAGCCCGCGCAAACATCGTGCGGATGTTGACTCTCAATATGTGCTTCGCCGCTCAAAACTCATTCTTGAACGTATGGAAGCACGTGGAATGTAATAAACAGTACACTATGAAACTAAACGACTTAAAAGTATTAATAGAAGAAGGCGAAGGGTTTGAATTGGAGTTCAAGCGCAAAGTCTCTACTCCAATCAAAGTTGCAAAGACGTTGATGTCGTTTGCCAACACAAGGGGGGGAATTGTGCTCTTCGGTGTCGACGATGACAGGAAGATTGTTGGAGTCGGCAGCGAGAAGGAGCAAATGGAGATGATTCAAACTGCAGCAAGCTACTATTGCGATCCTCCATTAGAACCGGATATCGATACCGTACCCTACAAAGGGAAAGACGTTGTTGTCGTAACGGTAGAAGAAAGCGATCAGAAACCGCATTATCTCAACGTTGACGAAGGTGAAGAGAATGGAGGAACGCGGGTCTACATTCGTGTGAATGATAAGACGGTTGAAGCAAGTAAAGAAGTCGTGCATATTCTTCAGGCGGAAAATCCTAACGCTCCGCCTCTGCGCATTGCTATAGGCGATAATGAACGGCATATGTTCGATTTCCTGGATGAGAATGAACGTATCACTGTGAAGCAATATATGAAGTTAGTGAACGTTTCCCATCGACGCGCCTCGCGCTCGCTCATTCAACTTGTACGCGCCGGAGTGCTAAGGATTCACACACACGAAAAGGAGGATTTTTATACAAGAGCGTTTTAGAATGCTTCGGTACCTTGTCGAGGTTGCTGCGTTTGAACTGAAAAACCTTGACAAGGTTACTAACTTTTTTTACGCCAAATCTTCGCTAACTCAAACACCGCAATCCCGTATGCCACTGCCACATTCAATGACTGCTTTGTTCCGAACATCGGAATCTCAATTCCCATGTCGCATAACTCAATCACTTCTTTTGCTACACCCGTGATTTCATTTCCAATAACAAGGCACATCGGAAAATCTGATTTCTTGATGTCGTAATGTGGAATGCTTTTATCCGTCAACTCAAGACAACAAATTTTATAGCCGCGCCCTTTTAATGTATGGATTACTTCGACTGGATGCTTGACATATTCCCATGGAACACTCTTCGTGGAGCCAAGCGCAGTCTTTTCTATTTCTTTGCGCGGCGGATGGGGTGTGAAACCAGCAAGAATGAGCTTTTCGATCATCACGCCATCGGATGTGCGAAAGATGGAACCGACATTGTACAGACTCCGGACATTATCTACTAAAACTACAAGCGGAATGCGGGATGCACTTTCGATATGCTCTGTCGGGATTCTTTTTTTGGAAATTTCAGAATGTGTAAGCTTTCTCATATCGAAAGATAGACAAAAAAGGAGGGGAATAAAAGAGAAACAGTCATTGCGGTTCGTCAATAAGCAAAAAAAAATCCTCACCCTTTCCTTATTTGTCATGCCCGCGGATTTTTAGCGGGCATCCAGGTCTTGGGTATTCCCCATTCCTGGATTCCCGATTACGGCATTCGGGAATGACGGTGTAGGTAGTTCTGTAATGGCATATTGCTTTGGTAGGGGCGTTCAATTCTTGCCTGCAATTTGCCTGCCCGCCATAATAGTGGCGGGTCTGGCGGGAAACGTCCCTACAATGAAATGTTCGCAATGACGGGAAAGAATAAATAGCATCTGTCATTGCGATGAGCAAAGCCCCGCCCGAAGGACTCTTTCGGAGGAGGGGCAAGCGAAGAAGCAATCTGCTAAAATTGAATTACCCCAGAAAAACCCAACTGTGTCAATTGCCCCGCAAAGCGGAAGATCAAAAGCATACTTCACTATAAAGCGTTCGCAAAGACAGGAAAGCGTATGTAATCACGAAGCGAACACTTTTCCCCTTCTTAAGGGGAAAATGTAAAAGGGGTAAACTCCAATCGATAAATAGCGATATGCGAGGCGGTGTGCAAAAAATGAGGTTGTGTATGCAGTTATACGGCTTTCAAAAGAAGCAATTGTCGTTTAACGTAATTTATTTCTATTTTTGTTTTTTACAAGACTATGAATTTCTTCGGTCAGTTCATTATTGATTTTAATCAATCTGTGGACTTCGTCCTGAATTTTCAATAGAGCTTCGGTATCTTTAAATGTTTGCAGTGCCTGTTTGTCTGAAGCACGTGCAGCCACTTTTTGTCCTACCATAATGACTGAAAGAAGAACTAATTGGAGAAATGTCTGGGCAATCCAGGACACGATGGTAGCAGTCCCTCCTTCGATAGCCGCAGGGAGACTTATCAAGGCTATAAGAGCGAAAAGATAAGCACACCACATAGTGCTTACCATATTGGTTATTAGCATTGCTAAACGGCCATTAAATCCAACGTGCTCATGTTTGGTGAGATGGGGGCCTATTTGAGCCCTCTCCTCAATCCGTGGATGTGGGATGTGTTTACTCATGGCGTAAATATACTACATTAATCAAAAACCACCAATAAAAATTTTCGGTTTTATTTGTTTCCCATCAAGCTGCGAATGCTTGATAATGAATTAATACTCGCTTATCATTGGCATATAATTCGAGTGATGGACATTTGTAGAAAATTATGAACGATTCTGGTGTGATGAATGAAAACCTTATGTTTACTTTTGGCTGTCCTTTTTGTGACTGGTGAGGCATATTCACAATATCTTCAGATTATATTGCAGCCACCCGGACCGATTGTGCCAGATAGGCCGGGACAGACGAATCCGCCCGATGTCCTTGCTTCAGGTACCGTTCAACTCGAAACCGGATTTCAGCGGGAAACCATAAACGCAGACGGCATCCAAACAATCAATTACCTTTACAATACGTCGCTGGTACGGATTGGTTTGATGACAAATTGCGAATTACGGTTGGTTGTCGAATATGCCGGCACTCACACCGACAGCGGATCTCAATCGTCTGCACTGCAAGGATTCAATCCTGTTTCGGTCGGCACAAAAATCGCGATATGTCCCGAAAGAAGAATTCTTCCGCAGACAGCTATGAACGTTGCTTTCGCACTGCCGTATATCGGAAGAAGAGAGTTCAGGCCGTCGTTTTTAGCACCATCGTTTTTTCTCTTGATGCAAAACACTCTGAGTGAAGAATTTTCGCTCGGTTATAATCTCGGACTTCAATGGGATGGCGAGCAGCCGAACGCAACTGCGGTGTACAGCATTTCGCCTTCTCTGACTGTGGCGGAAGGTTTGAGTGTCTTCGCAGAGTTTTATGGATTTTCTACAGAGAAATCACTTCCCGACTATCGCGCAGATATGGGCTACGCCTATTTAGTTAACGACAATGTGCAAGTCGATTTTTCTGTCGGTGTAGGTTTGAATACTGCTGCACGGGATTCATTTGTGGCGTTTGGCCTTGCCTGGCGTTTTAATTAATGTCTCGCGAAACAATCTGAAAAGATTGGGTTATCGTTGGAATAATTTGATTTGCGGATTGTCCCGCAAAGCGGGATGCATAAAACGCACTTCTCCCGACTACGTCGGGATCGCAATGACAGGAAAATATTTACACACTCAAAAACTTCTCCCATCGCCTAAACAACTCAGCGGTAGCTTTCAAGTCGCCAAGATTATATTCTGCAATTTCCCGAAATCTTTTTTCCTCAAACAACTTCTTCATATCCAATCCGGTTATACCGTTGGCTTTGGGGCTGTCGATACCGAAGGATTTGCAGTAAAAATCTAGATTAAATTTGCGAAGGGCATTATAGAACGTGAACTGCTCTAACAAATCGCAATGGATAGAAGCATCATAACGATATGGCATCAGATTACATGTGGGTTGCACTTGCAGGATTGCTGAGCGCAGCATCAAAAATGGACAATCGAATCCGCGTCCGTTGAATGTGATGAACTGATCGTAATGCGCGATATCCTGCCAGAATTGCTCGAGGATTTCCTTTTCGGTTCCCGTAACATATCGAATGTTGTCGTCATCGGAGGAATAGTTAAGAGTTTCATTCGCCTGAAAGAGAATTTTTCCACGTTCGGTTTCCGGATTCAACAACCCGATAGCGATGATCTGCGCTGTGGTAGGATAGAGACTGAGTTTCTGAATTGCTTCTTCGCGCTCGGTATCTGTCTCTGCGAACTTGAGAAGATATTTCTGACGTTCTTCATCGAACGACTCAAGCGGATAGCCGAGTGTTTCAATGTCGATAATAGCCTTTGCCATATGTCCCTCCCGGGAAATGGTTATGCTGTGATTTGATAATTCTTCAAACCCCAATACGTTTCAACAGCAGACACTATAAGAATTGTCGCAAGAGGAATAGCGAGCAGCATCCCCGCAATTCCCATCATAGAATTCCCAACAATCAACACAATGATGACCGTGACTGGATGCATATCGACCGTCTTCGAAAAACATAGAGGCTGGATAATAACATTATCGAGCAGCTGCACAAGCACTAGCGTCACAGCGAGAATCAAGAATGCCTGTCGGAAATCTCCGTACTGTGTCAGGGAAATCAGGAGTGCTGGGATCACACCGAAGAACGGTCCGACATAAGGAATAAGATTGGATATCCCTGCAAAAATACCAAGAAGGATTGCGTAGGGTACGCCAATGATATAAAATGCGATGATGTTTAGTATACCGACAATAACAGAATCAAGAAACCATCCGTATAAATATCCCATAAGTTTCAATTGAATCTTATGGAGTACATTCAGAGTCATCTCGAAATATTTATTTGGTATACGCTCGATAGTTCTTTTTAATACCTCGTCGCCTTCCGCAAGAATGAAAAATGTAATGAACGGAATGATGATGAGGTTGACAAGAAATCCGGCGGCAGAAGACAATATATCGTTGAGTGATTGTACTCCACTTTGGACGAATTCATGAACTTTCCTCGTAACAATTTCAGGGTTTAAGAATGGAATACTGGAAGTTAGGTTTAAAGCGGCTTCGTTCAGTTTCTGGTCGAAAGGAAAGTCTTTGATATTGTCATAGAGTACTTTCAATCGTTCGATAACAATCGGCATGAGAATGGCACCGCCAATAACAAATATCCCGCCAAGAAGAAGGAAGACAATTATGACAGAATACATTCTGCGGACACCGAGTCTGAACTCAAGAAAGAAAACGAGCGGTCGAAGAATGAATGCTAAGAATACAGAAATGATTAGCGTAAGAACAAGGTCCGGAAAGTAGGAAGCGATCCAAAACGTAGTAACAATGATGCTCAGAAGTAAGAGAACCTTTACCAGCGGCCGGTTGGATTTCACCTTTGTCATTTGTTTGAATACGGTTACCATGATATCTTATGCTGAAATGGTATAGTGCTTCAATCCCCAGTATGTTTCCTTTGCCGAGACTCGGAGAATCGTTGCAATGGGGATGGAGATGATCATTCCTGCAACTCCCATCAACTGATGGCCGATAATGAGTGTGAGCACAACAGCCACCGGATGCATATTTAAAGTTTTACCGAAACAGAGGGGCTGCAAAATAAGGTCATCGATAAGTCGAACGATTGCAGTAAGAATGATAATTGGAACGAGCAATCGGAAATCGCCTGTCTGTGTTAATGATGCGATGAGGGCAATACTTGCACCGGTAATGAAACCGAGATACGGAACGAGATTCGCAATTCCTGTCAGCACGCCGATGAAAATAGCGTATGGAACGCCGATAATCATAAATCCAACCATAGAAAGCCCGCCGACAATGCTGCACTCGAGAATCAATCCGCGTAAGTAAGAAACAAGCTCTCGCTGTAATTTATCCATGATATTGAGCGACATCTCAAAATACTTATTCGGAATTCTCTCCACAAATTTCTTTAAACCGATATCTCCTTCTGCAAGGATGAAATAGGTGATAAATGGGATGATGAGAAGATTCACGAGATAGGAAACCACAGTTCCGGTCGTTTCGCCAAGAGAATCAAGAACACGCTGCATAAATATATGAACCTTATCTCCAACGGTTGAGGAATCCACAAACGGAATATGCGTTGCCATTTCTTTTGCCACGAGAGTGAGTTTTGCCTCAAAGGGAAAATTTTTCAGTTGATCGTACATCAAGCGGATACGGCTTATCAAGAGTGGAATAGTTTCAAAAAGTATAAAGACGGCCATTCCGCCGATAAGCACAAAAACCACTGCGATGGCGAACCAGCGCCTTAAACCATATCGGAATTCCAGAAACCGGACGAGCGGTTTGAGAATGAATGCCGAAAGAGTTGAGATAATGAGCGTGAGAACGAGGTCGGGGAAGAAGGATGCGAGCCAGAAGCCAAGAATAATCAACCCGACAATAACAACGACTTTTAAGAACGGTTTGTTAGATATTGAATGAGACAGTTGCATCGGTTAGTGATCCAGTGTGGTGCGAATAGTTTTCAGTGCAATTTCATACGAGAAACCCCGGCGCAGGAGGAAGTCGAGAATGCGTTTCTTTCTTTTTTCCGCGTCGATCTTTTTTGCCAAATGCTGAGTCAATTGTATTTTCCGTTTTGCCGCTTGAAGCGCAGATGCTTGCTGGCTTTGCGGTGAAACAAGTTCTGCGAGAATCTTATCTGCCATTGCAGACGAAATTCCTTTTACCAATAATTGCTGGCGCAACAGAGCCTGGCCTGTCGGTTTCCGTTTCAATTTGTCCCGAACATAGGCATGTGCAAATCGTTCATCGTCTATCATTTTAATTGACTGAAGATGCCGCGCTACTTGTTCAGCGCACTCGTGCTCAAATCCTTTTTTCGTCAAATGGATGATGACTTCTTTCGAGCTTCTCGGCCGATATGATAAATAGTTGATGGCAATGTTCTTTGCGTGTGTTTCTGCTTCTGCCGACTTGATTGTATCGATAAATTGTTCATCTAGATCGTCTCCGGTGTGCAGGCCGAATTTCCCCATTGTCCAATCACTCAATTCTAAGACGAGTGAGCCATCAAGGTATACACCATACTGTGCTCGCTTGCTGCGTATCCGTTTAATTTTTGTAATAATCAAAGTATCTGATTGTACTTCTGTTATAATGATATTTTGTAGTCGCGGATTTTATGTCCGCGTTTATGTATCAAAACCGCAAGCTGAAGCTTGCGACTACCTTCGATCCCTGTTTTACTTTTTCTTTGCCGCCGCAGGGGCTTCTGCTTTTTCCGCTTTTGTATGAGCAGGAGGCGGTTCCGCGGGTAAGAGTCCGAGTTTCTTGCGCAGTTCGGTATCAATTTCTTTTGCGGTATTCGGATTGGCTTGAAGGAACGTTTTAACCGAATCGCGCCCTTGTCCGATGCGCTCATCTTTATACGAGAACCACGAGCCGCTTTTTACTATGACATTGAATTCGACAGCGGTGTCAATCAGATCACCGAGTTTGGAAATGCCTTCATTGTAAAGAATATCAAATTGCGCTTCCTTGAACGGCGGCGCCACTTTGTTCTTCACTACTTTTACGCGCGTACGATTGCCGATGACATTGGTTCCATCTTTAATCGCTTCGATACGGCGGACATCCAATCGCACGGATGCATAGAATTTCAACGCGTTGCCGCCGGTCGTGGTCTCAGGATTCCCAAACATAACTCCGATTTTCTGGCGGAGCTGGTTCGTAAACATCACCGATGTTTTGGATTTACTGATTGCGGAAGTAAGTTTGCGCAGTGCCTGAGACATTAACCGCGCTTGAACGCCCATTGTAGGATCGCCCATTTCTCCTTCAATTTCTGCGCGTGGTGTCAGCGCTGCGACGGAATCGATAACGATGATATCAATCGCATTACTGCGAACTAACGTTTCTACGATTTCGAGCGCCTGCTCACCAAACTCTGGTTGAGAAAGAAGTAGATTGTTCACGTCAACGCCTAACTTCTTGGCATAAGCAATGTCCATCGCATGCTCGGCGTCGATGAATGCCGCCAAGCCGCCGGTCTTCTGTGCTTCGGCAATAATGTGCAAGCATAAAGTTGTTTTACCGGAAGATTCCGGGCCGTAGATTTCAATCACGCGCCCTCGCGGTACACCGCCAATACCCAGTGCAGCATCCAATGAAATGGAACCTGTGGAGATCGCATCGATCTTCGCAATCGGTCCTTCATTCAATCGCATGATAGATCCTTTGCCGTGTTGTTTCTCGATTTGATCGATGGCAATTTTGAGCGCTTGCATTTTTGCTTCTTTATTATTTTCAGACATAGAACTCTCCCTTTTATGGTTGAAGAGGAAATGATTTCAAAATTGTATAGATGGACCCGCTCGGTCGAAGGTCGCTTTTCATCAGCAACAATTCAGAACATCGTGATTGTAATGGTTCAAAAGTAATGGTTTTTATCGCATCAGTCAAGCGGGTAAGATTGCCTGCTCCTTTCACCCTGCCCAGCGTAATATGCGGATGAAAAGCACGTTCTTCTTTCTGGAAGTCGAAATCCGAGCACACCAGCTCTACGCCCGATTGCAGATCGAGTACAATCTGATTGGATTTTGTGCCAATCCAAATCACGCGAGGATTATGAAGATTTGGAAAAGCACCGAGTGAATTATATGTGATTTCAAAAATCGGAAATTGCTTCACCAAGTTACCTATTGCAGACGAGAGCGATTCGATGATCGATTGTTCAACACTGCCTAAAAATTTTAAAGTAATATGAAATTTATCCTGCGGTTCCCACTTCACATCTGCTTGCGTTGCCTTAAGCTGGGATTGAATATCAGCCATCTGCTGTTGAACATTACTTGAAGCGGGGAGGGCGATAAATGTGCGAATGGCGGGCATGTTATTGTTCAGAGATTTTCAATATTTTTCGTCTTACTAACTCCAATGCAGCTTGTGCAGCTCGTTCTTTGGTAATCCTACGGTCTCCGCCAAAGTTAAACTGTAGTGCAAATGTTTCATTGTTATCCGAATATCCAATCCAGACAAGTCCGATGGGTTTTTCAACAGAGCCGCCAGCTGGACCTGCGATGCCGGTTGTAGAGATTCCTATATCGGAATTAGATTTTGTACGAATGCCAAACGCCATTGCCTCGGCAACTTGCTTGCTTACTGCGCCATAGTGTTTGATAAAGTCGGATGGAACACCAAGTTCATGAATTTTTGATTTGTTGCTGTAGGTGATCATTCCGCGCTCAAAATATTCAGAACTTCCGGAGACGTTTGTTATTCGGTCGGCAATCAACCCGCCGGTGCATGATTCTGCGATTGCGAGTGTGAATTTACGTTCTTTCAATAATGAACCGACGACCTCTTCTAATTCTCTGTCGCCGCTTGCATAGATATATTTCTCCGCTTTACCGCGCAGTTTTGACTCGACATCCCGAATACCCTGTTCAGCTTCATCTACAGATTTCGCTTTAACCGTAATACGTAAACGTACGCCGAGCGGACTCGGCAGGAATGCGAGCGTGATACCGGAATCCAGAGAGAAAAGATTATTTATATCACCAATTTGTTCAGAAAGAAATGATTCTGCGATACCTGTGGTTTTTAAAGTGAGGTGACGAATAACGAGCCCCGTGTTTTGTTTTTTGAGAAATGGGATTACGAAGTCGTCCATCATTGCCTTCATTTCATAGGGAACACCGGGCATGACAAAAAAGAATTTGCTATCACGTTCGAAGAAGTACCCTGGTGCCGTGCCAAGCCGATTTTGTATAACGGTACAATTGCGTGGAACAAGTGCTTGATCTTCATTCACTTTACGCGGTGATATATTGAGTCTGGCAAAGATTTTTTTCACATTCTCCAGCGCTTCATTATTAACCACAAGCCCAGTATTGAAGAATTTGCAAATGACTGCACGAGTGATGTCGTCGTGTGTAGGTCCTAATCCACCGGTGACAGTAACAATATCATGTGTCGAAAATGCTTTATGGAATGTGTCAAGAATTTTTTGTTCATCATCACCCACCGTTGTCATTCGATCGGCGAAGACGCCAACGGAATTGAGCTTTTCAGCAATGTATGCTTGATTGGAATTGATGACTTGCCCGATCAGGAGTTCATCACCGATGGAAATGATTTCTGCTTTCAAGCGAATCTACCTCAAGAGAAGTTCTTTGATGAACGGTATGAGCAGAATAATTTGCATTGTTATATTTGCATAGATGCCGGAGACGACATCGTCCATCATAATGCCAAATCCGCCATGCATGGTGTCAAACTTGCGGGCAGGAAAGGGTTTGATAATATCGAAGAAGCGAAAAATGATAAAAGCAGCAAGTACGACCAAAATTGTTTTTGGAAGAAGGAAAAGTGCAATCCACATTCCTGTTACTTCATCGATAGTCACTTCAGCTGGATCATGTCCGTACCGTTTTTCCATTATCGAAGAGGCTTTAATACCTAATCCAAACACAAGAAGGAAAATTGAGCTGAGGATGAGCGGTGACTCAAATCCCGGAATAAAATAGAACATCACTGCTATTGCGCTGCCGAGAGTACCGGAAGCGGCAGGAACATATCCGGTATATAATCCTGATGCAAACAACTTTATCGGCAGCGAAGGTTCAGGACCCGATGAAGAACTAATCTGTTTGCGTGGTTTTATCAGACGAATCATAGAGTTCCTGAATAGTTTTCCAATTAACAATGATGTGGGAGATACCGGTCCAAAGCGTGAGAGTGGTAACAACAATCATCATCGAATAGACAAGAGAATAATTGAGAAGCGCATGAATGAGCTCACCATAGTTCTCGTTTAGCGATGGTGTATTCTGTGCAACGTACAGGATGAGTAAATAGTAAATGACAATGAACTGCACGAAAGTTTTTATTTTTGCAAGTTTGGATGTCTCAATCGGCTTGCCTTTATATTCTGCATAGGAACGAAGAAGTGTGATGACGGCATCGCGAACGACGATAATCCACACCATCCATCCGGCAACTAAACCGAGAAAGATATATGCGATGAGAGCCGCCGAGGTGACTACTTTATCCGCAAGAGGGTCAAAGAATGTGCCCCAGCGCGTCACATATCCCCAGCGCCGTGCAAGCCATCCATCATACCAATCGGTGATGGCTGCAAGGATGAACACAACAAGCGACCACTGACGCATTGTTGGATAGGGAGAAAACAAAAAGACGAGGAACACCGGTGTGAGCAAAATTCTCAGAAATGTTAACTGGTTGGGTGGAGAAAAGAATTTCATCGCTTAATTTTGGCAATCCTCCGAAGGAGTCCTTACAGACATGCCTTCGGCACGAGATTCCTGATGAGTTCAAAGATATTTTGAAACACACCGATAACGGCTATTATCCAACGGCTGCTGACAAAAAATCCCGCTGAGTGGCGGGATTCTATACGTTCACAACACTCAAAAGAAAAAGTTACGCTGCTTTTTTAATCTTTCCGGATTTGATACAGTTAGTACATACCTGAATATTTTTCACTTCGCCGGATTCCAATTTTACCCGAGCGTTTTGAAGATTTGGAAGAAAACGTCTCGGACTTCGATTATGTGCGTGGCTGACGTTATTTCCTGCCATAGGTTTCTTGCCACACACTTCACAAATTCTTGCCATGTGCTGCTCCAATTGAAAATTTATTTTTGACACTTCAATATAGCCAAAAATGATAAGTGAGGCAAGGAAGAAAATGAGAAAAAAGGGAGAACAATTGGATTAGCAGGGATAGGGATGAGAAAATAAGCTCATCTCAGACCTGAAAATAATAGATGGAGTCCACTTTCTTTGTGGACTCCATCGTATCTACGAAGGATTACTTTGTCAACATTCCTGCTAGTCCCGATAGAAAACAGCGGGATGCAAAGAATACAAAAGTTGCGGGACAACTTTGTACCATAGTTTTACTTGACAAGCTGCATTTTCTTCACCTGAACGATTGGCGATCCCTCTTGCGGTTGTGCCATCATGCGGATAAAATAGATACCGCTGGAAAGTCTTGAACCATCGAATGGAACCGAGTAAGATCCCACTTCCTTCATTTCGTCCACTAATGTCGCAACTTCGCGTCCAAGCATATCAAACACCTTTATGCTGACTTGACTTGCTGCCGGTAATTTATAGCTGATTACTGTGGTTGGGTTAAATGGATTGGGATAATTGCTTATGCCGAAATCTGTATTATCGACAACCTCATTAGCGGTTTTTTTCTTGTTATTCTCAACTACTTTATATCCTAAAAGCTTCATTTCATTCTCAGCAAAAGAAACCAGGGGATTGCCAGGATAACTGTCTATGATGCTTGAAAAACACCCTACCGCTTCAATTGGCTTATTTACATCGTGGGCATAAATGAGTCCTTTTGCATAGAGAACATCACTGATGAGAGTTGTATCTGATGTTTTGTTAGACAGTATTTCATCCGCTGTTTTAATAGCATTATCGAAGTCTTTTTGATAGCAGTAGTAATCCATCATAAAGCGTTTTGCTAATCCATGTATTCCGCGATTATTATTAAGCTTAGTATCTCCAATAATTTCCTGCAAGTGTGTTTTCATGTTTTCGTAGTCATCAAGCTGCTTAAAGCCATGCACAGTTGTTGTTAAAGAACTTCTCGCAAGAACAGATTCAGGGTTTTTCTTG
>Ga0187886_1001929_pt1 | contig 17527 bp, 17 predicted proteins | sample June2016WEW_20_1_FD_133001 | JGI IMG/M metagenome (GOLD analysis project Ga0187886, IMG submission 133001) | Peatland microbial communities from SPRUCE experiment site at the Marcell Experimental Forest, Minnesota, USA - June2016WEW_20_150 | ecosystem: Environmental > Terrestrial > Soil >... | reverse complement strand
CTTTGATTACAGATAAATCATACTTGATTTTCAAGATTAATTAAATTTGTTAATTGGATGGTCATGCTACTCAATGATATGAATTTAAATAAATGGAAGAAGCTATTAATCACGTATGATGTGAAACTTTAGCCTCGATTGATGAAAATCAGCCTTGATTTTGCTTTAGCCTTGATTAGCTTTGATAATGTCAAAATCGTATCTAATTTTCCAATCAAATTTTCACTTAATTATTTTGAATGAAGAAGTTATAGCCAACATTCACAAAATGAAGTTGTGATATATTGTTACCACCCAAGGTATTCAAGATATGTGATTAGAAAAATCGAGTATCATATTAATACCAGCCTTTTTTACCGGTTGAACAAATTGGACAATTGTGATACTGGCTGCACTTTTTAATTAGATGTTGAACACAACGGGGGAAAAGCACTGATTTAACCGGCTAGGGCTTAATAATTACCTGAGTGGAGACGGGGGAGGGTCGAACTCCACCTGAAACAAAGCTGATTTTTGCCTTTGTTCATTCTTAATACTTCGAAGCCCCTATCTCTTCCATTTTACCGGTCACTACAAAGACCACTCTCTCGCAGATGTTAGTAACCCTGTCGGCCGCCCGCTCCAGGTTATGCGCCACCCATATCAGCCGGGTGGCACGGGTAATGGTTTTTGGGTCTTCCGCCATAAAGGTGAGGAGTTCGCGGAAGACCTGTTCATACAGCTGGTCGATAGTATCATCTTCATTGCTGATTTTCCTGGCGGTATCGGCATCACGGTTAACAAAGGCATCCAAACTACGCCGCAGCATGTCTACCGTCTGTTCCGCCATTCGGGGAATATCAATCAGTGGTTTCAATGGGGGTTCGTCGCCAATCATGATGGCAATTTTAGCAATGCCTTCGGCGTAGTCACCGATACGTTCCACCTCGGAAACGATATTCAGTGCCGACAAAATGATGCGGAGGTCGCTCGCCATAGGCTGTTGTGTGGCGATAAGCTCCACGCACTTCTCCTCGATTTCATACCGTTTTTGGTTTATCTTTTTATCATCCGCCACTATCTGATGGGCTAAATCAAGGTCGCGGTTCTTTAGCGCTTCGATAGAGCGCGACATGGCTTTACTTACCATACTACCCATCGCCAGAATATCGTCCTGGATTTCTCTCAATCTCTTATGAAAAGCTGTCCTCGTCTCCATACCTGCCTCCTCGATGTTAACCGAACCGTCCGGTAATATAGTCCTCGGTACGTTTGTCTTTAGGGTTGGTAAACAATTGATTTGTTTTACCATATTCCACCAGCGTCCCAACGCCGTCCTGGTCCGCCAGCAGAAAAGCCGCTACGTCCGATACACGCGCTGCCTGCTGCATATTGTGGGTAACGATAATGATAGTGTATTCCTGAGCCAGACTCCGCATCAAGTCCTCGATTTTCAAAGTCGCCGCCGGGTCGAGGGCGCTACAGGGCTCATCGAGCAGGATTATCTCCGGCTCGACCGCTAAAGCCCGGGCGATGCAGAGACGCTGCTGTTGACCGCCGGAAAGCGAAACGCCCGATTCCTGAAGTTTGTCTTTCACTTCGTCCCAGAGGGCCGCCTGCCGTAAGCTGCGTTCCACCACCTCTTCCAGCTCCCAGCGTCGACTCCATAAACGCGTTAGTTTCAAGCCCGCGGCGACGTTATCGAAAATAGACATGGTGGGAAAAGGGGCCGGCTTTTGAAAGACCATACCTATGCGACGGCGGATAACAACGGGGTCGACGTCCTTGGCATAGATGTCTTTTTCGTCCAGAAATACGCAGCCTTCTACCCGGCCCTTGTAGGAAACCTCGTGCATACGGTTCAGACAGCGGATATAGGTCGACTTACCACAGCCGGAGGGCCCGATAATAGCGGTAATCGCCTGCGCTTTGATACTCATGGAGATATGTTTCACCGCCTGCGTATTGCCGTACCAGGCGCTTAAATCCTGGACTTCCAGGATTCCTTTCCTCTCTTCCAGATTGATGGGAGGTCCATTAGGCTTAGAGTGACTATTTTCATTAACCAAATCGTATGTCATTGTCATTCTTGTTACTCCTTTTTACGTTCCTTATAACCGGCCGATTGTTGCGGCGACTGCTAATCCAGCGCACTAAAATGCTGATGCCGAGGACCAGCATTATCAGGAGGAAAGCACCCGCCCAGGCCTGCTGTTGCCAGTCCGGATAAGGTGATAGAGCGTAGTTATAAATTTGCAGCGGCAGCGCCCCGATGGGATTAAGTAGACCCTGCACGCCGAACTGGCTGCCCAGCGCCGTGAAAAGCAGCGGGGCGGTTTCGCCGGCGATGCGAGCGACACCCAGCATGATGCCGGTAACAATCCCTGTCATGGCGCCGGGAACAATTACTCCCACGACCGCCCGCCAACGGGAAATACCTAAAGCCAGCGCCGCCTCGCGCATCGAGTTCGGCACCAGCTTTAAAGATTCCTCGGCGGTGCGGGCAATGACAGGAATCATAATAATCGCCAGGGCTACCCCAGCCGACAGCGCGGAATAGGAATGCAACGGCTGGACGACGATGGCGTAGGCAAACACACCAACAACAATCGAGGGAACGCCGGCCAGAATATCGGCGGCGAATCTTACCGCCGACGCAACTTTAGGACTGGCGAATTCCGCTAAAAACATCCCGGACATCAGCCCCACCGGTATGGCGATGATTGAGCCCAGCCCGATTAATATCAAAGTGCCGAAAATCTCATTGCGCATGCCTCCGCCAACCTCGCCCACCGGCTTGGCTGCTTGAGTGAGAAAATCCAAATTGAGCGCCCCGATACCCCGCGCCAGCGTATATCCCAGGATAAGTCCCAGTATCAGAATAGCTAAACCGGCTGCCGTGCTGCTTAACCCCAGCATCAACCGGTTAAACCATTTGCGTCTTAAATAAGTGGTTTCAGACATCATTTATTCGCTGCTCCCCTTCACGGAAGTCATCCGCCATAACAGCACGCGCGCGACCACGTTCACCAGTAAGGTGACAGCAAAAAGTATCAATGCTAATTCAATCAAGCTGCCGGTAAAGGCGCCTCCGGAGGCCTCGCTGAACTCACTGGCGATTTTACTAGCGATAGTAGCCCCCGGTGAAAAAAGCGAGGCTTTTAGTTGATATGAATTGCCGATAACCATGGTGACGGCCATCGTCTCTCCAAGGGCACGTCCCAGTCCTAAAATAACCCCTCCCACCAGCCCCGAACGGCAATAGGGAAGGACGGCGCGGCGAATCATCTCCCAGCGTGTCGCCCCCACCGCTAGCATGGCCTCACGCTGCTGGTCCGGCACCGCCCGGATGGCATCCCGACTCACCGCGGTAATAATCGGGATTACCATGATGGCGAGAATCATACCCGCCGCTAAAAAACCCACGCCGAAGGGTGGTCCCTGGAAAAAGGGAAAAAATCCCAGTTTATCTCCCAGCCAGCTTTCAATCGGGCTTCTCACGAAGGGCACCAGTACGAACAGACCCCACAAACCGATAATGACGCTCGGTATCGCCGCCAGCATTTCAATAATGAGCGAAGCCGGACCTCGCAGCCACGTCGGCGCTATTTCAACCAGAAATATAGCCGCCCCCAGGCTTATCGGTACGGCGATAACGAGACCGATAAATGAGCTTAACAAAGTGCCGAAGATGGCGGGGAGAGCCCCGAAGTTTTCTTTGACCGGGTCCCATGATGTGCTGCTGATAAACGAAAACCCAAACTTGCTAAAAGCCGGGATAGCATCGGTATTGAGAACGATTATCAGACCCACTAAAATCGCCACTATTACTAGGGCAAAGACCAGTGTCATATTAGGGAAGAGTTTATCGACGATATGCGCGAATCGATTGGTCCGCCACTTGTTTTCCCTTTTCACGGGTACCATTTTCGTCTCGTTATCATTCATTCTTTTTACGTTCTTCCATCTGCTTCTTAATAAAGGGAAATGCAGGAGAGGTATGCAACCTTCCTGCTATTCCCTACAACAATATGATATTTAGGTGATTTATCGACTGAGTAACGGTTGACCATTGTACGTGATGGACAGTATCTCTGCTTCCGCCTTAGCGACCGCAGCGCTGGAGAGAGCGGCGTAGTCAAGCGCAGCACCATACTGCTGTCCGTCGTGTATCGCCCACCAGAGCATGTTCACGATAGCCAGACCTTTAGCCTGGTCGGTCTGGTGCTGATAAACCAGTATCCAGGTAAAACCACAGATAGGATAGGCATCGGGGTTGGTGGAGTTGGTAATCATTATCTTCATGTCGTCGGGCAGCGTGACGCCTATGGTGGCTTTGGTAGTTCCATCCAGGCTCGGAGCTTCATAGTTGCCGGCGGCGTTCTGTAACAATACCCAGGGCAGGTTATTTTGAATGGCATAAGCCAGCTCGACATAGCCGATAGCGCCGGGGGTCTGCTGTACCGCGCCGGCAACACCGGCATTCTTCTCCGCGCCGATATCGCCCGGCCAGTTGACCGAGGTAGCGTTACCTACTTTGGTGCTCCAGTCATTGCTTACCTTGGCAAGGTAGTTGGTGAAGATAAAGGTCGTACCGGAACCGTCCGACCGATGGACCACCGCAATGGCGGTATCAGGCAGGTTTAAGCCCGGGTTAAGGGCGGTAATCTGCGGGTCGTTCCACTTTGTTATCGTCTTCAGGTAGATTTTCGCCAGCACATCGCCGGTTAGCTTTATTGTCCCGGAAGTTATGCCAGACAGGTTGTAGATGACAGCTACCGCGCCGCTGGTCATCGGGATATGCAGTATCGGGCCGCCCGCGACTTCCGCCTTGGTCTGCTGGTCCGCCGTCATGATGGCGTCACTGGCGCCAAAGTCGACCGTGCCGTTGGTAATCTGATTGATGCCGGCACCGGAACCAACGCCCTGATAGTTTATCTGTACGCCGGTCAGTTTGTTGTACACATCAAACCATTTGGTATATAGGGGTTGGGGGAAAGTGGCTCCAGCGCCGTTAAGACTTTTTGCCTGCGGCACCGTGGTAACCGTGGTAGTGACTGTAGCTGTGGACGTTGTTGTTTGAGTCGCGGTTGCTGTAGTAGTCGCAGTAGTAGTTACCGTGCTGCTACAACCCGCAAACGTTACGCCCACAATTAAAACGAGGGCGAGGGGTAAGAGTAGTTTTTTACTGAATCTGAACAACTTTTTCTCCTTTTTATTAGTTATGTATTGCTGCTATCTCATCGAGGTATTCAGCGGCCAGGTTATGTCCGTGTAATGCCTCGGGGTGTTTCGCCATAAGATGCAAAATGGCTTCCGCCGTCGCGATATTAGTCGCCAGCGGGACGCCGTGAACGTCGCAGACCCTTAAAAGGGCCGAGACATCCGGTTCGTGGGGATGGGTGGTCAGCGGGTCGCATAGGAAGATGACCGCACCGATATCGTCGTTAGCCACCATGGCGCCGATTTGCTGGTCGCCGCCCAGTGGACCGCTTTGCATCAAGGTCACCGGCAGCTTTGTCCGCGCCATGACGAGCTGTCCCGTGCTCCGCGTGGCTATTAGATCTGCTTCGGTGAGCGCTTCTTTATGAGCTTTTACCAGTTGCACCATGTCCTCTTTCTTGGCATCATGGGCAATCAAGGCTAGAGTGAAATTTTTCATTTTTCACCCCCTTTCGATACAATGGAGCCTTCCGTGTATAGTTCTTTAACCAGTGTTGCGACTTTCATGAGGATAATATCTCTAATTTCTTCAACTTTTTCGATTGGTTGTCCTTCAGGGTCTTCAATTTGCCGGTCTTCCATGGGGACAAAGCTGGCGGGGCACACTTTTTCTGCACCGCACCCCATCGTGATAACCCTGTCGGCATTTTCCATCATTTCAAGAGTTAACATCTTAGGTTGTTGATGGTTGATATCCAGATTTGCTTCGCGCATTACCTGGACTACGGTGGGGTTGATTTTAGAAGCCGGTTGGGTCCCGGCGGAAGAAGCGGTAGCTTTATCTCTGGCGAGGCGGTTGAAAAAGGCCTCCGCCATCTGGCTGCGACCAGAATTATGAACACACACGAATAAAACCCTTTTGCTATCCATCTAATAATAGTCTAAAGGGTAGAGTTTAAAGGCAGTTTAAGGGATTGTTAAGGTTTGGTTAAATTTTGGGGGGATTATTGGCGGGGCAGCGTAAAGGTAAAGGTAGAGCCCTTGCCCTCTTCGCTCTGGACGCGGATATCACCGCCGTGGGCCTGGATGGTATGCTTGGCAATCGCCAGCCCCAGACCGCTACCGCCACCGGAGCGGGCTTTATCAGCTTTATAAAAACGCTCGAAGACATGAGGCAGGTCATCTCTGGAGATGCCGATGCCGGTATCGGTAAAACTGACAGTAACGGACTTATCATCATAAATGGTAGCAACCGTAACTTCGCCGGCGGGCTTATTGAACTTAATGGCGTTATGCACCAGGTTAATAATCGTTTGGTGGATTCTGTCGTTATCCGCCATTACGGATGGCAAATCCGGCGATAGTTTTTTAAGAAGTTTTATCTGCTGTCTTTCGGCTAACGGAGTCAACTCCGTGACGACTTCATTCACCAGATTATTAAGGTTGACAGGTTCTTTCTTTAGCTCCGCCTCGCCGGACTCGATGCGCGAAAGCTGGGTAAGCTCCGCCACTATCTGGCTAAGGCGGTCGACCTCACTTTCGATTCGGGCTAAAAAGTCGCCGGCGACTTCCTTATCGTTAATGGCGCCGTCCTTTAGGGTCTCCACCATCGCTTTAATCCCAGCGATGGGCGTTCTCAACTCGTGGGAGATATTGCCAATCAGATCGCGCCGCATCGTTTGCAGATTTCTTAGCTCGGTGAGGTCCTGCAGCAAAACCAACACCCCGCCCAGTTTATCCTGTTGACTAAACGGCACGGCGATAGCCCTTAGGAACCGTTTGGCGATACCAGACTCGAATTGCGTCGTCTGCTCGGCGCCGGTTTTCAGACATTGTTTTAATATCTCGTCAACTTCATGGTCGTGGACGACCTCGATAACGGGTTTATTGACGGCGCTGGCCGGGTTGAAATTAAAAAGTTTACCGGCGGCCCGGTTTGCCAGCACGACACTGCCATCGGCGTCCGTTATAATAACGCCGTCGGCTATGCTAGCGAGGATGTTGGCAAGTCTGGTTCTTTCGGTTGAGATGGTAGCAACGGTAGTATTTAGGTTGTCGGACATTTCGTTAAAAGCCTGGGCGAGCTGGCCAATTTCGTCCTGCGTAACTATTTTTATCTTTTGTCCCAGCTGCCCTTCGGCAATCTTTTTCGATATCCTGGTGAGCTCCCGGATATGCCGTGTCGTTATCCGCGCGATGAGCCAGGCTGCCAGTACCGCCAGTACCGCGATGATGATAGTCGCCAAGATAATTGTCCAGGTTACATGATTTACCGAACTGTTAATCGTCGTTAACGGCAGCGCTACCCGAGCTATCCCCAGCAGTTTAACCTGGCTCGTGACCGTCAACGCCACATACATCATATCTTCTTTCAGAGTGGTGCTGAAGCGTATGCTCTCGCCGATACCGTTAGCTAAAGCGTCTATTACCTCGGGACGGGTGCTGTGGTTTTCCAAGGTGGCGGGGTCTTCCATCGAGTCGCCCAAGACCGTGCCGTTCGACGCGATGATGGTGATGCGGCTATCGATTTCTTTGCCCAGCTTTTTAGCCAGAACGTCAGGAGCATCGCCCTGTCCCTGCAGCGACGGTAGAGCCGCTTCTTTTGTAATATATGACTCCTGCTCCAGATGTAAACGCAGGTCGGCGAGCTGGGAGTTCCTGACCGAGCTGGTAAGGTAAATCCCTAAAACAGCCATACTAGCGATGATGAGGATAATGAAAGGGACGGCAATACGCCATTGGAAGCTGCGCAAGTTCTAACCCTCCAGTTTATAGCGGTACCCCGGACCGTCACGAGGTATTCGGGTCGGGCGGGGTCGGTTTCTATCTTTCGTCTAAGCCAGCGGATATGCACATCAACCGTGCGGGTATCGCCGGCGAAGTCATAGCCCCAGACTTTTTCCAAAAGCTGTTCGCGGCTAAAAACCATTCCTTTATTCCTGGCAAGAAAAACGAGCAGGTCGTATTCTTTAGGCGATAATTCTAATGCTTTCCCTGATAAAACCACCAGGTGGCGTGCGGTATCAATTTCCAGGCTACTGATTTTTATTGACGCCGGTAATATTGCCGACGGCGCTTCGTTCAATTTCGCACGTCGTAGCATCGCTCGGACGCGCGCCATGAGCTCCCGCATGCTGAAAGGTTTGGTCATATAATCGTCGGCGCCTATTTCGAGTCCAACGATTTTATCTGTTTCGTCGGCTTTAGCGGTCAACATCAGAATGGGCACCGTCATCTCTTTACGCAAGATACGACAGACCTCAAAGCCGTTCATCTTAGGCAGCATTATATCCAGAATTAACAGGTCGGGTTTTTCTTGACGCGCTACTTCCAACGCTCGCTCGCCATCGCCCGCGGTAACGGCATTATAACCTTCTTTGCGGAGGTTATATTTAATCGCTTCCAGCAGGTTAATGTCATCTTCGACTATGAGTATTTTATCATTAGCCATCTCTAAGCCCTAGTATAAAGCGAAAAAGGGAGTGTAGCAAATTAGATGGTCTTTGTCTTCAAAAAACGTAATCTTCCTGCGGGAAGAGAACGATAATATAGCGTGTTCCTGAAATTTTACCTTACGACTTTTTGTTGGATGAAGCGAGGTTGAACAAAACCGAGATTTGTTCAAGTTGGGCTTGTATTTAATTGGTGTTACGAGCCTTATAATTAAGATGGAGGTAGTAGCTGGCATACGTAAATTTAGATTATTAAATTGATTCTAACGCTGTCATAATTAATAATAAGGTTTCTGGGAATAATAAGCGGTATTATAAAAACTGGATGGCATATGAGCTTGCGGATGGGTAGTTATTTAAAGTATTTTCTTTTGCGAATAAGACCTCACATTATCTCTGGTTTGCCAATTCGACTATGGCACATTGACTTCATACTAGAAACTAGCTGGTTGTTAATAGCTCCAGTTTCGTTGTGGGTCATTATTGTATTTTACATTCCCATCATGGGTACAGGACTTAATAGTTTTCAGGTCTGGGCGATTTCTCTTGCTATTCTGATGCTCATGTTCTTATCCTTGTTCCTTCACTATCTGGCTCATATGGTTGCATCCAGAGCTAGTGGCGATAATCTACCTGACCGAATTTTTTTAAGTCCTCTGGGTGACCCAGCCCAATACTGGCCAGCAGCGCCAGATGCCGGTAAAGAAGCACTTACAGCTTTAAGTGGACCGTTGGCAAACTGCTTACTGACTGTCATATTTTATATTTTGTGGAATCTGCAGATAAACCAATTTACTAATATTGTTGCTTTCTTTTTAATATTTTTCAATTTGGGATTAATGGCCATCAATCTTATTCCAGCATTCCCTTTCGATGGGGCCCGGCTCATACGGGCTATTATCTGGCGAATATTAGGACTGCCAGGTTTAGCGACACGGCTAGCACTCCGCCTCGGATGGGGTATTTCAGTCGGGCTTTTTATATGGGGTATCATCTTAATCGTTCAGCAAGCCCGTTTTAGCCTGGAAACCGCTGCGATTATTTTTATCTTTTGCGCTTTGATTGTAATTAGTCTGGCTCTTAGGAAAGCGTGGAAATGGGACCGGCGTGAACGGGTAACCCGATTAAGTTTGCCGACGATGGTCATCCGCTCATCTCTTGTGGTCTTGTTGTTATTTCCTTTGGCGGCAGTCACTTTAAGCCTCATTCCCCTGAATGAAGGGCTTGAAGCTCCTGGATTCACTGCCTCTGTGGAACCTATGGTACAAATGCCATCACAATACCGCCATTCCTCGACCGGAAGCTTTATCCTGACTACCGTTATTCCCCAGGCTCCTATCTTGGCTAGCGAATGGGTCTACGCTCATTTTGACCACTCAATAAAGCTTGAGGCCCAGGAGCAAATCGTTCCCTCAACTAAGACACCGCAAAGCGTTTCCCAGGAGAATCACCAGATGCTTCTGGATAGTGAGACAACCGCAATAATCATGGGTCTACGCCTGGCAGGATATCCGGTAGAAATTAATTACGATGGAGTTAGTATCGTTTCCATTTTGCCCTCAAGTCCGGCGGCTACAATCTTGCAGCCGGACGATATTATTACTGAAGTCAATGGAACCACGGTCATTTATCTAACTGACCTAACTAAGCAGCTGGAATCTCTGCCCACGGGGTCAATCGTTAATTTAAGAATCGAACGCAACGGGCAAACAATGGTTGTAAGTGTGCCCACGATGGAGCCCTTAAAGGCGGGGGGACCAGTGCGAATAGGCATTTCTATAGTACAGCATAACAGCGGTTTTACTTTGCCGTTTCCGGTCGAAATTGTGCCGAAGAAAGTCAATGGCGGCCCTTCAGCAGGCCTGATATTCACTCTTGGAGTCTATGACTTGGTTACCGGTCAAGACCTTACAAGAGGGAGAGAGATTGCAGGCACCGGAACTATAGATTTGGAGGGGAATGTAGGTCCTATAGGAGGCGTTCAGCAGAAAGTAGTAGCGGCGGAACGGGCGGGAGCCGAATATTTCCTTTCACCAGTTAAAAATTACCAGGATGCCCTGGCTATAGCCACACATATTAAAGTTATTAAAATTGCCACGGCTCAAGATGCCATTAATTTCCTGCAAAGTTTACCTCCTTTAAAAACTGGCTGAAATCAAAGTGCCGTCACATCTAAATGGCAGGGTAATTATCTCTATTAAGAGTGCACAATTGTCAGTATTGTTCAGTCATTTCGGTATATAAAAATATTACTATGTTATAAGACGACTCTTCCAAGGGACGACCTCTTGCGTGATATTAACATAAGGTGTAGAATCCGTATTACCAAAAAGACTATATTTTTCTAGTTGAGAATAAAAAGTGATATTTTTTAGTTAGCCCATTTTAGTCCTATTAATGAACCTTAATACTTTTTAGGAAGTGAGGTATCAATAATATGTGGAATCCTTTCAATCGAAGAGGACGTAAAAGAGTGCAGTTACAAAGCGTTACTCTTAATGTCCCATATGTTGGTAGTGCAACATTTATTCCAGAAGAAACAGAAATACGTGCGGCTTGGTCGCTATATATTGAAATTTCTACAAGAGTACCTATCCAACCAATTGATCCACGATATGGATCTATTAGAGAAGCCTTAAGTTCTATTTACGCGTTATTTGGAGAAACACGCAGGATTTTAAGCCAATCGGGTCCAACGATAGCCCATGGGGAAAATTCTCTTGCACCGTTAGTGATAGGATTTTTAAATCGAGGATTACGCCCATTTCTGACTAAATGGCATCATGAATTACAAATATACGAAGCAAAATATGATGTAAAAAAAAGCAGAGTAGAATATGAAAAGGAATGGCCAAAATTATACGAGTTCAAGCAAGCAATAAAGACACTTCAAGGTAATTTAGAGCAGTATAGGCTAGAACTTATGAAACTCAGCGGTGCTCGTTATTAGTATCAAGACTCAACAACACTTCAGATGTCATGTTCAATATGCTTTCATATAGGGTTTAATCAAATATATATAAAAGGAGGTAATTAGATGACAGATTTAAAAAACGTCTTTATCTCTCATATTCATGAAGACGATACATTACTTGCAAATCTTAAAGATCTCATTTCAAGGGCTGGGATGGAAGTCCGGGATGCATCGATCACTGATGAAAAACCTAACGAAGCCCAAAATGAGCAATACATCAAGTACCAGATCCTAGCTCCTAAAATTGATTGGGCGAGTACATTAGTTGTATTAATTTCTCACAATACCACCCAAAGTGATTACGTTAATTGGGAAATTAAGTATGCGGTCGACCATGATAAACGAGTAGTTGGTGTATTTGTACAAGGAGCTACAGATGCTGATATTCCTGAAGAGCTTGGTAAAATCGGGGATGCGGCTATTGTTGGTTGGCAAGGTGAACGCGTTGTAGATGCAATCAACGGTAAGCTAACAGAGTGGGATGATCCGAAGACTGGTAATCCTAGAGATCCTACTTGGCGCATTAAGAGGTATAAGTGTTAATGAGACTTTTTACGTATATTGTTGCGCGTGACTATGGTTTTGCACCAAATCCTTTTTATGGGTATTGCACTTTAGCAACCTGTAAACCACTTATTCGATCTAGGGCTACAATAGGTGATTGGGTGATTGGAACCGGTGCAAAAATAAAATATGATCTCTCAGGATACCTAATATATGCCATGAAGGTAGATGAGATAATGGATTATGATTCTTACTGGAACGATCAAAGATTCTCGTATAAACGACCTTTGTTAAATGGAAGCCTGAAGCAACTCTATGGTGACAATATCTATCATCGACAAAATAATGTGTGGATCCAACATAATTCACATCACAGTCTTGAAGATGGTAAACCAAACATCAACAATGTTACTCGGGATACAAGCGTAAACCAACTTCTTATTTCACGTGAATTTGTGTATTACGGGAGTGCTGCTATAAAAATTCCTAAGCAATTTCGTCCATATAGACCTACAAATGAAAATCTCTGTTGCTTAAGACAAGGCCATATGAAACTCTCCGAAAAACTGGCTTCTGCTTTCGAATCTTGGTTAAGTAATCGAGATGAATGGGGATTACAAGGAATGCCATTGGAATTTGATACTCATAAGCCCATTCATTGATGACTTTATAAAAATGTATGAACCTCCTAAAGAAGGTGATCTGGAAGAAATCAAAATCGAGTTGACTAAAGAATGTCTTCTTTCATGTATTCATTGTTCTAGTGATGCTTCTTTAGAAAATTCTCTTCAATTAAATGTTGACTCAGTATTATCTATTATCCACCAAGCTGCAAAATATCATGTGAAATCTATTGCTTTTTCCGGAGGAGAGCCCATTTTATGGCCTTGGCTAAAGGATGCTATTAAGACATGCAATTCATTAGGATTATATAGTACGATATACTCATCAGGAATAAACTCTACTAAAGATGGTTCACAACAAATCATTGAATTAACTAAATACGGTTTAAATAAAGTTATTTTTAGTTTACATTCGTCCGACAAGAGTCAACATGAGAGTATTACAAGAAAATCGGGAAGTTTTGATGAAACTATATCTGTGATTCGAGGATTAAGAAATACCAATATAATAAAAGAAATTCATTTTGTTCCTCTTAGGATAAACTTTAATAAAATAGGTGATCTCGTTGAATTATCAAAATCTCTAGATGTTTCACAGGTTAGTATCCTTCGTTTTGTTCCTCAAGGACGTGGAATAATTCTAAAAAAGAGTCATGAAATGCTAAATCATACCGAAACAGTAGAATTGAGAAATATAATTATGAAATGCAAGGATCAGGACGATTTCTATATTCGTTTAGGATCACCTTATAATATATTACTGCTAAATGCTAACATCGATTGCATTGCAGCCCAAAAAACATTATGTGTTGGTCCGAATGGTAACATTTATCCATGTGATGCTTTTAAAAATATAGAGCCAAACGAAATTGGTTTAGATGATCATTACAATAATATATTGGAGAATTCTTTAAAAGAATGTTGGGAAAAATCCGAATATTTAAATGCCATTAGACGTTATTTAACAACACCCTTTGTAGAACCATGTTTGAATTGTAAAAATTTAGAAAGATGTAAGTCAGGTTGTCTCGCTCAAAAAGTGATTGAACAAGAATCTATAGAAAATGGTAATATAAATAAAAGAGCTGATCCGCTTTGTTTAAAAAATGTAATTGGAGGATAATATGCTTCATACATACAAACGGCGGAAATTTGAGATGCTTATCGAAAACGCAAATAGATGCAATTTATGTACACGAATGTACGGACGAATAAGGGTATTAAGTGAAAAAAATGGTAACATTCACTCTAGAGTGATATTTATTGGCGAAGCACCTGGGCGTTTAGGTGCCGATCGTACTGGTATCCCTTTCTACGGCGACCAGGCGGGAAAAAATTTCGAAAGATTGCTTCAATTCGCCGGATTAAAAAGAGAACAAGTATTTATTACTAATGCCGTTCTTTGTAACCCTCGAAATGAGAAAGGTAAAAATACAGCGCCGACAAAAAAAGAAATTTTAAATTGTTCGATCCACTTAAGTATATTAATTGATATTATCCGACCAGAGTTTATTGTACCTTTGGGTAGGTATGCATTAAACTCACTTAATATTATCGAAGCACACAATATTGAATTACGACAAGATGTACGGAAACTAGTAAAATGGGGTAATTATACAGTTATACCAATGTATCATCCTAGTCCAAGGTCTGTTATTTTTAGAAACATTAATGAACAAAAAAGAGATTTTTCTTTTTTAGGTGAAATTATAAGACTCCGAGGTTAAAAAGAAGTCTTTTTTGTAATAGTGATTATATACCTTATAAGTTCAAACAAGAGTATCCCCTTTTTAAAGATGCTCTAACCCGTGTCCGCTCTGTAGGAATCCTGAAACTATTGAACAATTCATCTTTTTGTTACCAAGAGTCACATAACGATGACTTGTTTGACAGACCCTGTGCGAACTGAGTAAGCTTGATAGCGGAAGAGACTAATATTTGAAGACATGAGTTGGATAGACATAGTTAAGCTGGTAGTAAGTATAGTCGCCTGCGAAGGTGCGGGTGGCATTGGTGCAATTTTTACAACACCCGCAATCCGGACTTGGTATAAGAGCCTAAAGAAACCATCCTTTACTCCTCCTAACTCTGCCTTCGGACCCGTTTGGATCACCCTTTACCTTTTGATGGGTGTAGCCGTTTTCTTGGTCTGGAGAGAAGGACTGAGTCAAGAAGGGGTGATAGTAGCTTTTATCGTATTCTGGGTTCAGCTAATCCTGAACATCCTGTGGTCTATAATCTTCTTTGGGCTTAGGTCCCTTCTCGGTGGAATGGTTGTGATTTTTCTACTTTGGATAGCCATACTAGTTACCATTATTATGTTCTTTGGCGTATCGTCTATAGCAGGTGGTCTTCTCATACCGTATATAGTCTGGGTTAGTATTGCGGCCAATCTAAACATACAGATATGGAGGCTAAACAAATAACTACTTCCAAGAATTAATTTGCGGCAACACGGTGCAAAGTGCGAGGCTGAGAAATCAGCCTCTTCTTGTTCCTAGAGGTAACGAAATGGCTTCTTGTGACATCACAGTTCATTTTATGCAAGTCATTGATGCTTACTTGATTCTGTCATTTTTATTTATTAGGTAATTTCACTCTTGATGGCTGCCACATCCTAACTCGCCGATGCAGAAACCCAATACTGATATCCCTGTTGCTAATTAGTAAATCTCAATTCTTGTTTTTCTCAAATATCTGCTGGAGTTATATTAGACAGTAGTTATCGCAAGCCTTGCTTGAACTTGGAAAGAATTGTTTTATTAGGGCTCTTGAATAGGGCGTAGATATTGTCTACATTGGCTGTTGATATTGCTGTGATCTTTGTATCATTTCCAGCTGGGGTCAGTGTGATCAAGATTGTCCCCCATGTGGTGACCTTCTTGTAATTCGCTTCAACTTGGTAGAGGATCACATTTGTGGTTACTTTCGTGAAGCCTTGCGACTCTAATGCCTTGGCGCACTTTTGTAACCATTCTTCTCTAGTTCCTGACACAACTATTTCTTCTTGCATACTTTTTCGAATAGCCATTTATTTCCTCTTCTACTGACCTGCCCCCAGAAGTGATACCACTTGCTAACTCGTTGCCTCAGTTAAAATAGCTTCAGGAGTTGGCGGCCGATAACTGAAAGCAATATGCGGACGTAAATAGGTGCTGCCATGGTTGTTTCTTGCTCTCGGATGCCTTATCATAATCTTAATTACTTTTTCAAATAGTTTGGACGATACAGAATACTCATTTTAACAATTTTAGCTCAACGCAAATCTGACAGCTTCAAACCCAGGAATTACAGGCAATGTATAATTATTTCAAGAGGATTGACATCATGAAAAGAAAACAGATACGATTTATTTTTTATCTTGCCTTAGGGTTAATCGTAATTTTAAGTTTGACCATGACGGCTTGCTCGTCAAGACCGACATCAGCATCTAAACAACCTATAACATTATCTTCTATTGCAGTGACTCCAGCCTCCTCAAATTTAGTGGTGAATTCCACACTTCAATTCACTGCAACCGGAAAATATTCAGATGGCTCAATGGCAGATATTACATCAAAGGTAACGTGGAATACCTCCGATAGCTCCATTGCTTATCTGTCCCCATCGGGTTTAGCTACCGGGGAGTGGCCTGGACAGTGCACTATTTCAGCATCATTATCAGGAATAACCAGCAGCCCAGCTGTAACCTTGAACGTTGAACCATAATTTCCAGCCTAACTTCAGCTACAATCAAAATAGCCGGAGATAATGCTTACGAGGTCTATCTAAACGACCAACTAATAAGCAACCGTAAGCCAGTTAATGAGGTATGCGAGATAATAAGATAATCAGATTATCATTAATATTAGGAATGATTTTTTCTGTTGGGTCGAACTTCACTTGAGGCACGATGTGTAGCTTTTAACTAATTGGTATCTGTATTAGAGGACTGGTGTCTTAATAATATATTTTCCCCAGTCAAATTTCATTCCACAACCTGGACAATTAAGCTTCGAGTAGCCTTCATCGCAGATAAAGTGACCTGCCCCCAGTAGTGACACTACATATAGAGTTAGATCGTCGAATATAAAAAAGTAATCCTTTTGAGTAGGCTTATTTTATACATTCTATCAATATCAAGCAAGGGGGCTCCCTTTTGGAGCGGCTGTCTCGACACACCGTGTCTATCCGGGTGACCCGAAGCGACTACACAATTCTGACTATTGTGCAATCTCACCCCATTGAACGATAAGTCATAAGGTAAAATTCCAAGAACTAGCTCGTTTATGGGTAATCCCTGGGGGTGGACAGGAAGAATAAGTTAAACAAAAAGCCTCCCAAATCGGGAGGCTTCAATCATTAATATTGGGAAGCCAATATACCAGGGATAAAAAGGGGGCTTTACCTTCTGGCTGAATGTTACACCGTAGCGAGGGATAGAAGATGAAGTTTTAAAGCAAGCATCGTAGCAGACGTGTGCCCATGGTTAATACTCTAGACATTGACAATTTCATGGATAAGAACTAAATTATCATTACAATATGTAAAATAGTTTAAAATAGGCGGTTGAGGTGGGAGATAGTGGATGAAACAAGGGCACCAGAATCGCTGCTTTACGCAGCCATTGGTGCCTTTTGCAGTTTGTGTTGGTAGAGAGCCGAGCGGCAATGAATGAGGTGCATGATGACAGTGTTAGAACGAATCAAGTCGGTCTTTAAGCGACGGAAGGAAAAAGCCCATAAAGAACTGGAAGCAACTAAAATATCCGAAGATGAAGCCCGCGAATACGCCGAGAGTATCATCAACACCGTGCGTGAACCCTTAATAGCTCTGGACCAAGATTTAAGAGT
>Ga0187886_1001925_pt1 | contig 17546 bp, 16 predicted proteins | sample June2016WEW_20_1_FD_133001 | JGI IMG/M metagenome (GOLD analysis project Ga0187886, IMG submission 133001) | Peatland microbial communities from SPRUCE experiment site at the Marcell Experimental Forest, Minnesota, USA - June2016WEW_20_150 | ecosystem: Environmental > Terrestrial > Soil >... | reverse complement strand
CTGGCTGGCCTCCAAAAGAAGGATCGCGTATTATTGGATGTGAGAGAATTCGAGGAGTTCGTGGGTGAAAGGGTATCGCCCAGCCACGAGTACATGGGGTTTGACCATGGAGCAGAGAGAAAGGGGCATATTCCTGGCGCTCGGCATCTATGCTATCGTAATCTACTAAATGACGATGACACTTTCAAAACGCTCGACAAGCTTCGTACATTATTCGATGAGGCTGGAGCAACCCGTGATAAAGAACTTGTATTCTACTGCAGATTATCGCATCGTGCCTCGTTAGCATGGTTCGCGGCGCGCTTCCTCCTTAGATATCCACAAACCAAGATCTATGATGGTTCATGGACTGAATGGGGAAGTATCGTTGGCGTGCCCATCGAGAACAATACCATCCAGATCAGCAGCATGTATTAGTTCCGAATCGGTTATTTTGAGGACAGCACTATAGTTAGGAAACTAACTCTAATCACAACAACAAAAAAGCTAGCACAATAGAATCCTAACGTATCAGGAGCCGATCGTGTAACACAATCCTAGAATTAATAAATGGCCACATCGGTTATTGGGATTGTAAAATTCTAATCCTATCATCCCGGAGTGGAGATTCTTGCAATTACGATCTACAGGAATTTTTGACGTGGGAGTCGGTGTTGCGTTGACTCTTGGTGTTCTGTTGGGTTATTCCATGTACACTTGGTCCTTCGCAGTATTAACAACACAAACTCTACGAGTCTTCAAAGGATTAAGCTTCTTGACGATTGCGCTAGTGTTTCTTGGAATAATCGTTTCGCTGTTTGGATTCGGGCAAATATTGCGAGCTGAAAGAAATCTCGCCCATGAATACGTCTCACCGCCATCAATTACAGTCCTTGCCAAAGTTTTCGGTGAGAGAAAGTACAATTCGGTGATGATCATTGCCGCCGCGTTTTACGGACTCTTCTACGCCGCAGTTTCTAGCATGATAATTTATCGACCGATGGAAAACTTCGCTCACGAATATTTTGCGATTCCATCTGTGGTTCCCATTGTATGTTGTGATCGACCTGGATTTACGCCGTTTTTCGCAATCTATCTTACCGAGCATCTTGGCTTGCTCATAATACCAGCCAACGTGCTCATTATGATTGCAGTGTCAAGTCTCGTTGGAATCAATGTTGCGTTAGCAGTGTACACTTATGTGAACAGACCACGTCATGTGGGTGCCTATTGGTTGAGTGGACTTGGCGCAGCCGTAGGCCTATTCACGGGCTGTCCTACTTGTGCCGGGCTATTCTTAGGAAGCATGATTCAGGCAGCTGGAAATGTTGCCATAGCAAGCGTGCTAGCCGAATATCAACCCATCTTCATTGCGATGACGATCCCGCTGCTGTTAGCAAGCACATACCTTGTGATTCGAAGACTCAGGATAACCTTGTACGGTTCATGCAAGGTTGTCAAAAAGTAACACGAGTTAATCTCGGCATCGAAGGAAATTAAAGTGATCAAAAGCTCTGGGAAAGGAATTCTTCTATGTCTTATCGTGGCCGTAATCTCGTCTCTTTCTTGGCAGTTTTATAAACCCATAAGCATACTGATGTGGGCTTTCATCTACAGCATTCTAGTTGCTAATGTCGTGAGGCTTCCGGCTGCTTTTCGTTCGGGTATTGATTTCGCAGCAGGGACACTCTTACGGGGTGGTATTGCCCTTCTTGGAATTACTGTTTCAGCATTGGTCTGGGTGAAATTGGGGTATTCGTTGATCGCGCCTCTATTCGTGGTATTCTTTTTCTTCTTCTTTGCGCTTTGGCTGGGTAAGCGTTTCAAGCTGACAAGAACAGAGTCGGCACTAGTGGGTATAGGAACGGCCATCTGTGGTGCCTCCGCAATAGCTGCGACTGGACCAGCGATCGAAGCATCAGAAGAATAGATCGCGCTTGCTCTTTCTGCAGTGACCCTGTATGGGTTGCTAATAATGTTCGCATACCCGTTCCTATACTTGAGAACTGTTGTGGGAAGCTGGTTGGGACACAATGATTTAGCGTACGCTGTCTGGGCTGGTTCAACACTCTATGAGACGGCGCAGATTGCCGCTGCTGGCGAACAAGTTAGCAACGTAGCTCTAGACGGGGCGCTCTTAGTTAAATCAATAAGGATCTTCATGATCGGTCCCATGGCTACGATTGCGGCGCTGTTATTCAGAAAACGAAAATCCGAAAAAGCGAGACATGTTTCCATACCCACATTTGCTGTTATGTTTGTTGTCGCTTCACTCCTTGGCACTCTTCTCGACTTCTTGGCATCAGCCAGGTTCAGTTTGCCTCTTTTGAATGAATGGTCCAGCACAAAACTTGTTCTGAGCAATTACCTGATCCCATTTCTGCTCTCAGTAGCCTTCGCAGGTGTTGGCTTCAAGGTTAACATCGCTAGCCTCTTGAGAGCTGGTCGGAGAACCTTCCTACTGGGCGCGATAACCGCAACCGTCACAACAATAATCGGCTTGATGCTCGCAATACTGCTTATGACTTAAACACCAACTCTAATCACTATGCAGGTTGGCTAACACCAACGAGGAGAAATAATCTCAAAATTGATTGACTATCCACCATCGAACGCTCAGAATATAACGTCGGAAGAAGATTCACCACGCAGTACCAATAAAGCCTGATAGGACAACCAGCAAAGATACTCCAACAATCAAAGTACCATAAGGTCTCTGATGAGAACTGTTTTCAAGAAAGGTGTAACCAAAGATGGAACTCAATGAACTCTCCGCTATGGAAGCGTCAAGACTTATCCTGAAAGGCGAGATTACATCAGAGGCTCTAGTCAATTCCTGCTTAAAGAGAATAGGTGAGCGGGAGAGATTTGTCAGAGCTTGGGAATACCTTGATCATGAGAAGGCGCTTGATCAAGCCAGAGCATTAGATCGTTCGTCGAGTCGTGGATTGCTTCATGGTATTCCTGTAGGAGTCAAGGATATTATGGATACGGCGGATATGCCAACCACTTATGGATCCTCCATATACTTTGGCCAACCCCCTAGGGGAGACGCCTCATGTGTGGCACTGATTCGGATTGCGGGAGGACTTGTACTCGGAAAGACTGTGACTACTGAATTCGCGGTCATGCATCCAAATAAGACTACCAATCCACACAACTTTGCTCACACACCCGGGGGATCGTCCAGCGGCTCAGCCGCTGCCGTAGCAGATTTCATGGTGCCTCTCGCTCTTGGAACTCAGACTGGAGGATCGACCATTAGACCAGCCTCCTTCTGTGGCGTAGTCGGCTATAAGCCGACTTTCGGATTGATCAATCGTGCTGGCGTCAAACCGTCTGCTGAGTCACTTGACACTATTGGCGTATTTGCCAGGAACGTAGAAGACGTTGCCCTTCTCGCGTCAGTTCTAACGGGAAGATCCTTCAAGTTAGAGGAGACTCTAACTGTACCGCCACGTGTTGGTCTTTGCCGCTCCTACGAGTGGCCATCCGCGACTCCTGAGACGATTGCAGCTTTTGAGAACGCAAGAAAACAACTCTCAGACTTTGGAGCTACGGTCAAAGAGGTGGAACTTCCAGAACCATTCTCTCGTCTAGCCAAGGCTCAAGTTACCGTCATGAATTTCGAGATGGCTCGATCATTCGCTTATGAGTACTCCGTCCGTCGAGATCAGCTAAGTGAGAAACTCAAAAAAGTGATAGCTTTGGGTCAATCAATTTCTGCAGCTGATTATGATGAGGCAGTTTCTCTTGCCGCAGAATGTCGTTGTCTTCTCTCACGAGTCTTCTCTGGTGTAGATGTCTTACTTACGCCAAGCGCAGTGGGTGAAGCCCCAGAAAGTTTGGCTTCGACAGGCGACCCCATCTTCAATCAGGTCTGGACTCTGCTTCACGTTCCTTGCATTAATATTCCAATCTACACTGGCCCAAGAGGGCTTCCAGTGGGACTTCAAATGATAGCTCCAGTTGGAGCTGATGCACGTTTACTCGCAGCATCAGACTGGACATTCAAACGTTTCAAGACAAGTTGAGGCTGTCAAGAGTTTTCCAAGCGGATGATTTGCAAATTGTTGCTTCGAGTCAGGGATCAATGGAGGTGAAGGATACTCAGGCACGTGGTACCTGGATTGAGGGAGTATGGCTAAACCTATGGCACGATTAAGTTGCCCCATGGCATAAGTGGCGTAGTAAACATAGTAGTTGCTTCCCACGAGAACAATCATAGGATACATAACCCCCCCATTGTCTGAAACTGTGGTTCCGGGACCGATTACTGGATTGTCTGCGTACGGAGACCAACTCAAACCATCGGTTGAGGTTGCGAAGCCGATTTGCCATGGGCTGTCTCTTCCAGCCCATCCACTATACCACAATAGGTAGCCTCCGTTGACTTTTACCACATCTGATGCGCCTGACCCGCTCGGACGTAGCAGGCTTGAATCCCAGGTTGATTTAGGAACCGCGATATTGGCAGTAGTCTTTGTCCAGTGGACTCCGTCTGTTGATCTAGCCATGCCTCCTCCCGTTGCGCCAGACTTTGATTCTCCACTGTAATACATGAGCCATGACGACGAGGTTGAAAGAACAATCGGTCTCCAGACCCACTTGTCGTCCCACGACCCACTCGGCCCCGTAGTTAACACTGGATTACCTGAATACTTAATCCAGTGAATTCCATCCGTCGAGGTTGCGTAGCCAATTTGATAAGTCGCTATCTGAGCTCTGGAAGGATTCGCACTTGTGAGCGTCTCGCCGCTATACCACATCTTGAACAAGCCGCCATCATAGATCACCCACGCCTCATTGACTGAGCCACGGTCCCAATCACTGCTACTCCCCTCTGTAAGTACTGGGTTCTGCGCGTATCGCGTCCATGAAACGCCATCGGAGGAGGTTGCAAGCCCTATCCTGTCAATTCCCATGCCATCCTCGGCGTTGTACCACATCAAGAATCCTGAAACGGTCTTTATCACGCAAGGCCTCCACAAAACGTTACTATCCCATTTACCCGTCGAAGCGGGCAACACAATATTACCTCGCACTGGAGCAGCTAGACTGTCTTCTGCACCGACGGCCCTACTTGCGGAAAGCCCAATCAGAATCAACAGAACAAACAGACACGCGACCCGCTGAGCAGCATTACGATCCATTGAATGATACACAGCCGTCTAATCAGACTGCCCTACAATTGAAATCGTCTAGACATCTTTCAAGAAATCTTTGCGCAGAGACTTACCCATAATTTCGCCAAGTCATGCCTAATTATCTAGAGTAAACCAACATTATGCTCCATTTAAATCAATGAGAATACAGCGAGGATTATCAGGAAAAAATCATGTGCGGAATAGCGGGCATTTTCAGCATAAGTGAACCTGTAGAGCAAGCGAGAGATAAGGCTCTGAAGATGGCTGCTAAAGTAAGGCATAGAGGCCCAGACTGGAGCGGCATCTACAGTGATAACAAGGCTATTTTGGCTCATGAGAGACTTTCTATTGTTGATGTCGAGCACGGTGCACAACCGTTATTCGACAAAATAAACGGAAATGTTCTTTCTGTTAACGGTGAGATTTACAATCACATGCTTCTCCGGAAGGAATTGAAAAAGGAACATCTGTGGCAGACAAAATCGGACTGCGAAGTGATACTCTATCTCTATGACGAATACGGCCCGGAGTTTCTTAACAAGGTCAACGGAATGTTTGCCTTCATTCTTTACGACAAGAAGAAAGAAGATTACTTCATCGCAAGGGACCATATTGGAATAGAACCACTCTACGTCGGCTGGGACGACAACGGGACATTTTACGTGGCCAGCGAGATGAAGGCACTAGTCGACTATTGCACGAAAATCGAGGAGTTTTCGCCAGGACATTACCTGACCGGGAGTGGTAAGTTCGTGAGATGGTACAACCCTGCATGGGCCGATACGATTCCTAAGAAGAAATTATCTCTTCCAAAGCTGAGGCAGGCTCTCGAGAAATCCGTGAAGAAGCACATGATGTCAGATGTGCCATATGGCGTGCTCATCTCAGGAGGACTCGACTCCTCTCTCATAGCAGCCATAGCCTCGAAGTTCAGGAAAAACCGGGTGGAGTCGGAAGGTAAGGAAGAAGCGTGGTGGCCGCGATTGCACTCGTTTTCAGTGGGGTTGAAGAATTCTCCCGATCTGAAATTTGCAAGAAAGGTTGCGGATTACATTGGAACAGTACACCATGAAACAATCTTCACTATACAGGAAGGGTTTGACGCGATAAAAGATGTCATCTATCATCTAGAGACATTTGACGTCACGACAGTCCGCGCTTCAACCCCGATGTATCTGATGGCCCGGAAAATAAAATCGATGGGAATAAAGATGGTGCTGTCCGGCGAAGGCGCTGACGAAGTATTTGGCGGTTATCTATATTTCCACATGGCTCCGAACGCCAAGGAATTGCATGAAGAGACGGTTAGGAAGCTTTTCATGCTGAGCAAATACGACTGTTTACGTGCAAACAAATCAACTGCAGCATGGGGCGTTGAGACTAGGGTTCCATTCTTGGACAGGGAATTTTTAGATTTCGCGATGAGCTTCGACCCGAAAGACAAGATGTGTTCTACGAACAAGATTGAAAAATACGCGTTGAGAAAGGCATTCACAGGTTACCTTCCAAAAGAAATCCTCTGGAGACAGAAGGAACAGTTCTCCGACGGCGTTGGTTACGGCTGGATAGATTACTTGAAAAAACATACGGAGAGTACGGTTACGGATGAGATGATGGCGGATGCCCAGCACAGATTTCCCATACAGACACCCTCGAGTAAAGAAGAATATTTTTACCGAGAAATCTTTGACGGCTTCTTCCCAGGATCCACCGCTGCAATGACCGTTCCTGTCGGCCCAACAATCGCTTGCTCGACGCCAACGGCATTTAGGTGGAGCAAAGAATTCGCCAAAATGGCCGACCCGTCCGGCAGGGCCGTCAAGAGCGTTCACAAGCAGGCGATAAAGAAAATTTAGTGAGACACAAAAAATATGCGAGTTTTCAACTGACACTCCGAGGCTCCACTAAAGAGTTTCCTTCATGTTCCTTGATTAATATTCCAGCCTACACTTGATGCTACAATCATTGCGTGATTGAAGATGCAGAACTCATCAAACTTCGCCACCCAAAGAGCAACGATTCTAGAGGTATGCAATCGATCAGGAAATGCTCAACTATTCGAGGTTGAAGTTGCTGGGAAGAAACTAGACCAGTTTGCGCTTGCAAACGGCGAGACCTGGAATGTCTCCGTTCCAAACCCTCTCCCAGGCACACTAACAATACAGGTGAAAGAGAAGAGAAAAGCCGAGTACTGTGGCTAATCTGGAAAGATCCGAGGAGAATTTCTCGCTACCGGCGTGTTGCATACTACTACCAATGCATGCAATATACTATTGCAAGCACCATTCTAATGAAACCTGCAAAAAATGTCCACATGGCTCTACCTCTGCTTAGTTAGCTAAACTCTCTCCATAGAACATCTAAACCTCCTAATAGCAAGGGCTTACTGTCTGCGGCATCTCTTATGTGGTGCACCTAAGAAAGTGCCGAGCCAATAGCGGCGCAGATTCTTATCCTGCTACGTACACTGGAGAAAAAGCTGAAGCGGATATGCAAAGCCCTAGAGAGAATGAGCTTGAAATCAGCGTTTGCCCACTTCGGGAAAGTGACCTGCCAGCTGCAGACCACATCTTCAGGCTGGCCTTTGGCACGTTCCTCGGTCTTGAGGACCCGCTGAAGTTTGGTGCCGATCAAGATTATGTACGAACACGTTGGTTAGCTGAACCTGCTGCTGCTTTCGGGGTCGAAGTTGGCGGAGAGCTTGTTGGTTCCAATTTCGCGACGAACTGGGGTACGGTGGGATTCTTCGGGCCGCTAACCATACATCCTGACTTCTGGGATCGAGGTATAGCAAAACACCTGCTCGAACCGACCATGGACCTCCTCGAAAAGTTTGGTAGTAAGCATCTTGGGCTGTTCACATTTGCCCATAGTCCCAAACACTTAGGTTTGTATCAGAAGTTCGGATTTTGGGCGCGATTCCTAACAGCGATCATGACTAAGCAGGTCGAGCAAAAAGGATGCCTTTCGAAATGGACGACGTATTCCTCCGTCCATGCAAAGGAACGAGAAGCATGCCTCAGGACATGCCGAGAGCTTACTGATGCAATATATGGTGGACTTGATGTGACAAGGGAGATTAACGCAGTCGATGCCCAGAAGCTTGGTGATACTGTGCTGCTCTGGGACGATTCGAAATTGGTAGATCTGGCTGCATGTCATTGCGGAGCAGGCACCGAGGCTGGGACTGACGCATGCTATGTGAAGTTCGGGGCTGCGCGTCCAGGACCAACCGTAACCCAAAATTTTGAAAGACTGCTGGATGCATGTGAAGCTCTAGCCATAACGAAGGGTATGTCTCAAATGGTTGCAGGCGTCAATATGGCTCGCCACGAAGCTTATCGCAGAATGATCATGCGTGGCTTCCGGACTGAAATGCAGGGTGTGGCGATGCAAAAACCGAACGAGCCTGGTTACAATAATCCTAGCGTATGTCTTATCGACGACTGGCGCTAATCAGTCATTGCATACCGCTTCGTAGCATAGCAGCTTGCGCACCCATCACGAAACATGTTGTTCAAAGGAAAAAGGTTGACAGTTTCTATTGACAGCAATCTCAGACTTTCACTATGAGCCAGTTGATCGAACGGAATCTGAATGGGCCTGGAGCTTAGCATAACAAATCCCTTGGCGGGTTAGGTTACTTGCGGAACGCCTCTAGGCTCTCTTTTCCAACAAACGCTAGAATTATGGCTGTAGCCACATAATCGATCCAGCTTATTTTGAAGAGATAGTTAACGAGTAGACTTCCAAGCAGAGCGAGAGCCATTAGGAAACAGGTGGCTGATTCTATGGCATCAATAGAAAGCGGCAGGCAATTTGTCTCTCTTCCTATCTTCCTCTTCTGGATCCACAAGATTGGCATAATTAACACTGCTCCCAGAGCTAAAGTAATTCCTAGAAGGGAGGATTCGGGTCGTACGCCTACCAAGTACGAATAAATCGAGCCCAATCCAATTACTGGGATAAGTGCAACGAGAAGCAGTTTCGCAAGTTTCTCAGTACTCTCACCAACATCGCTCGAACCTCCAGATTCGCCTTTCAGATGAATTAGAACGGCGAATCCAGAAATCAACTCCACAAGGCTATCGCTGCCGAACGCGATCAATGCCAGGCTGCTTGAAAGCAACCCGATACCGATTGAACCAATAACCTCAACAATCATCCATCCCAGACTAACATATTCTACCATAAGCCCAAGACGAATCCTGCCAAGTCTCCAAGAGGAGTGAGTCGATGAACAGCAGCAGGGGACGTTTACACATTCGTTAGGGTTCAGACAATTCTCACACGATTCAGCCTCGCATTTGCAAATCGTGCAGGTAGTAGCGGATTGCATGAATTCATTCTCTGGAACACCTTAGATTAACGGTTTACCTTTGTTTCTCGCGCTTCTGGATCCTAGTTTACCATTCTGTATCAATGTGAACCATTTTTTCTCGTCTCTAACCACTGGAAATGTTTAGGTCATCGAGGCCTAGGCTAACGGTTGAGGCATATTCCCCAAACTCATTTCAAAATTCTCCTCCATTTTCTCTAAATATTCGGTACTTATTGAGCACTTGATGGATGTTAGTTTGGACATTCGAAAGTCATGAAGTCATTCTCGCAGGGTGCTCCTAAGAGCACATGAAGTTTCCTTCTTGAGGGTTCTATGATGAAAGCGGAATTAGTGCAGATAGCATTCCCATGCCTGCAGATTGATAGATCTCCAGGTCCGTTCGCATGGTCTCTTGCGAAGGTTTTCAAGTGTTCAAGCGATAGCTCTCTAACTTTCGAAGTTAGAAGTTGCATAATACGGTCATATCTATGATAACTACTTGGATACTCCTCAGCGTTTGACGAACTTAGATCCTTCATCTCTTTCGACACGAAATGGTTTGTTGCTCCAATGATGAAATTTGTTGAATAATCTGCATTCTTCATCACATGCATGTTGGTTGACCCGTAGGATCTTTCTATCTTAGCCATATTGGATTTTCCATCCACCAACACCACGTTCAAGCCCATGTATCCTCCGGGTTTCGATTTGGCATATTCAAGAGCGTCTTCGACAGATGCACATTTTTCCATCACAAGTTTGCTGAGTGTTCCGTCTGTAATGCCGGATGGTTTTCCTGAATTGAGGGCATCCACACTGTCAGAGACATACACGGTTGGAGCTGCAATAGAAACGCCCTTTGAGTTTACGCCGTACCCTCCATTCAGGGTAGGTCTAGACATGGCAACATAGCTATTTCCATCATGTGGTTCGGCTATGATGATAATTCTGAACTCCACTCCAGATGGTGAGGCGTCTCGTGTCTGAGCTAAGAACGGGGAGCCATCAATAGTAGCTTTACTGCAAGCCGCGAACGCAGTGCACTCCGCTATCTTCTCCTGTTGATAGTACTTGCTATAGATTACTTTCCGATGTTGAGCTGAAACAATCTCAGGCCACAAGTACATTGACAATACGTTATTGTAGGAAATTCTGGAACCCTCAGCCACTCCGTGGAGTTCGTCAATCAAATCAGGCACAATACGCTGGATCTCTCTTTCGTTTATGGCGAGAATTCGCTCAAGTTTCTCGCCGATGAATCCTACTCGCTCGTACGAGGCTTTAGTGAGTTTCTCATATTTTAGAAGGAGATCCGCCAGTTGCTCGCCATGTTGTCGACCCATTTCCAGCGGAGATCCACTAACTTTGATCACTCGGAGAGGCGGATACCGTTTACCGTTTAGAAGAATGGACAGTCAGGACACCATCCAAGAATCATCATTGTAAGAAGTCCTCAAACTTTGATTGCGCACAGTTTCCTATAAGACTTGGACAGTTATTGAATTTGACGTAGTTAGGAATATGAAAGCTCATGTCAGGAGAAATATGAAAAAGAATAGAAAGGATAGGTTTTACGTGTCACTCTGACTTCAATTTTGGTGTTATAGATGCACTTTCCTAGGTAGCATTGGAGGAGGCGGAAGTGGTCTGTTTCGACTCCCAATCACAGCGAAGACCACAGCAACTATGACTGAGACAGCGATCAACACTGCGATCACTAGTCCCATCAGCCATGAAGTGTCCTGTCGAGCAAAGTATGGTGCTCTAGCAAATGGTTGTTGAATCAACGAGCTGTTCGTGTTCTGGCGACCAAAGTATGATGCTCCCGTCAATGGTTGTTGAATCATCTGCGGCACATAGGAAGTGACTGTTGTCACCTGCTGTTGAACGAGATACTGATTGGGTGGATAGTATACGTTCTGTGAGTTGGCTGGGCTTAGTTGTACCGTTTCTGAAGCGGTAGTTAGGAGTGTTCCGTACTGTCCTGGAGCAGATTGGCCGTTGTAGATGGATACTGAGATCTGTACCGTATGGCCTAAGGAGACTGGGGGTAAACTGAAGGCTAGTTGTCCACTGAATGAGCCTCCATTAACCGGAATTAGCAACGTGGTGACTGAACCGAGATCAGTATTCGATGACGTGTCGTACGCGACTCCAACTGCGGTAAATGCATTGCTGATAGATGCACAAGTCGCCGAGACTGGAACGATCATTTGAATGCTGGAATAGGTGTATCCGGTTGGCATAATTGGGTAACTGAGCTGTGCTATACATGGATCAGCTGCGACTAAGGTTCCATTTGCACCAACTGTTACAATCGCCATAGCCAGAACCGACAGCAACACAGCATAGTTACATGTCTTTGAGAACGCGTGGCTCATTGCAATCATCAACAGACAACATCGCGCAATTCGTTAATAACCCGAATGAACGAATCATCCGCCTTATTGAAAGGCACATGAAAACGTCTACGGGTAGAAAGATGTTGCACGGTTATGGTGATGGACTGCATTGTTCGATGCTCGGTGAGCGTTGCAGGGAAAGGGATAGGCGGTTAAGATGAATGAATCTTGCGGCTATAGATTCTGAATGTGTTTCGCGAAGACTGAGATGGTCTCTTCCAGTGTTCGATTTGTGTTCAGGTTTTCTGGAGTTTCATCTGCAAAAGGTGTCGTCCCTACGCATCTGAACACTTCACTGGCACCTTTGTGGAAATATGGGGATAAACCGAGGTTTTCGAATGTTGAGGCGATCTCGTCCATCTCTCCAACCCAACGACGGGCTTTGACAGGCATGCGTGGCAATTGTTTCTCCATCTTCTCATATGCGTTAGGTTGGCTGAACAGAAACTCTTCTTTGAGTTCCTTTGATAGGCCCATCGCTTCTGCTGCAGTAAGTAGTGTTATCCAGAGTGCTTGTGATCCTTTGGTCCAGGCAGCATAGCACATCTTGATGCCTGAGGCTTGTCCGACTTTGTTACCGATGATACGAACTTTGATGCCCTTTCCATCAAGTTGAGCCATTATATTGGCGTGAGGGCCGCTTGTATAGAATCGGGGCGGTTCGCCTTTGCCGGGTGGGATACCAATAATTGATGCATCAATGAAACGCCCTCCCGCTTCTGTAATTATGGAATCAATCCTTTTAACGGTTAGAGGAGAGACCGCGTTGCAGTCAGCAAAATAGTTCTTGATATTGCCTGTTCGCAACACGACTGCAACTTGCCGCGCTAAGTTAATGGTTTCTGATGGAGGAATGATGGACAGAATGAGGTCTGACTGGTTCGCTAATTCTTGAAGACTGGGAACCTCTTCAATTCCAACGCTACGGCTCAGAGCCTTCGTACGATCACTCCTTCCGCTAAGACAAGTTATAACGCGCAGGCCATGTTCTCGGAGTACTCGGGCTACTGCGTGTCCCATATCTCCCGGGCTGATGATTGCAACCGTATTGATGGACAACTTTCTCACCTTCAAAATTACTTTGTGAATAGAATAAGCTTCTGAAGAATTGTGATCGCTTGCTCTGGCAGATTGCTCTCAGTGACGCCTACGCCTATTACGACATTGCTGGCTGGTAAGTTATGTACTGGTTGAGGTGGTGGTGATGGTTGTCGTGCTCGCCGATGTTGTAGTTGTTGTGGATGTAGAGTTGTAGGCGATTGTGACAGTGGTCATGTACGATCCTGCAGTGGACTCGGTGGTTGTGACTACTATCGTTAGCGTTCGAGTATTCGCGAAGGATTCAGGTGATAGTACAGTTTCAGTAGTAGTGAAGGTCTCAGTGCTTTTCATAACAATGGTTGAAGCAAGGGCCGTGTTGAACGTTATCGTACTGCAAGTTGGATAGGATTGGCAAGTGGTCGTGGTAGACGTGACCGTTCTGACGGATGTTGACGTAACTGGCTGCATAGACACTATGGTCGAGGTGACGGTGGCGTGAACAACATTCAATCCAGAGCTTGTCGTAGTCGAGGTGCTTGATGACATAAGCGTCGTAACTGAGGTGAAGGGTAACTGCTCCGTGGTTGTAGTAAGAATTGTAGTGACAGGAGTGGATGGAGGAGTAGCGATGACAATATTTCCGAAACCTGTGGCATCTCCGATAAAATACATAGGCCCTTGGCAGTTGTTTGGAAAGGTTCCCCCGTTGTTAGCAGTCTCATCGAAATAGGCGAAGCACCATCCGACAGTGTCTCCAAAATGGAGACAGAAGTCCTGAGAGTCCCCGGAACAAAGTGGATGAGAAATCTCGTACACGGAACCAAGACCACTCATCTTTCTGACACCAACGCCATTTTGTACCGCATCACTCCCCGGAGTTGATGTTGCCCCTGAATGACAGTAATTGGAATCCACAAACGTGCCTGGAACAGCACCGTTCATCACAAGAGCTTCATCCGTTGTTCCACTAATGCAAGGCACAATTACGCCAGAATGATTATTGTCAAAGTAAATATTCAATGAATCTTGCCCATTGTTTGTTGTGTCCGCCACGTCGAATGCTAGGTATAGGTTAACAGCGTCGTTTGTTTCACAGAACCTAAACGCGTATCCCACATTTGGAAGGGCGTTTGTTATGCAGGAACCATACTCACCAAGCGAAATAATTCCATCCACAGTAGCCATCCCGAACGCTGAGAGGGTTGGGCCACTGCCGGCCGTGGCTAATGGAAGGTTGTTGTGTGGATACGGAATCAGCAGGACACTTACTACTAATAGTAGGATTAGGCTGAATCGGCGACCATGACGTAACCTGAACTGGTTTGTCAAGACGGTACCAAGACCACGCAAAAAAATTCAAGATTCCCTATTTAGTTAATTCCATTCATAACCATGTAATATGGGTGAGCTAAATGACTGCACCTATCGGATTTACAACTTCATGTCAACCAGCAGGGTATCCAGTCTAGTTAGCCGTAGTATACTAGCTTCGATTTTGATAGGGCATACAGTAGACGAAAATAGTAAAAGCGCTACCTTGAAGGAGTATGGTAAGGATATGATGACTGAAGCTGCACTTCTCGAATTAGTTGTTAGAGTCAGTGTGATCGTTGTCGTATTCTGGCTGGCTGGCGAATTCCTCGTCAGGGTTGTCATCACACCTTCAGCCAAGCGGGCTGGAGTTTCCTACGCTCAACTTCGCATTTTCACAGATGGATTAAGGTTCGTTTTGATGGTGCTCGCAATAGTTGCCGTCGTGCGCGTGACTGGACTAGCGTCGGAGTTCACAGCGCTCACTATCTCTGGCATTGCAGCCATATCGCTCTCTCTAGCACTTCAAACATCGTTGTCAAATGTGATCTCGGGAGTCTTGCTGCTCCTTGACAATACGCTGCGCATCAACGATTTGATCGAGTATAGTGGAATCAAAGGCCAAGTGGTGAAGATAGGACTGAGGAGCAGTTGGGTCAAGACTAGCGAAGGCAACATTGTGATAATAAGCAATAGTCAAATCGCTAACGGCCCACTCACAAATTATACGGCTGGGCAGCGTCTCATGGAGAGGCTTCAGGATTAACCAAACTGGCTTCGGTTTTAGAGTTTTTTGTATTTTTTCAAGATTTCTTCGACTCTATCCAGTGGAATTGCGTGTCGAGTGTTTCCGTCTCTGCCTACCATTGTCTCGGCTTTGAAGAGGGCGTTGAGTATGGATTCTTCAGTGGCTTCGATGACGGCTCGGTAAACGCTGTTAAGCCATCTCTCTTCAGTTTTAGGATCCTGTGCACGGTCGAGTGCAGGGTCCTTCTTCTTCATCTCCTTGCAGCTATGTTCGTAAAGTCCGTCGGTGTCACGTTTTCCCGTGGAGAAGGCTATGATGAAGTCGCCGCTCCCATCTCCTCCATAGGATCCTGTTCTGGCAAGACCCAACATGCCTCGTTTGGCGATTTTACAGAGTTGCCGCGAGTTAACATCCAAGTCCGTGGCAACGTACAACATGCAAGATCCGCCACCAACCGGATCCGAAGTTCCTCCGTAATCCTCCAATTTCTTCCCGACCGGAACGCCGTCAATCACCAAATCTCTCCGGTTTCCAAAGTTAAGTTGAACGAGGACTCCGAGCGTGAAATAGTCAGTTCTTCTCGAAGCTGTGCCTATGCCGCCCTTGAATTCGTAACCGGACATCGGTGTTCCGCCTCCAACATTTCCCTCCTCCACTTTCCTCTTCCCCTCGTGACTTCGGGCTTTGTCCAAGGCCTCGTAAACTTCCTTCTTGCCCACGTATCGTCCCCAAGAATCGTTCAGAAAGCTGCCACGAGTCTCCCCCACAAACGGATTCAACGTTACGGGCTTTACGGTATACCTCTCATGCATGTAGTCGAAGAGAGCATCTGCAACTTTCCACACATTCCACGTGTCCGTTGATAATATGGGGGTCTCCAAAACTCCCGACTGTTCAATCTGAGGTATTCCCACGGCCTTACCGTACCCGTTGAACACGTGGACACCAACCCGAACCTTCTCGGAATAGATCTCGCCATCGTGCGGGGTTATGGCAGTGACTCCGGTCCTTACAGGGCTCTTCCCAGGAATTAGTGGCCCTTCCCCACGGATTAAGGTTGAATGACCAACTCCTACGCCGTCAACATCAGTGATCGCGTTACGCTTTCCAGTCTCCATCTCTCCAATCAGGATACCAAGATCTCTGGCTCTAACACGTTTCATAAGATCCTACCACACTCGACCTTGGCACTAATATGGCACTAATATGAATTCTTGGTGACTCATCTCATCATTAGTTGTGGAAACCTATATGGCAGCATTTTTGCTATCCTTCAGGCCGAAGCCTGTTATTGCTACGACAGTTGACTCGTTGGGGTCTATGGCTCGGGTATTGAGGAGTTTCTCCAGGCCCGCTAATGCTGCGCATGAAGTTGGTTCTGCGAAGAGTCCTTCATTCTTGGCTAAGTCTTTCTGATGTTGACGAATCGCTTGATCACTTACTGCAACGGCTTGTCCGTTGCTTCTTCGTAGGACTTGAAGGACTTGATGTCCTCTGGCGGGGTTTGCGATTCTTATTCCACCGGCAATCGTCTCACCCTCTTGCGAGGGCGTTACGTTCATGGCGCCCTTTCTAAAAGCCTCAACAATAGGCATGCAGGCTTCAGACTGTACGCAGTGAAATTTTGGAAGGCGCTCAATCCAGCCTAGGTGTAATAGTTCCTCGAATCCTTTCCAAGCTCCTAAAAATAGTGTGCCTCCGCCTACTGGAAAGATTAGATGGTCAGGAACTTTCCAATCAAGATCCTCGGCGACTTCGAATGCAAAGGTCTTCATGCCCTCCAGGAAGAATGGATTCAGGCTGTGTGACGCATAGTAGGTTCCTGTTGTTCGGCTAGCATTCTCAGCTGCTTCGGCGACGTCGGTACGTGATCCAGCAATCGGTTTGGTGTCAGCTCCGTAGAGTTTTGCTTGAAGAAGTTTCTCGCTGGGTGCTGCGGCTGGAACGTACAAGGTGCATTTGATTTCAGCGGCCGCACAATAAGCTGCAAGAGAGGCTCCAGCGTTTCCGGAAGAATCCTCCATGACCTCCGTAATGTTTAGCTCCTTCAAATGCGAGACGCATATGGTGCTTCCTCTATCTTTGAAAGAGCCCGTGGGATTCAAGTAATCCAACTTCAAAGAGATCTGTGACGATTTCAGGAGTGATCCGTAACGTGGAGTCTTCTGGATTGGCGTTACTCCTTCGCCAAGCGAAACTACACAGTTATCATGCCTGATCGGCAAGAGTTCACGATACCGCCATAAAGAATGGCCCCTTCCTTTGAACGATTCCTTGCTAATCCTACGCATAATCTCGGCCGAGTCGTATCTGACATCTAGTAGGCCGCCGCACTTTTCACAAACTATGGTCTTTTGATTCATAGAATACGAAGCGCCACAGTCACTACACGTTAGATTGAGTGCGAACATTTTTAATGCGTAGACAAAGGACTCAGTTAGACCATATATCAGTTCGTGCTCGCGGACGGTTCTATGAAAACAGGGTTAACACCGCTTCTTTTTCGAGTCTCGGATTTCATTCTGAGATTGCTGCGACGGTGGCGCTAGTTAGTTTAAGAATGTCTTTGACTCTTAACTCGAGCAGACGATTCCGTG
>Ga0187886_1001922_pt1 | contig 17583 bp, 15 predicted proteins | sample June2016WEW_20_1_FD_133001 | JGI IMG/M metagenome (GOLD analysis project Ga0187886, IMG submission 133001) | Peatland microbial communities from SPRUCE experiment site at the Marcell Experimental Forest, Minnesota, USA - June2016WEW_20_150 | ecosystem: Environmental > Terrestrial > Soil >... | reverse complement strand
TTTCCTGCCCGGCGATCCCGACCGCGTCCCAAAGATAGCCAAGCTCTGGGATTCAGCGCACGAAGTTTCTTCTCATAGGCAGTATAGGATCTGGACAGGCACACTAAATGGAATGGCTGTCTCTGCTTGTTCCACTGGCATAGGTTGTCCGTCAACATCTATAGCCATCGAGGAATTGGGCAGAATCGGGGCGGACACGTTCATTCGAGTCGGTTCTTGCGGGTCGCTGATACCTGATCTTGAATGTGGGAACCTTGCCATTTCTACAGCGGCCGTGCGACTCGACGGCACCAGCAAGCAGTATGTGGAACCAGAGTACCCAGCTGCTGCAAGTCTCGATGTGACCCTGGCTCTGGTTGAGGCTGCTCAGAAGCTCGGCAAGAAGTTTCGCGTAGGTTACACAGCATCAGCCGATAGTTTCTACGTCGCCGAGGGGCGTCCTGGAGTTGGCGGATACTTGCCTCCGAATGCAGAAGGGCTTGTTGAACGCCTTCGAAGCCAGCAAGTCATCACAATGGAAATGGAGGCTTCGGCGATCTTCACATTGGCATCCCTATATGGATTCAGAAGCGGTTGTATCCTTGCGGTTTACGCTAACCGAGCGACTGATACATTTGATCCTAAAGGGGAAGAGGATGTGTGTCAAGTTGCCGTTGAGGCCATTCGCATTCTAACCAAATGGGACGCGGATAGGCGGAAGGCTGGGAAGAAGCAATGGTCACCTAGCCTTAGCTTCTGACCAACAATCGTTGGGGGAGCCATATCGCGTTCAATTGGAATCGTCGGCGCCTTGGCTCATTTTCGCCACAGCGCAACGAGTAGTCTCTCTTTGTAGCTCAACACGGGCTTCGCCAAAATCGCAGTTGCAGGTGTATTGGAAAGGATAGTCTCTAGGTTGTGGTATCAGGTCTGTTCGCAGCCCCAAGAATTTGGGCCAGGGTCAGATACATGGCTTGGAAAAGGAAGGCACAGGTATGACAGCTCATGCCACCACCAAGGGTCACCACTAGGTCAACTTCACGTCAATCAAATCGCGTGAGGAATGCATGTTTACGGAGATAGTGTCATGTTGCATGTTGGGAGGGACACAGATTCAGGATGCTTGGTCATGCCGTCCCAATTCTTAGTTCGTCCTGGTTCCAGAAATCAGAGGACGTCTTCATCGACTCATGCCATGCGTTCTAGAATTGATCATGTTGTTTATCCAGGCTATGATCATTTCGCACGTTACCCTGCTGATCTCGTTTCCCGAAATGATGATGTCAGCATAGCGCTTGGTCGGTTCAACATACTTCAGGTGCATCGGTCGGACACTTGTCATGTACTGCGCAATCACCGACTCCAAATCTCTTCCGCGTTCGTTCACATCTCTTCTTAACCTTCTAATGAAACGAACATCTGGATCTGCATCAACGTAGATTTTGAGGTCCATTAGATCTCGGAGACTTGAGTCAACCAAGGTCGCAATACCTTCGATCAAGATTACTGGTTTTGGATTGAACAGAACCCTCTCTTTACTCCTAATGTGCTGGGCAAAGTCATACACAGGAATCTCTACGCTATGTCCTTCTAAAAGTCTGTTCAAGTCAGTGACTAGAAGGGATGTTTCAAGAGCATCAGGGTGGTCATAGTTTATCATGCTTCGCTGCTCCGGTGGAATCCTGCTTCGGTCCTTGTAGTACGAATCATGCCTAAGATGTTCAGCACTGTCTTTGCCTACAGCGTTGATTATCTCTTCTGCTAGAGTCGTCTTTCCCGCACCCGATCCGCCACCAATCCCGACAACAATTGGTTTCATGTCGTGTTGCCAACGAGCTCTAGGATTTCCTCATATCCTATTGAAAAACAGTAGACTTGAGTTGATCGCAGGAGGAGTTCCCAGGGCAGTGTCGGACGATCCCTTGGTTTTGCGACCGTTTTGGCTTAGGCAGTTCAGCAATACAAACAGGGCCACTATGCGCACCTCCCTCTCCTACGTGCCTCCAGTCCAACCTGAATACTCTGATGCCTACGAACATAGCCGAGGAGGCAAAACAGACTATTATTCTGAAGGCCGGGCCAAAAGAATGCTATCTCATCCTAGCCCGAGACTCGCGCTTTTTCTCCGTCGTGCAGTCTGTCGTGGACAGCACCGGCGCAGGCGATTCATCCAACTCAGGTTTCAGTACTTCAGATCTGAACGGTGGAGGCAAAGAATCTGCAGAAGATTGTTCCTGGAAGATGGTTCCTAGAACTAGAGCAAGCGGTACTCGCTATTTCTTGGTTTCCCAGAATTTGAGTAGAAAGTAGGCAGTCATGCTTAGGATGAATGCCGCTTCGCCGAAGTAGTCTAGCCTTATCGGCACCCACACTTTCAATTCCTTCCACGAATCAATTCTTGGGCTTCCTTACGGTCTTTCATGTGACATCATCCGATAGGTTCCCGTTCTAGAAATGTGGCGGTAATCATCTAGTTGCCATCATCAAAATTGACTTAATTACGAGACTACAGTCACTAGCGCAGGTGTTTCACGTGCACACCACGCCTCACAACTCGATCCCATCAAGGGGTAGGCTGGGTGATCTCTTCCCGCATGACGGGAATTCGCTCAGCTATTCCTCGTTGGCGCGATTTTGGCGTAGGTGCATCAGAAATCGAAGCTGGAGAAGACTGAACGTTGCCGAACGGGGGGTCTACCGGTGCGCTCTTTGGATCGCCAAAGCAAGGAACAGGGTAACCAACACGAAACTGATGGTGCAGGTCCTGCGGATCGTCTTGAAACTCTTCGATGTCTTTCAGAGTCGCATCTTCAAGGCCGGCAAGGCTAGAGCCGTAACGATGCTCGCGGAGTATGCACAACCGGGAGGGGTGTTCAGCTGGGCTCCACGAATGCGTGAATGGTTGCATGATCCCAAGTACATCATGTACTTGGGCGTGTTGGAGGTGAACGCGTAAGATGAATAAAGATCAAGGGATCAGCGTCGCGCTGCTTGTGGCTGGGGTAGTTGGTATCGTCATCTATGCGTGGCTTCTCTACGCTTACGCGATTGTGGTTCTACAGATCACTGCGTTCATCGCAGTAGCTGCTATGCTCGTTATACTAGCATGGATAGGGTGGACGATGGCAACAACGCCTCCACCTGCACCACTGGAACCCGAGGCGGGGTCGTGAGAGAAAAGGGCATGTTGCAATCTGAGAAGGAGCGCAATCGGCGTCTCAGTGGTTCTGGAGAGAAGGTCAATGTACGAGAGAATCAGCCTTGCAACGCTGGCGTGCCTAATGAGGAGGCAAGGGAGAATGTGCTCCGCATATTGCGGTTAATCTCGACACGGAACATAGGAACAAGCGAACACGGTCTTGAACACTTGGGCAAGTTGGTCGAACTGGGTTTTGTCAGAAAGCCCACGAATGCCGATCTAACGGACTATCAAATCACCGAGGATGGCCTTCGTTTTCTCCGGGAATATCATGATCTTTCCGCCCTTTCGAACGATGCGATAGACTCCACGGTTCGTCTCACTAGCAAAGGGTCCATTGTTGCGGTCATTCCGGCCTTCAACGAGGAGAGAACGATTGCAAGACTGATATTGACACTTAGGAAACATGCCGACGAAGTCGTAGTCTGTGATGACGGCTCTACCGACATGACGAGCGATATTGCTGGGGAACTGGGTGCCCGTGTTATCCGGATGAATGGTAATGCGGGCAAAGGTGCCGCACTGCGTGCGGGCCTAGAATACGCGAGGGGATTCGGCCCGGGTGTCGTTGTGACTCTCGATGCCGACGGTCAGCATGATGCAGATGACATACCCGCGTTGGTCAGACCGATACTCGAAGGCAAAGCCGACATGTCTATAGGATCACGCTACGTTTCTGGTTCCTGGAGCGATTTCCCCACCTATCGAAGGGTCGGGCTGGCAGTAATCAACTTCATGTCCCGACGAAGAGTTCGAGCAATCAAAGATACGCAGAGTGGTTTGAGGGCATACTCCGCTCAAGCATTGGATGTGATTACAAAGACCACCGCAAACGGATATGGCGTCGAGACCGAGCAACTGGCCCTGGCCGCGAAGCATGACTTGAAGATATGCGAAGTACCAGCAGCAATTCGGTACAGAGGCCTCGAGAAGACCTCGAAGAAGCACCCAATGAGCCATGGAATGGAACTGATCATGACAGCTCTTAGAGTGATTATTGAGGATAGCCCCTTGTTATTCCTGGGGGTTCCTGGGTTGGTCCTCATGTTGGTCGGAGTGCTGACTGGAGTATCTCTAATGTTTCTCTTCAATGCGACAAGCGAGTTCAGCATACCGCTTGCGCTGGTCACTCTGGGGGCGCTATTCACAGGGACCATGCTGTCCGTGGCGTCGCTAATCATTTATGCAATTGCACAGGTGAAACGTTCCGTTAACGGATCGAAGGATCGGCTGACCTTGGACAAATGAGGGTGCATAGAGAACGCGCCCTACTGTTGACCGTAGACGTGGAAGAATGGTATCATTCTAGATGGTTTGACGTACGTAAACTGACAACGAGTCCTCCGGATTTCTCCGGAGAAGATCTGGACTTGGTTCTAAGGTTCTTCCGGAACCTGGACATTAACGCGACCTTTTTTGTACTCGGTCAGTTTGCGGAAAGGGCGCCTCACCTTGTCGAAAGAATCAAAAGAGAAGGTCACGAGGTCGCATGTCACGGATATACGCACAACTCCATTTTCGAGCTCGGCAGGCAGCGATTTGAGATTGAGCTGAACCGAGCGAAAGAGGCCATACGTGAAATACTTGGATGCAACCCGTTGGGATATAGGTCTCCGAATTTCAGAGTCAACACCGAGGCAGTCAACCTCTTGGAGAATCTTGGATTCGGCTACGATTCTTCTTTGGTGCCGTGTTTGACCATACCCGGTTGGTACGGTCATCCAACCGCGCCCTTGTCTCCTTTCAGACCTAGCAAGCACGATGTTGGGGAAGAAGATGCGAGCAGAAAGTTCTGGGAGGTTCCAGTCTCCGTTTTCCCCAAGGTAAGATTACCTGGGGCTGGAGGATGGTACATCAGGAACCTGGGGTATTGGTGGACGAGAGCGTTGCTGAGGGCTCAACTGAAGCAGGGTTCGGCGACAGCCTATTTTCACACGTGGGAGATTTCTGGGAATCTTCCAAAGCTCAAAGGAATACCTTTTCACGTTCCAAACAGGGTTGGAAGATATGTTAGAGACGCCATCACGAACCTCTCAAGAGACTTGGAATGCAAAGTCTGTCCGGTCGGAGATTTCCTTGCGAGCCAATAGGATTGAGACGTTCGATGAAGCGAGGTAGAGGCAAGCCCTGAGAGTCATCCTTTCTCATTCCGCCCGTCCGCAATCTGTCAGCATTTGCCAAAAAGAGGAGGGCGGAAGGCGGGACGTATTCTTCGTGGTGCTGGCGAGGGACAGAAGGCATGTATGGAACAAGATAACCGAGCTGGATGGGCTTCGTGTGCGCTATGCCATAGTATGCGGTGAGAGGATAGAACACCCAAGGGTTGCGTACAGGCCACCAAGAGGCAAGTTTGACGCAATAAACTACAGTCTGAACTTGATACCTGAAGAAACCGACACAGTCATCTACAATGATGTTGACACATGGAGAATTGACTACAAGCCCCTCCTGAAATGCTTGGAGGATAAGAAAGTTGGGATGGCCTATGCCCCAGAACTAGTCGCGGAGGGCCCACAGACAACGCTCAACACAATTTTCAGTCCGCTGCAGAAGAGGATACCCCTCTTTGCTACCGGAGAGCTCATAGCGATAAGGAAAAGGATTCTCGAAAATATCCTTCCATTGAAACCATGCAAGGCAGAAGACACGTACATGATGTTCAAGGTCCTGGAGTTGGGCTACAAGGTGATACAATGCGACGAATCTCCTGTCCCTACCCACAGGACGAAAGAAGCAAGCAAAGAGGAGCAATACAAGACGAAGGTCATCACAGGGATATATCAGGCTCTATCCTTGACAAGACCGCCCGCGCTGACAAGACTGGCATATTTCCTTCTACCAGTAATTTCGCCTATCTTCATGATTCTCGGTGCAAAGGGCTACTATACGACTAAGGGGATTATTCTGGGAATACTACTCTACCTTCGCGGAGACAGGACGGGGATATGGAGACAAGACTACCTGTAATCCAAGGAAACGGAATCCTCCAACCTATCGATACTTGGCCTCACTGCACTTTGATCGCGTGGAACGAAGCTCCAAGCTCCAATGAGCACTTCTTCGAATCTCCTCCTGAGGGACATCGGTGAGCAGTAGTCTACTTCTTTTTTTCCTAGACGCGGTACGATACGACTACGTAAATCGGGAGACTACTCCATTTCTCCATGAGTTGGCAATGACAGGTTTGTCAGCTCCAATGAGGACGATTCTGGGCTTCGACGGCATCGCGGCGACCATAGCGACAGGAACCTACCCCGATACGCATGGAATCTGGACCCAGTACCTCAGGGCAGTAAATGGCGATGCTCCTTTTCGCTGGATGAGGCCGCTCGCATCCATGCTTGACTGGATTGAGAAGGGTATCGCGTCTTCAATGCTACGGAAGAGCCTGCGGGTATCGACAATTGCAGCTGCCATGATGGCCGGTGGAATGAAACACTATCCCGGCGCGCATGAAGTGCCATATCGCTTGCTTCCGTCCTTGACCTATTCCCTGAAGAACAAGATATATGCACCGGATGTGTTCCCTGTCCCTACAGTATTCGACATTCTCAGACAGAATGGTCTACGCATGCTGGCCATAGATCATCCTGCGCTCGGCCGGGACACCAATGTTGTTGCAAGGGCTTTGAAGACCCCAAAAAAGGTCGACCTTACGTATGTCCGTCTTATGGATCTAGACGAGACCACTCATGCCCATGGCACCCGTTCCCTGGAAAGAGTCAGAGCGACGCACGCTACAGACAATGCGGTTCGCGAAATCGTCGAACATTACAGTAGGATGGATGCTGATCCGTGGATCATGATTTTCGCAGATCACGGAATGATCGACGTCCAGAACACGATGGATGTCCCAGCCCTGCTATCAAAGAGCGGGTTCGATCGCAAAGAGTACTCGGTTTTCCTAGATTCGACTATGGCAAGATTTTGGGGCGATCATGGAATTCTTGGTAGAATAGCAGAGGTGTTGCAGAGCACCTGTCAGGGAAGGATTCTGGATGAAGATGACCGGAGGAGATTCCGATTGCCAGGTGATAGGTACGGACAGCTCATATACTTGGCAAATCCGGGCACTCTCATTTTTCCCAGCTACTATGCAACGCGTCGGCCAGAGAAAGCGACGCACGGATATGACCCCTCTGCACCGGGACAAGACACTCTCTTCATAGTCCGCCATCCCGACATTTCTGGCAGGCATACTGAGCGAGTCAACCTCGTCGACATTGCGCCAACGATTCTAGACATTTTCGGAGTTAAGAAGCCAGACCATTTTGAAGGTCGCTCCTTGGTGCGATAGAATGATTGATGATAACTACACCTTCAAAGAAGATCAAACAACACACGAGTTGATTTCTTCGCATATGCAAGTCATTTGTGAGGAAATTCTCAAGACCTTCGGGAAAGTTGACTCAATCATGCTCACAGGAGGATTTGGCCGAGGCGAAGGAACGATAAGACGACTGCCCGGCGGAAAGGTCGTGCCATTCAAAGACTACGATATCTATGTCGTTTCTGACAGTAAAGTCTCGGATCACGAGCGATCCGAGCTCCTACAACGAATCCACAAGAGACTTGACATCAGCTCTGACTGGTACTTCTCTGTTGCCCCCGGCGACTTCTTCATCGACATAGAAGCGGTGCCAATCGAGAAGCTAGGACGCTTGCCCCCAGACATCAGCGCTGTCGATGCAAAGCTAGCTAGCCGAGTCATCTATGGCAGGGATTTACGAGATGCAATTCCGCTAAGTTCAAAGGACACGGCTCTCGCAAGCGGTGCCATCGTTCTCCTGAACAAGCTGACTGGCCTGCTCGAAAACATGAGTCAAGGCTACTTCAGTCGACCCCCCACCGGAAAGCGTCGGCAGGCTCTTGCTTACGAGTGCGGAAAGACCTACATAGAAATGTGTACGGCCCTTCTGATCCTTGATCGGAGATACTTCCCCTACTATCGAGAGAGGGCGCGCATTTTCAATGATGTGTATGCTCAGAGATTCCCCGAGCTCAGAGATGAGATCCCTAACCTGCCGGAAAAAGTGAATTACTATACTGACGTGAAGCTGCAGTCCAGAATTGAAGAGGTCGATGACGACCCAGTTGACCTCTGGTTCTCAACACGACAGGATTTCGGTACAATGCTTCGGTACTACATGCAGAAGTTCCTTGGTGTCGATGCACGCGCGAGCTCGTGGTCGCGATTTGCTGATGAACTGTATAAAAAGATGGGATATGTATTCTTTCTAGAGTTCCTCGACTATAACCTGAGGCACTTCAGATGGTACAAACCCATGATGCTGCCATCAATCTCCTTCATCGGTCAGATATACGATAACATCATCTTTGTAAGCAAGCAATTTAGACTCAAGAAGGGAATATACCTTCACCCTATCCTCCACTGGAGATCTCCAATTATCAAGATATTCATAGCATCTTTGCTGATGCTGTACTCCATCGATCGCGACGGACGAATTGATGAATCACTTACGAGACGGGCGGAACACTATCTGAAGCAGGCTTATCGCTTTGACTATGGTCACTCGAATTCATGGGACAACCTTCGCAGCGCTTGCGTAGAAGCGCAGAAGGCTTACTACGCAAAAACACAAGTGATTGTGCTGTAGGACAGCCAGCATACGATGCTTAGAGTCGCCCTGATCTCTGAGGAGTACCCTCCCTTCACTTTTGGAGGGATAGGCGCTGTCTGCTATGACTTGGCCAACAGTCTCTCCAGAAAAGGAGTAGAGACAACCGTCTTCTGTGGTAAATCACAGAGAATAACAGTGGAACGACAGAGCGAGAAGCTGAGGGTGGTGCGTATGCCGTCCCTCGACCTACCCCCAAGCCACGTCTGGTTCCAACTTAGAAACTTGCGAGCATTCCAACGGCTGCTGAAAGGATACGACATCGTGCACATAGTAGATCCTCAGGCAGGCGGGGCAGCAGCACACATTGAGAGAGGAATAGGGAAGCCACTAATCACATCACTCCACGGCCTTCCTGAATCTGAAGCGCGTCTCTTTCTTGGGAGTCCGCTGGCTGACTGGACACCGGAGGATTTCACCTACAGTGTGCTCGAATACCCAGTTAATAATCTCATTATTGGTACGTGTCTCTCGAATTCAGATCACGCTGTTTTGTGCAGTCATGCTTTGCGGCGTGAAGCAGAGCGGATATATCGAACACGGTGTCCGCTTACCGTCATTCCTAACGGGATAGACTTCGACAAAATGAGCAGATTCAGAGGCATTGCGGGCCACTCGGCAGCAAGAATGGAGCCCTCGATCGTTTACTACGGCCGTCTTTACTGGAGAAAAGGCATCATGCATCTTATAGACGCCACGCTCCATCTCAAGGAAGATTTTCACACCGTGAAACTCGAGATATTCGGAAGAGGTCCGCTAGAAAGAACCATAAGGAGAAGAGTAGCGGAACTGAAGCTCGAGGACAGCATCATCGTGCGAGGCCACGTGGGTTACAATGAATTGATGAGGGCAGTTACCCTTTCAGACGTCGTTGCCCTGCCCAGCTTATACGAGGCTCAGTCTGTGGCAATGTTGGAGGCGATGGCACTGAGAAAAGCACTTGTGGCCTTTGACTTGCCGTTCTCTCGGGAGATCGTGGTCAATGGACAAAATGGACTGTTGGCCCGGGCTGGGGACACCGAAGATCTTGCAGGCAAGATTGGCAAGCTCCTGTCGGATGGGCAACTACGGTTCAGAATGGGCGACAACGCGTTCCAATATGTGGCGGATAACCATGACTGGAGCGCAATAGTAGAAAAGTACATCACACTGTATGGGTCCTGTTTGGACCGGAACGAGAGTGCCAGATAGAGAAGTCACACCACCTAGGGTTACGTGGTTTGCGTTCGAATGAAGATTCATTCACTATTGACGCACGGTGGGTTCCAAGTCTTGCCACAGCCCAATCGCAATGCTTCCACAAGTCGGTCGATGTCAGATCCTGCACTGGTCAAATTTGCCGGCATTGGACGCAATACGCTGGGACTAGTGTTCGTCACGCTTGGAACAGCCATCTCATTGACTGGAGAGTATTCACTGCAAGGAACTTGGATTCCGGTGGAGTCGGAATTCGGATATTGGAACTATCTACCATGGTACTTCTGGGTCGGAATGTGCATCCTGTTGGCTGGAGTATATGTCGCCCTGTCGAGCGATGATGCCAGTTGTCATATCATGGTGCTAGTCATGGTTGCTCTCGTTGTCTGGTGTGCTCCAACATTCACTACTCAACTGCCGACCCACGCTGATGCTTTTTGGCATATGAATGTTGTCGAATGGCTAGCAACTACTTATCGATTTGATCCCTCCTCAATTGAGCCATACACGAGACTGGCCTATCTCGAGTATCCAACATTCTTCGAACTTTTTGGCGTCCTAATGATCGTGGCACGCCCTGATCCGCTCTTGGTCTTGAAATCTTATCCAGTGGTTTCCGCGATCTTTCAAGTGAGTGGAACCTATGTTCTTATGAGAATTCTGACTCGCAGCAGTAGAGGCGCCTTCATCGTCACACTAGTTGCTGTCGCAGGAAACGTTGCCGTCGGAAGCAACCACTTCTCGCCAAGTGCGACGGCGCAGAGTTTATTCCCAATAGTCTTGTTCCTCACATTTCGAGCAGTTGAGCTGCGAGAAAGAGCAACAACCATAGCGACACTGGTGATCTGCAGTGCATTTGTACTCCTTCATCCCGTATTGTCTCTATTCTATCTGCTGCTGGCATGCGCCCTCATATTGTCTTACCATGCTAGAATTAGCCGGGTGGAGGTCAAGGGGAGTTGGCCCATTTTCGTTACTGTGGGTATCGCAATCGTATATCTCGTTTGGAATCTCTATCTCGTAACATGGGGTTTCACTGAGCTTTGGGGCGCTTCCATAAAGTTCCAGTCCATTCTAAAGAATTACGCCGAGTCGTATTTGACATCACAGATAGTAGCTCGGCAAACCGTATTGACGCCCCTCTCTGGTTGGACTCGGAGATTGTTGTTCCTCGGAACCACTGTTCCAGCACTCGCCATCTCTGCGACGCAGCTTCTCAGGAGAAAGCTCAGTAATCCGGATGCGTTACTGCTGATCACGGTTCTATGCTGGTTCGCTTCCTCTCTAGTCACTGAAGAGTCCGACAGAATCATGAATTGGATCGTACCGTTCGCCGTCTTGGTGCTGCTAGCAAGTTGGAAGATCGGAAGCCGGACCCCTACAAGGTTCCGGAGGCTGTTGAGGCGCGAATTGATCGGGCTTGTGCTCGTATCAATGATATTTCTGACCTTCGCGAGTTATTATGCGAACTACTCGGTGTTTTGCTTTACTCAGGCCGAATACACTGGCACCAGTCGCCTCATCAGTGATCTCCAGCCTGGCGACACACTGTACTACGACAACAATTCCCCATTCGGCATCTACTATGAGCTCAACTATTTTGACGGACCTACAAGGGTGTTCCCAACCTCATACCAGCTTGACCGAGCGACAGTAGTTTTCTTCACTCACGTTCTGTTTGTCACACAACGCATGGCAATCAGCCCAAGCGCAACTTACCTGGCTTATTATGGGCTTCCTGACGATCCACACTTTCAACGCATCTATGCGAATGGCGCATTTGTCATGTTCAAAGGCCATATGACCAAATCGTAGCAAAACCGAGACTATGAGCAGACAATTCGATGGGGGGTATCTTGGGCTCCTCCTCTGGCATGCTTCGCAAAACGTACCATTCTATGCCAAGACGCTCTCAGCTGTTTTCGAGAATGGCCAAATAGATCTCAATCGTTTCCAACGCATTCCAATACTTGCGAAAAAGGACATAAGGGTCTTTCGAGAGAACCTGACTTCGAGAGACATCAACAGCCGCAAATGGAAATGGATACGTCCGGCTCAACAGGTGAACCTGTAAGGTTCATTCAGGATAATGTGTTCGAACCAAGTACTACTACAAGAACATATTAGGAATCGATGAGCTCGCTGTCAAGAAAGTGTTGCTGTCGGGATGGGAGAGGGACATATGCCTTCATGGCGTTGGGCTAAGATCAGCGACCATAAACTGGTTCACGAACACAACTCAACAGTTGAATGACTCAGAGAGACATGGAGCGGTATGCCCGATGCTCACAGGCCAGATTTGATAAGAGGGTATGCGGGGTCGTCCGAGTTGTCGAAGTTCATCGCGACGAAAGGTCTCAGCGTTCGCTCACCGAAAATGGTGGTGAGCACCGCGGAGAAATTGAGTGGGGACTGCAGAGAGATGATAGAGCGTGTCTTTGGAACGAGGGTCTACGATTACTATGGGTCAGGGGAATTTGAGGGCATCGCGGGTGAGTGTAATCGTGGCCTGATGCATATTATGTTCAACAATTTGATCGAGACGCTTGATTGCCATGGCGTGTCCTCAGGCATCAGAAGTAGCGACGATGGTAACAACCCAGCTTCACAACTACCTAACATGCATGTGTTTTACTTCAAGGACTGGGTTAAGATGTATCAATTGATCCAAGAAGATATGAGGCGTGTGAGAATATTAGCCGTGGTTGAAAACCTGAATCAAAGCGAATTGCACGAGATAGATGAAAATACGGCTGATAATGGGACGAGACTGCAAAGTAATCTGGGAGTTCGTCGATGTATCCCAAAGGACCTCGGCGAAAAGCGCATCTATACAAGGTCTCTAGTCTCACGATAATTGGACACGGCCACGCCAGTTTCAAGATGGCAAGGGGTGTATGTTAAGATTGAGCAAGAATTTGTCCGTGGGCATCGTTGGATGTGGCGAGATCTCTGTGCGTCACGTTGAGGCTTGGAGAAGGGCTGGTGCAAGAGTGGTTGCTTTGTGCGACAGGAACGCTTCTCTCGCTGAATCCAAGGCGAAGCAGTGGAAAGTTCCTGCATTCTACGGAGACGTTATGGATATGATTGCAGGAGAATGCATCGTAGCGGCGTCAGTTTGCACGCCCATTCGCATCCGCTCAGAAGTTGTGCTTCCTCTGATGCAGGCAAAAACCCATGTTGTTGTCGAGAAACCATTCGCGCTGTCCAGCTCTGAAGCACAGAGCATGATTGAAGCTTCACGAAAGTACGGAGTGAAGCTCACTGTGATCCACAATTGGTTGTTCTCGTACGCAATGAGAAAAGCTTTGAGACTCATGAATCATGGGGAACTCGGTGAGGTCTTGAGCGCAGAGATGCACATTCTTGGCACTTCACGAAATCCTATGAATTCCGACCCAAATCATTGGGTCCATTCGTTGAGGGGCGGACGTTTTGCCGAGATGCTTTCTCATCCGATATACACACTCCAGGCGATTCTGGGAAAGATGGAACCTAAGCATGTGTTGGCTTCGAAGCTCAGCAAGTATTATTGGCTGCCAATAGATGAGTTGTGGATTCTCATGGAGGCTGCAAATGGCAGAAAAGGTTCGATTCACACTTCAATAAATGGAAGCAGATCAGAAGCGACGCTCAAAGTATGGGGAACCGAAGCGGATCTAATGGTGGATCTGCATGGCCAGATTCTCATCAAGTCACCCCCACTCGAGACAGAAGGATTGAGAGGAATAGCAAGGGACAAGATGACGTTCTTGGCGGGTTTCGTCGGATCCAATCTGTCCCTGGCCTCTGCCATGGCAACTGGACGATACGAAACAACGCATACTGCGCTCATAAGGGACTTCGTGAGATGTTTGAGTGAGAATAGGAATCCTGCGGTTACACCTGAGGAGGCGTTGGCTGTTGTGGAGACGCACGAAGACTTGTGTTCTCGGATCGCTTCCATCATTGGCAAGAGATGAGCAGATAGTTCTCTAGGTATCCGTCTCATGCAGCCCAGCAGCATGGCAGCAACACAAGATGTAACTGTAAGGTCATGGCCCTTAAGTAAGCTAGTTTCTCTCGGCTCTGGTGTTGGTAATTGAAGCGGAAGCACAAGATAGATGTTTCATCGTCGCGTTGGAACGCTCGGGCCCTTGGATGCGAGAACGCTTCCAGACTAGTTATTGGACTACAGGTTGCTACTCATGGTACATCCAGAGGATCGATGCCTCTCTCATCGCGCTAATCTGTCCAGGGCCAGGCATATCCTGCTGATTATGGACCTCCCAAAGTAGGAACTTGGCTCCTGGATTCATCTGCAGGCCGTCCTGAGCCACCACGATATTTCTGTACCAATTCATGATTTCACTGTATGTTTGCCCCTCTGATTGACCGCTATGAAATGACGGATTCAGTATCGGATAGTTGACCCAGAATTCTCGTAGCTGAAATGTGCGAGGTTTCCAGCTTCCATCGTCCTGCAACCATGCACGAACAATGATTCCCTGATTCGATAGGTACACCGGGTCAACATCAGTAGGCGGTCCAGCACCTGTAGCTGCACCGTCCCCGTGATAATACATAATACTCATGTCATTGTTGCCGAGTTGTGCTTTCTTGGCGATAAGCCAGTTCTCAATGTCCCTGCTGTTCTGTTCTGTTACAGCGGAGTTAAAATCGAAATAGATGCCTATGATCCTGCCCTTGAAGCGATCCACATATGACTGGACATTTTGGGCGATTCCCTTGGATTCATTGAGGGTTTCTATTTGGATCGCGGCCCAAACTACGAACCCGTTTTGGCGGAAGTAGTTGACATAGCTGTCTATTTGTGTCATCTTCCAATTCCAGTTTGCATTGAGCCAGTTATCGGCAGCAAAGTAGATCATGATTTGTGTTGCGCGGATCTGTCTCGCCAAAGAAAGGACGGCTGTCTCGTTTGAACCGCACAACCATTCGCTGGTCACGAGAGCGACGCCCTTTGCTATGGTCGGGTTGAGTGGTTGTGCCATTACGGTGTCGATGGCGGGACCGGTTGCCGCAACCAAGAATAGAAAAGCAATTGCTAGAACTCGGACGGAGGCGATGAAACGTATTCTGTTCGAGTCTACGACCCTGATCTTTCTCATGCCGATCGAGTGCAGCTGGTGGAGCTTTCCCGATGATCGTGCTGTTACCGAGGAATCAGAGAAAGGGTACAGAATTCATATATAGTCGGGTCAAAGACACCCTTCAAAGAATCCATCTGAGAATATGTCCCATCCTCTGCCATGCATGAGACGCCTCTCCTGACTTCGACATTATAGACGGCCAAGAGGCGGCAATACGTCGCAAAGACAAGTTCTTGACACAGCCAAGGGTCTTCAGTCTGATCTGAGACTCCTTGAGTCCGGGGCATCCATTTTCGGGTACTATTCAATTAGACGAGTCATCCTAGGGCCTAACCTTCAAGGGTAACGCAGGCGAGAATCTCGCAATTGATGACGTTTGCTCCCATAAGAGTGATGACGAGTATTGGCCAAAGCTGATGCGGCAGGCACGACGCGGAGTGTTGCGATGGCCACAGACCGTGTTGCGGCAAATGCGACGGGGTTTGATGCGTCTTGGTGCTCGTTATTGCGCGTCTCCAGCCGCGCTGCCAAGTTCTGTGAGAACGTCATTATGCTGGTGTGACCCAATTCAGGCTCACTTCACTCATAGCATTGGTCTGTGCGGAGCCTGGCATATCCCGTTGGTTCATGACCTCCCACAGGAGAGTCGTGGCCCCAGTATTATTCTTCAGGCCGTACCGTGCTATAACGATATTCCTGTACCAGTTCATGATTTCATCGTATGTCTGGCCGCTTCCACTTGAACTGGCGGACGGGGCCAAGATCACGTAGTTGATCCAGAATTGCTTGAGGTGGAATGTGGCTGGCTTCCAGCTTCCGTCATCCTGCAACCAGGCCCGAAGGATTATTCCCTCATCGGTTAGGTAGGTGGGGTTTACGTAGACCGGTTCATCTGTTAGTGACGCGCCATCTCCGTGGTAGTACATGGTGCTCATTCCATTGCGCGCAAGCTGATTTCTTTTTGTTACGAGCCAATTCTCTATGTCTCTGGCTGTGTACCCGGCGACTTGCTTCACTTCTTCGTTGATATCGAAATCGATACCGACAATCTTACCCCTGTACCGATCGACGTAGGATTGGATATTGTGAGCGATGCCCTTCGACTCATCAAGCGTATGGATGCCAATGTATAGCCATACAGCTAGTCCTTCATCGCGAAAATAGCTGATGTGATCGTCGATTTGCCGCATCTTCCAATCCCAATTTGCGTCGAGCCATGTGTCCGCACCAACATAGATCTGGATGTCTGTGGCTCTCACCTGTCGAGTCAAGCTAAGCAGAGCTGGCCTGTTCGATTGACATAACCACTCGCTTGTCACGAAGGCGACTCTTTTCAATCGGGTCGGATTGAGCGTCTGTACAGCGATGTAGGCGCTTCCCACGAGCAAGATGAGGAGGGCAATTCCGAGAAGAAGCACTGGTTTAGCGAAATGCTTTCTGTCCGAGTCGTGTCGACTGATGATACCGGGCACCACATGGAATTACTGTCAGAACATGCCTTTTAAACCCGCGTTAGAGCGTGCGGCACTAGATGCCCCATATTCTACTCGTTCACAGCTTCTCATTGAACGCTGACCGTCCACCTGCCACTCGGACCAGCTCTCACATGGGTTTGGGGCTTCTAGTCGCAATGCTCTCCAATGCAGCTTCGACGATCTACGGAATCCATGAGACTTCGGGCAAGTTCGATGCTCGACGTGATTTGAGAGATAGTGGAAGGGTTCTCGTGTGACGATACTGAACCGCAGCGAGAATCGGGAGTCCGGGTATCGATCCTTCAAGAGCATAGGTGACGACGTTCTGTCTTGTCTTAGCCTACAGAAATGTCATCCGAAGCTTCTGAAAAGAAGATCCGATAATGAGAATATCCCCAAGAAGACCGCTTTGACGATCTGATCTGCATATCATGCCAGCCTTTCCGAGACGAGTTCATCCAGAGATTCGATGGAAAATGTGATCCCACGCTTTGAGTCTGTGGAACGTTATGAGAGTCGGTGATTTGACGAGTCTACGGGGAAAAGAACACGGAATGAACCCCATTTTCTCTCCTCTAGGCGACTAACCGACAAGTCACCAGTGTACCCTGCTTGGTGTCCTAGTGCCTCACTCCAGAGGTTTTCTCCAGAACTTCTAGAAATACGATCCTTGAAATTGAATAACTCAAAAAGGGAGAACCTTGTTGGATCTGGTTCGCAATCATGGCGGCATCCGAGATAATGTAGAAAGGAGACCGGTTGTCCTGCTCTGAGCTCTGAAATCAAAAGGGGGTTTCCAGTATCAGCAACTTTCGAATTGGCTTCGTCGCAATGACTGGCTTCGATACAATCGGATCCGGTTTTGGGCCTCGGATTGTTTCAGCTGAGATGGCGAAATGGCTATGCCTCAGGGGACATGAAGTCAAAGTCCTAACGTACACTAAGAAGCCTCTAGACCTCGAATCGCTACAAGTCTCTAAAGGCATTTCACTGTTCGTGAT
>Ga0187886_1001921_pt1 | contig 17584 bp, 16 predicted proteins | sample June2016WEW_20_1_FD_133001 | JGI IMG/M metagenome (GOLD analysis project Ga0187886, IMG submission 133001) | Peatland microbial communities from SPRUCE experiment site at the Marcell Experimental Forest, Minnesota, USA - June2016WEW_20_150 | ecosystem: Environmental > Terrestrial > Soil >... | reverse complement strand
GGCTGGCTGTTTGCAGAACGTGACGGTTAAAAACTGCACGACTCAGATCGGCAGCCCGCTCTCAATCCCGACAGCGAACGGCACTAACACCTTCAATATAAACGGTTCTCCAATCGCGATTGCCGCGAATGGCACCGTGACGATTGATGTTTATGCCGACGTGTCTAACAGCGCGACGGCGACGTCCACCGCAGCGGTTATTAGTTTGACCTCTGTGAGCGCCACGGCGGCGGGTAACTCCGTCACCACGACGGCGACTGGCCAGACCGTGAGCTTCACGACTGGCGGAGCGCTGACGGCGGCGAAGGATTCCAGCTCTCCGGCTGCGCAGTACGTGGGTATGGGTATCTCGGGCAACACGCTCGCGACCTTTAAATTCACGACTAACGCGAACGGCGCGGTTGATCTCACGAAAGTCGTGTTGGTTGACTCTACGAGCACCGGAACGTCCACCCCTTCTGCTTCAAGATCCGACTTCATCAACTATCGTTTGATGAATGGTTCTACGCAGGTGGCGGCGGCGCAGGAAGATGGCAATAGCCAAATTGCCTTCAATCTCGCCGGCAGCGGCTTGAATGTTGCTAACAACAGCTACGCCAATTTGAGCGTGGTTGCTGATACCAATACCTATCCGTTTGCTTCGTCTTCGGCTGCGCACTACATGACTCTCTTGAACTACATCTACACGAAGCCGGCAGGCGCGATAACCGCGACCTCCACGGCGGCGGGTAATGCCTTCACGATCTACCGCACTTCTTTGAATGCGGCGACCGCGAATGTGACGGTTGGTTCCGGCTCGGGTTCTACTTACAGCAGATACCTGGTTGGCGCCTTCACTTTCACGGCGGGTGCGAGCTTTGATGCCACGGTAACGTCAGTGACTTTGAAACAACTTGTCTCGAACGCTAGTACTACCGCCACGACTACATTGGTAACTTTGTATGACGTGACGAATAATACTGACCTCGGTACGACGACTGCTTCATCGTCCGGCACGGTGGCGGCCTCAGTCAGCGGGCTTACGTTTGTTATCCCGGCTGGCCAGAGCAGAATAATGTATGTCTACTCTGACGTTCAGACGGGTGCCTACACGACGAAGCCGTTGAATTCCAGCGCTTCCATAACGGATCAGGTTTCTCTGACCACGTTTGCTTGGAGCGATGGCGGCGGTTCCACGAGCATTGCCCCGAATCCGACTTTGATCTTACCGATCGCCGGTTCGGCCAGTCCCGCGGTTATCGTTCAATAGGTTGTTCCCGGTTTTTCAGTAGCGTATAACTGAAACAGATTAGCCCCGCTCCGCCATTCGGCGGAAGCGGGGCTTTCTGTTTTTTATCGGTTTTTGTTTATACTTTAATAAGGATGAATCCCGTTAGAGACAATTAAACTATGAAAAATATGAATTCCATAAATCAACAAACAAGTCGGAGTATAGAATCAACCAAATTGATACGGATGCGCTTAAAAAGCGTATCCTGTCTCTAACGGGATGAATTCAATTCTGTATAAAATCTCAAAGTTCTTTCTTTACTTAACCCCCTTGTGCTTGGCTGTGGTAACTAACTCAACATTCTTCCCATTCGTGGTTGGAAAGTACGTTTGGTTCCGGATCTGCGTTGATTTAGCACTTATCTTTTTTTCTCTAGCATTTATTTTTTCTTCCGACAAAGAATCTACCGCCAGAAAAGCTTGGGATTTCGTAAAATCGCCTTTATCCATCGCAGTTGGTATTTTTACCGTAGTTTTTCTTTTGGCCGGATTTTTCGGGATAAATCCACATCTTTCTTTTTGGTCTAATTTCGAGCGGGGTGAGGGTGGATTTCAAATCCTGCATCTTTACCTATTTTTCGTTCTGGCCGGGGTCTTATTTAAGAATAAAGACGACTGGAAAAGAATGATGGGGGTTTTTTTAGCTGGCGCTCTCGGCGTTATTTTATATGGTCTTATGGTGCCCAGTGAATTTTTCCATTTTATTTCCGGTTTCAGTAACCCAAACATTCGGTTTCAGGGATCTTTAGGTAACCCCGCTTACGCGGCCGCCTGCTTTTTATTTGCCTTTTTTTATTGTCTCTTTCTTCTTCTAACCGATTTTCGTGGTCAGTTTGGGTCTAGAAAGGGACGTTTATTAATATTCTTATCTGCCGTGTTCTTCTTGTTTTTTATATTATCTGGCACGAGAGGAGCGTTCGCCGGTTTCCTCGTTTCTCTTCTGGTTTTTCTTGGGTATTTTGTCTTTAGAAGCCCCGCTAGGAAGAAGATACTGACCATTCTTCTAATCTTGTTTCTTATTGCTATCACGTTCGTGTATTTGAACAACAGCGGTTTTTTGAACATAACAAAGAATTATAGAGTATTTGATTTTTCTTTAACTGATAAAAGTTTCACTGACAGGTTAATTGTCTGGAATGTTGCCTGGAACGGATTTCTAGCGCGACCCGTTCTGGGTTGGGGTCCGGAGAATTTTCCTCAAGTTTTTGCGGCAAATTTTAATCCGGATTATTTCAAACCGGGCCAAGATTTTGGCACGTGGTTCGACCGAGCTCATAGCATTGTTTTTGACTCTCTTGCGGAAACCGGCGCGCTCGGATTTTTGAGTTTTATGGCCATTTTCTTCATTTTTTTCTGGCAGTTTTTCAAATCAAGTAAAAGTGATTCCGGGGCGGAATTGGATGTGGAGCCATTTCTGGTAAAAGCGCTTCTACTTTCCGTTCCTGTGGCCTACCTGGTCCAAGGACTGGTTCTCTTCGATACCCTACCGATTTATTTGAACTTGTTTTTCTTTTTGGCCCTTTCTACCGGTTATCTTTTTAAGAAAAGATTATGAAGAGATTTTTAGGATATTTTATCCCGTCACTTCTCATAATAGCCGCGATATTTGGTCTAGTTTTTGGCGCGATTTTGCCATTTTATCGCGCTCGGATTTTTAACGAAGCAATCAATTCTCTGCCCGACATAACAAACCTTAATGAATTTAAAGATGTTTTTAATAAGGCCTTTAATTTTTACGCTCCCGTGGGTGAAGAGGAAATTGGGAGATTTACCGCTAACGACATACTAAAAATGATTTCAAAGACCGGCCAACCAAAAGACGATTCCCGGACGATAGTCGATTATATAGAGCCTCACTTATTGAACGGTGATGTTCGGGACATTATTACCATTGGCCAGATGCGTTTAGTACTCGGAATAAATTTCCGGGAAGAAGGTGATTTTAAAGAATCTGAAGCCCGCTATTTTCAAGCATTGGCTATCAGTCCTAGATTTCCGATTGTTCTCTATGGCCTTTTAGACCTCTATAAGTCAAAAAACGACAAAGACAAAATGAATTCAATGGCTGAAAAAATAATCGCAATTTGGCCGGAAGATGCGGAAACCCGGAGTTTCTTATCCAAATAAAATCGTGCTATATTAAAACCAATGAATTTTTTTAAGGTTTCCCGGTTTTTTCTTTTCGCTTCCGTTTTCTGCGTTCTTATCGTGAGCACCACCACCCTTTTCCCCTTCATTGTCGGGAAAGGCATTTTTTTCCGGGCTGCGATTGATTTGGCTTTGCTATTTTTCGCGCTGGGTTTGATTTTCCAGAATGGGGAGTGGGAAACGCTCAAAACGAGAATTAAAAATATCTTCCGGGAGCCGCTCGCGATAGCGGTATCGGTCTTTGTTTCGTTCTTCCTTCTAGCTTGCCTTTTCGCCTACGACCCGGGAGCGGCCTTCTGGTCTAACTTTGAACGGGGCGAGGGTGGACTCCAGCTTATCCATTTTTTTATTTTATTTTTCCTGTCGCTCGCGCTCTTCAGAAACGAAGATGATTGGAAAAAATTCTTCAGGGTTTTTATCGCCGCCGCATCGCTCGTTATTGTTTATGGCATAGCCGGCTGGATGAAAATACGCGGTTTTATCAGTCCCTCGGGGATTTGCGACCGTTTCCAGGGCTCGCTTGGGAATCCGGCTTACGTTGCTCCGCTTTTGTTATTCGCTTCTTTTTTTACCCTTTGGCTGTTTCTAAAAGGGGGAAAAACGATGAAAAGAAAGATCGGCTACGGAACTCTGCTCGTAATTTTCGCTTTATTCTTCCTGCTGACCCAGACCCGCGGCGCTTTTTTAGGATTGGGGGTCGGGCTTATTCTGGCTTTTTTATATCTCGCGGTTAAATTACCAAAGGGAAATTTTAAAATTGCGTCAATTGTTCTTTTCATAGCCCTGACTCTATTTGGGACTCTGGCTGCGGTTTTCCGCCATAATAATATTCCACTCGTGCCTTTTTGCAGTTCCTCCGGCCGTCTCTTGGATATTTCCGTTTCCGACCAGACGGCGCAGACCCGGCTTTGGACCTGGGGCGAGGCGATAAAGGCCTGGAAGGAACGGCCAGTTTTCGGCTGGGGTCCGGAAAACTTCAGCGTGGCGTTTGATAAATATTTTGATTCGCGATTTTTCAATCCGGACGGCAGCTCCGAGACCTGGTTTGACAGGGCCCACAGTGTTTTCTTTGATTATCTTGCCGAGACGGGAACCTTAGGGTTTCTGGCTTATCTGGGAATTTTCATGACATTCGCGATAAAATTCTTCAGGAATAAATTTTCTGCGGACGCGCGGGAAAATACCCTTTTACTTGGAATTATCGTTGCTTACCTCGGTCAGGGCGCGATTCTTTTTGACGTCACCCCGATTTATCTGCCGTTTTTCATCACGCTGGCTTTTCTGGTCAATAAATTGATTGAGAACCGGAATCAAACCGGCGTTAAAAAAATATGAACGCGCGGAATTTAACTAAATATGTCATAGCTCCGGCTCTCGTAGTTTTGTCGGTTCTCTCTCTTGTTTTCGGAGAATATCTGCCTTTTGAAAAATCAAAGCAACTCATAATCTCTTTAAACCAAGCGGGCAATTCCACGACTCTTAAGGATTTTGAAGATACCTTCAACAGAGTTTTTGATTTTTATTCTCCCATCGGCCAACCGGAGAGTATACGGTTTTTTGGCAGTCAGATAACAGGATATTTGAGCCATGAAATTCCCATTGATCTGTCTCAAGGGCTCACGAATTATACGGACAAGGTTTTCCAGGCGAGTGAAAATAGCGTTGGGTTCAAAGGTTTGAATTATACCCAAACGCAATTAATGCTCGCAAACGTTCATTATTTGAACTGGGTAAACGCGAAAAATAAAGCTGATTTTGACAAGACGGAAGAGTACTATAAAGAAGTTGTGAAATTAAGCCCCAATCGTCCCCAGGCTCTTTATGGCCTTTTTCAGCTCTATTATTCCAATAAAGACGTTGATAATACGTTAAGTATGGCGGATAAGATTCTATCCGTGTGGCCCGACAATCAGAAACTAAAAGATATTGTTAGCCCGTTAAGGCAAAAATAGATTTTCTTATTGCGGAAATCATAAACTACTCGCATAATTGGATTTATGCGTACCGCGCTTATCGGTTCTACGGGTTTCGTCGGATCTAATCTTGCCAAACAAAATAAGTTTTCCGATGAATTCCATTCTTCGAATGTGGCCCAGATTAAAGGGGAGCATTATGATGTTTTGGTCTGTTCCGCCGCCAAGGGCGCAAAGTGGATGGCTAATAAAGACCCCGAAGGCGATCGTGCTCATATTAACGAATTAATCAACACTCTTAATAAAGTTACAACGGATCTCTTCATTCTTATTTCAACCGTTGATGTCTATCCCTGCCCGCGAGAAGTTGATGAAGATTCAGATCCTCACGGTCCTAACCATGCCTATGGCGTCAATAGGCTTTTTTTGGAGGACTTTGTAAGGAATAGTTTTAAAAAACACGCTATTATCAGACTCCCCGCTTTATTTGGGGACGGATTAAAGAAAAACGCGATTTACGACCTTCTTCATGACAATCAGATTGATTTAATAAACCCGAACTCTCAATTCCAATTTTATGATTTAACCCATTTATGGAGCGATATTAACGTGGTTATTAAAAATGACATCCCTTTAATGAATTTTGCTACCCAACCCGTTCAAATGTTGACAGTGGTAAACAATTTTTTCCCGAATAAAAAAATAGGCATTGCGGCAAAAAACCCGGTATTTTATGATGTTCGAACCAAATATTCTGAGATTTTCGGGAAAACGGGGAATTATATTTATGCAGAAAGCGAAATTATCAACGGTCTCGGTTTATTTATAAACAAGTCGTCCTTATGAAATTATCTATTTCTAATCTTGCATGGAAAAACGAGGAAGCTGATTCTGTTTACTCAACCTTGCAAACTCTCGGTGTTGGGGGCATTGAAATAGCCCCAATAAAAACCTTTGGAAATATTGACCCCGGGAGCGAACAAATTTCCAAATTTAAAGCAGACATAGGCAAATACGAACTTGCCGTAATTGCTTCGCAGGCATATTTGTTCGGCAGACCCGATTTGCAATTATTCGGGAGTGCCGCGGTTCAAGCCGAATTTATTGAATACACCAAAAAAGCGATAGCGTTAACAGCGCATCTTGGCGGGAAGATAGTGGTTTTCGGCGCGCCGAAAAACAGGCGGAGATTGGAGTTGCAAGTGGATGAATCCGACGAGATCGCGAAGATTTTTTTGGCGGAAATCGGCGCTTTTTCGGAAAAGTTGGGGATAATTTTTTGCATTGAACCGAATGCGGTTGAGTACGGCTGCGATTATATAACCGATTCAGGGTGGGCCGCCCGCTTAATTCGCTCGGTTAACAGTCCCGGTATTGGGTTGCATCTTGATTCGGCATGTATGGCTATGTCAAAAGAAAATATCCCCCTTCAAATTTCCCGCAATGCCGACATATTAAAGCATTTTCATGTCAGCGAACCGTTTTTGAAAGATTTTAAAAATCCATCCGAGTTCCATGATATTGTGGCCTCCGCCCTTTCTAATATCTCATATAAAAATTGGGTTTCCATAGAAATGCTGGGTGGGGAAGACGCCATTCGAAAAGTCGAAACAGCGGTAATTTTTGCTCAAAAAACCTATGGAAAACTTTTATGAGCACGTTATCATAGGAGGCGGTTTTTTTGGTTCGGTAATAGCCTCTTTTTTGAAAAAAAAATACAAAACAAGCAAAGTGCTTATTATTGAGAAGGAAAAGGAATTAGGGAAGCACGCCACCTACAATAATCAAGCAAGAATCCACAATGGTTATCACTATCCCAGAAGCATAACTACCGCTCTAAGGTCCCACATAAACTACGATAGGTTTAAAAAAACCTACAAAGAAAGCGTTTTTGACGACTTTGAGGCGTATTATGGCGTCGGGAACATAAATTCAAAGGTTACTGCCGGGCAATTCAAATCCTTTTGCGAAAGAATAGGGTCGCCCATAGGCGCCGCTCCAACCAGAGTGCGTGACCTCTTTAACCCGAAACTTATAGAGGACGTTTTTTCCGTGGATGAAATAGTTTTTAACGCGGATAAGCTGATGGAACTCGTTGAATCCCAAATGAAAGATTTCGGGGTTGAGGTTTTTTTAGGCACTAAAGTCACGAAAATAGACCAGAGTCCCAACGGCTTATCGGTTGAATATCTGAAAGAAGGGGATGAAGTCAAACGCTTGGAAGCGAAAAAAGTTTATAACGTGACTTATTCGGGTATAAATAAAATTTTAAGTTCTTCCGGTCTTCCTCTTGTGCCGTTAAAATACGAGATGACGGAAATGTGCTTGGCCAGTGTGCCCCCCGAACTTACGAAAGTCGGAGTGACGGTAATGGATGGTCCATTTTTTTCTCTTTTGCCGTTTCCTCCAAGAGGTCTGCATACCGTCAGTCACGTGCGATATACGCCCCATTACGAATGGAGTGACTCGCCCGATTTAGTCGTGAAACCCTACATTCCTAAATCCAATTTCCAGTTTATGCTGAAGGACATTGAAAGATACATGCCTATTGTCGGCGAAATAAAATACGAGAGTTCGCTTTTTGAAATAAAGGCATTACTGCCAAAAAACGAGGCGAATGACGGGAGACCAATACTTTTTGTGGAAAATTGGGGGTTACCGGGTTTAACTTGTATATTGGGCGGTAAAATTGATAATATATTTGATGTTTTAGGAGAAATGGGTATTGATGAGAACACATGAAACAAAACTTTATTTCCGTAATCGCACCGGTTTTTAACGATGCCGCGCTCATCCCCGACTTTGTAAATCGGTTGGCTCGGATATTGCGTGAGATATGCGATCATTATGAAATTCTCATCATTGATGACGGATCTCAAGATGAAACCGGTAAGGTTCTGGATCGGATATTGGAGAGCGTGGAATCCGTGCGATATATTCTCCTATCCAAACATTACGGGGAAGAGATCGCCATAGGGGTCGGTTTGGATACCGCGATAGGGGAACACGTTGTTATTATGAAGCCGGGGAGGGATCCCGTTGATTTGATACCGGATTTTATCTCGGAATTGGATCGGCAATGCGGCATCGTTTTCGGGGTTGTTGTGGGGAGTTCACGCGGTTTCTTGGTCCGGATGTTCGCGAGAATTTTCCACTGGTATTCCAGGAAATTTCTCAAGCTCCGTCTCCCGAAAAATTCTACGACCTTCATAGCGCTGACGCGCACATCCGTTAACGCACTCGTTAAAAATCGTCATATTAAACATTACATAAAACTTTTTTATCAGAATACCGGTTTGCCGATATCGGAATATCCCTATAAGCCCGATTCCCCGTTTCTTGCGGAGTCCGACTCATTTTTTTATAAAGCTAAGATCGGAATAGAAATATTAATGTCTCATGCCCAGCATCCGCTTCGCCTCGTGACCTATTTCAATTTTTTCGCGATAATACTCAACTTTATTCTCTTCGCGGGCCTGATGATTTCGGTTTTCGCGGGATATCAAGGTTTCAACGGTTTTATACTACCCCTGCTCCTGATATCATTTTTTCTTTTCTTCGTCTTTATTTCCATTATTTTTATCGCCGAATATTTTGGCAATATTTTTAACGAGATGAAAGGCGATAAGAATTATCCCGTCGTTATTGAGAAAAAGAGCTCAATTCTTGTTCCAGAGGCGTTAAAAGACGAATTAAACATAGAGCGAAACTTAAAAATTTGATGGCTGAGGACAAATTAGAGCCGGGTGGCATCCCAGAATATGAAATATCGGAATTCTCACAAAAGAAGAATAAGTGGTGTCTTTGCGTCTTTGTTCTGAATGAAGGGGATAGGATTAGAAAACAACTAATACGAACCCTTCCTTATTCGCGTCTCGTTGACGTAATAATTGCCGACGGGGGGAGCGGCGATAATTCCACTCCGCCGGATTTTTTGGTTGGTAATAATGTAAGAACGTTTTTAAAAGTTAAGAACGAGAAGGGATTGGGCTCCCAAATGAGAATGGCTTTTGATTACGCATTACGCGATGGGTATGAGGGCGTGATTGTCATGGACGGGAATAATAAGGATAATCCATCCGCGATCTCCCGGTTCATAAAGAGTTTGGAGGATGGCGCGGATCATGTGCAAGGATCCAGATTCTTATTGGGAGGCCTGCATGTGAATACGCCTTGGGAGCGAATTTGGGGGGTTCGTTTGATTCACGCTCCGTTAATATCGCTTGCGGCAGGATTCAGGTATACCGACACAACCAACGGGTTCCGGGCTTATAGCGCAAGATTTTTAAATGATCTAAAACAGGAAATATTCAAGAGCGTATTTTCGGAATATCAATTACATTATTATCTTGCGATTCGCGCGCCGCGCTTGGGTTACAAAACAAAAGAAATTCCGGTAGAAAGGGAATACCCAAAAGCGGGTCCGACGCCGACTAAGATCGGAGGTTGGAAGGGAAAACTGCTTGTGCTTGAAAATTTATTCAGCGTCTGTCTTGGAGATTTCAACCCCCCCAAAAAAACATCGTTTTTGAGGCGTTGCGGCGCGGTTCTCTTGATTTCAGTCGCGCTTGCGGCGTGGTACGGAACAATGGCCGCTTCATTCCCCAATATATTCCACTTTCAGGTTACGTCGGAAGAGTACGTTTTAAGGGCGATAAGATTGGTTGAGCGGGGGATATATCAAGACGGGGGATTCCTTACGCTTCCTTTGGGGGGCCCGTATTTGTCGCAATACGGAATTCAGCTTAAGATATTGGAGATTTTTCGCGCCGCTTTCGGAGGCATCGTGGATTATATTGCGCTCGTAAAATATTTCTTCGTTTTTCTGTTCTCACTTGTGATGGGAATGTATATATATACTATCCAGGCGCGCATTGGGCGTATCGCCGGGGTCATTCTGTTTTGTTCCGTATTTATTTCCCCGTGGCTCATCTTTTTTTCGCCCAATGTATATTGGATGTCTTTTGGCTTGTTTTTGCCGTTTGTCGCGGGATGGGTGATATACCCCAAGTTTAGAGAAAAGAAAACGATCATTTTTTATCTTGCCGTTTTTTGCGCAATTTTATTCAGAGAATTAGCGGGTTATGAATATGTGACAAACGTCATTTTATCGGCAGCCGTCCCGGTTGTTTATTTTGAAGTATTGGTGGGGACAAAACTGAAGGATGTTTTGAAAAAAATAGGGGCCGTTATCCTTGCGGGTTTTTTCGGGATGGTTGTCGCGATGGCTTTGCATGCTTACCAGGGATATCTTCATTTCGGCGGGGTTAACGAGGTAGCGGCGTATGTGGAACAGAGAGCGGCCATTCATACCATAGAGGCGCCCACCAAAAAAATGTATTGGGACCCGGTGGTTGCGATTCAATACGTTATAACGGGTCCTCTGAAAGCAAATTTCGAATCTTACACGCCATTCCCGCAGCCGATAGCGTTTCTTTTGGGAAGTGTCCCGTTTTTGCTCGGGGTATTTCTTTTTTGGAAATCTTTCGGCAAGCGCTTTAATGCGTATTTCAAAAAGAGCGCCAAAGCGCGCGCCTTCCGTGCCGCTACCGCATATGCGATTCTGGCGACACTTTCCTGGCCTGTTTTGGCTTGGGGGCATATGGTTCAACACATTCCTTTCAATGCCGTTTTGTTTTATTTACCGGGCAATCTCATGCTCGTGGTGTTTATTTGGGTATTTATTTGCGTTTACGTAAGAAGCCCGAAAGAATAATAAATCTTTAATTTATCGTCCTGATTTGTGAAGGAACGGTTATATGATGTATGCTATTACAAATGCGAAAATCCAAAAAAGAAACCGTTCTTGTGACCGGGGGAGCCGGCTTCATTGGTTCCCATGTTACGGATGAGCTGTTAAAACTCGGCAAAAAGGTGGTCGTTCTGGATGATTTATCCGGAGGATATTTAGACAATATACCCAAAAGAGCGGTTTTTATAAAAGGCAGCGTAACGGACAAGAAACTGGTCAATAAAATTTTCAAAAAATACAAATTCAGCTACGTATACCACCTTGCCGCCTACGCAGCCGAGGGGCTTTCCCACTTTATCCGCAAATTCAATTATGAAAACAATCTCATTGGCAGCGTTAATTTAATAAACGCATCCGTAAATTACGGAGTAAAGTGCTTTGTCTTCACCTCCTCAATCGCCGTTTACGGGAAAAATCAATTGCCGATGCGTGAAGATATGGTGCCTGCTCCCGAGGACCCGTACGGCATTTCAAAATTTGCGGTGGAGTTGGACCTTAAAGCCGCGCATGAGATGTTCGGACTGAATTATATAGTATTCCGCCCGCATAATGTGTACGGGGAACGCCAAAATATTTGGGATAAATACCGGAACGTAATAGGCATTTTTCTCCGTTGCGCTCTGAAAGGTAAGCCTCTTACCATATTCGGTGACGGTAAACAAACTAGAGCGTTTACCTACATAAAAGACATAGCTCCGCTTATCGCCAAATCCCCCCTTGTTTCAAAAGCTTATAACCAGGTTTTTAATATTGGAGCCCATCAGCCATACAGCGTGAAAGAGTTGGCTGAGCATATAACTGCCATCATTGGGTCTAAAAAGAATATTTTATATCTCCCGCCCAGAAAAGAAGTATTGCACGCCCATTCCGACCACAGAAAACTAAAAAAGTACTTTAATTACGAGCCGACTTACGGATTAACCGAAGGATTGAACGCAATGATTGATTGGGTCAAAAAAACAAAACCGAGGAAAATCAAGGAATTCAAAAATCTTGATACAAGCAAGAACCTGCCTCCTATCTGGAGATAATCAAAATGCGCATCAATAAAGTCCTAAATTGGTACACGAAAAGCTATTATCGCTCCGCGCGCGGGCAGGAGTCCGGACGGGGGCTTATTAACGTTGCGAAAGAAGCCATGGGAGGTGATAGGGTAATATATAAAAAAATAAAAAAAATAATCATAAAGTTTTTAATCGGATATTTTTATTGGCCGACCACATGGCCCACCTCAATAGATCCTCCCACGTCCGAATTTCTTTACGGCCTAACGCGTCTTATGTATCCGCGGGTGGCCGTAGAAATAGGGACGTACAAGGGAAATGCCGCCATTGCGATAGGTCAGGCTCTTAAGGATAACGGTCGCGGGGTTCTTCATACGATTGATCCAGTTGAACAGGAATTGGTTTATACCGCCATCCGAAAATCCGGGTTCAAGTCCACCGTTTTTTTTCATAAAGGTTTCTCGGGAGACGTGATTCCGCGCCTAAATCTTTCTTACATTGATCTTGTGTTTATTGATGGCGACCATTCTTATGAAAGCGTCCGGAAAGATTTTGAATTGGTGGCTCATCTAATCCCGAAAGGCGGCGTGATCGTGTTCCACGATGTGCTGGTAGATATTGCTCAGGGTTTTGACGGGCCGCGCAGAGTAATTGAAGAAATTCAGAAACTGAAAGAATGGCGGGTGAATATTTATTCCACCGAAGCTGGGGTAAACAAAGGAAATAAAGTCGTGCTAAGAGGCGATAATCCGGATTTTAAACCGCTAGGCTTGGCGGTTTGCATAAAAATATGAACTGCCCCGCATGCGGCTCGGCCGAAAACAGGAAAATAGGGAAATCGGGGATATATGCGCTGAATTTATGCGATAATTGCGGCGTGGAATATTGGACTCCTCTTGAGCATCCGGGAGAAGAATTTTACGAAACAAATCATCTGCATGATATCGTTGAAGCGCGCAATTTGCAGTGGCGCCACAGGGAATTCCTGAAAAACCATCCGTCAGCCGGGGACATGCTCGATATCGGATGCGGCACCGGAGAATTTCTGGCCAGTTGCCGGGGATTGGGCTTCAAAGTTATGGGCGTGGACATTGCCCCAAGAAATGTCGCCGAGGCGCGAAACAGATACGGCATAGAAGTGTTTAAAGGCACTCTTGCCGGATTCATTAATGAATTTCCAGGCAAGAGATTCGATGTTATAACCTTTTTTGAAATAGTTGAACACCTTGCCGACCCTAAAAGTTTCTTTGATGATGTAAAAAAACTCCTTAAGCCGAACGGATGCATTATTATGAGCGTGCCAAACGTGGACCGTTTTGGAGGTCCGAAAGAAAAGGAAGAAATCCCACCCAACCATTTGTTCAGATGGAGGAAGTCCGCCTTGGAAAAATTTCTCTCAAGCCAAGGCTTTAGAGATATTGCTATTACATTGCAACCCATATCGTCCGAATTTTTCCTGGTTAGGGGATGGTTTAGTTTCGGAATTGCGGGGAAAAAAGATCCACGAAACGCTCCTCAGGGTAAAACATCAAGGATCCCCGAAATCGGCATGACGACCGAATTATTGCAAAAAGCCGCCAAGATAAAGAACAAAATAGTTTACCCTCTGGCCGTAATAATGGCGGCGCCGTTGCGTTTATTGGGATATAAATACTGGGATATGTATGCTGTCGCCGCTCTTAAAAACAAATAATGACAAAAGAAATCCACGAAGGGCACAAAAAAAGATATGAATTTGCGATACCTTACGCAAAAGGAAAGAAGGTGGTTGGTTTGGCTTGCGGTTTCGGTACCGGCTCGAAAATTCTTGCGGATGTTGCCGAAAGCGTGGTTGGGATAGATTTTTCTGAGCAAGAGCTCGATTACGCCCGTATTAACTACGAAAGCGAAAATCTGAAATTTCTGAAGGAAGATGTTACTAAAATACCTATCTCGGACAATTCTTTTGATTTGGCAGTGTCTTTTGAGATTATTGAGCATTTGGATGCTATACAACAAAACGATTTTCTGAAGGAGTTACGGCGCATTGTCCGGCCGGGCGGCATAATCCTTCTTTCCACCCCGGATAATTATGTGTGGCAGAGATTGGCCCTTTATTGGAATGAGCACATTAAAGAACTGACAAAAACGGAATTATTGGAATTGCTGGGGGGATTTTTCGAAGTGAAATCCGTTTGGGGTCAATGGTTTTTGAATAATGAAAAGTTTCCCCGCCGTTTTGTCCGCGGAGTATTGAATACCCTGAAGAGGGTGGATATATTCGGGCTGCGACAAAAAATTTTCTCAAAAGAGACGCGTAATTGGGTTGATATGCTAACCACCCCGGTCGCCATGGGTCATTGGAATCTGACACCACTGGACAAAAAAGAGACCGGCGCGCATATCATAGTCGAGTGTTTGAATAACAAAATATGAGGATAAATTTTACTTTATTTGGAGCGGGGCTTACCGGCGGTTCGTTCAATATCATTGAGCCGGCAGATAGGCTGGCAAGACGCGGTCATGACGTTTCAATCACGTCTATCGGAAAACCGAGAGATTTAAACTGGTTTTCAATGCGGGGAGATCCTCTTTTTAGGGAGATATTTACTCCATTGGTTGGAAACTTTTGGTATAAAACATACCGCCGCGTTTTAAAAGGAACGTTCTTGCATCCGTTTCCGGATGTTGAAATCAGGGATTTAATCAGATCCATGCCCGATTGCGACGTGAATATAGCCACTGCGTGGCCGACCACTTTCGCCGTCCATAGATCCGGCAAAGGCAGGGGTTTTTATTACGTCCAGCACTACGATTCTCTTTTCATTCCGAAACCTCAGGCGCTTTTACATGACGAAACTTATTATCTGCCGCTTAAGAAAATAGCCGTATCTTCCTGGATTAAAAACACCGTGGAAGAAAAACTTGGTACGCCTTTTGCCGGAGTTATAACCGCCGGCATAGATGAAAAAACGTTTCAACCGGATTCATCTTTAAGACCCAAAAATAAAATCCGAATCCTTTCTCTCGGCAGAAGAATTGATTGGAAGGGTTTTTTGGAGCTTCAATCCGCGATGAAAAATATTTTGGCAAAGTATAAAAATGTAGAGTGGACTGTATTTTCCTCAAGAGATACCCCTAAACCAACCAAAGACATTCCCTTTACGCTTATAAAATCCCCTTACGGTAAAGATTTAGCGCGGCTTTACGCATCCGCGCATATCGTAGTTAATCCTTCCTGGCACGAGGGTTTTGCTCAGCCGGCACTTGAGGCAATGTCTTGCGGAGCGGCGGTTGTCACGACTCCTGTTGGTGCGGAGGATTTTATGGAAGACGGGGAAAATTCGCTAGTGGTCCAACCCAAGGATTCAAAGGGCATAGAGTCGGCCATTGCAGAATTAATCGATGACAGCGCGTTGCGGGACAGGATCTCCGAGAGAGGATATGAAAAATCCAAAAATTTCCACTGGGATAAAATAATAGACAAATGGGAAAAGATTTTAACGCAAAATTAAAACCATGAAGATATTAATTGCGGGCGCCAATTGGCACGATAACTTACTCTCCGTTTTTAAGCGCGGTTTTGAATCGCTTGGGCATGAAGTGGATGTCTTTGACGACAATCAGGGTTCTAATTCCCTAATCGTCGGGAAAATCCTTTCGCGCACGCCATTCGTCGGCTACGCGGAAAAGTTTTTTGAAAATTATCGCGTCGCGACATCCGAGCGTCTTATGAATTTTGCAAAGCATTCCGCTTCGGATTTTTTGTTCGTGATTAACGGTCAAAAATATCTTCCCGCTTATATGAAGAAAATCAGGGAAAAACTTAAAATACCCTGCGGGGCCTATCTTATTGATGACCCCATCGGGGGCAAGGACTGGCTTAATTATCTTACGGGTTATTCACACCTTTTTGTAATAGACGATGCGTGGATGGGATATCTGGAGTATTTCGTCCCCGGAGGGGTCTATTATCTTCCTCAAGTGGGAGATTCGGACGTATTCAGACCCATTGACGCGAAAAAAACCCACGATATCGGTTTTGGGGGAACTCTTTCCCTGCGATTGCCCAACGCTCCTTCCGGCCACCTTCGTTCCCAGATACTGAACATCCTTGCCGAGAAAAGATATAAGATACAGGCTTTTGCTCCGGGGATAGGCGAGACATTCGGCGTCTATCCGGCGCTTAAAGACATTGACTATAAGGATTCCTATCAAAGTCACGAGGAGTTGAATAAGTTGTATAATTCTTCCCGAATAGTCATAAGTATTCATAGTCCTCAATTCAAGAATGGAATATCTCCTAGAGTTTTTGAAGCGGCTTACGCCGGCGCCTTTCAATTAGTTGAATGGAAGCAAGATGCGGATAAACTATTTGATGGAAAACTGCAAACGTTCAAGTCACCAAAAGAATTATTTGACAAAGTTGATTATTATTTAGCCCATCCAGGAGAAAGAGAAAAAATAGCGGATGAATGCAGGGACATTGCTTTAAGGAGGCACACATACAAACAAAGGGCCGAGAGGATCATGAGCATCGTCAAATGCGGAATATAATTGACAAAGAAGAATTTAACGCTGGGGAGCGACTGTATCTCGGGGAAACGAAGATTGGTCGAGCTAATTTAAATGAACACCTGGACCGCTATAAATTCGCTGTTTCCTTAATGCCCGAAAATGCAGTTGTTCTTGATGCCGCTTGCGGTACGGGTTATGGGAGCCAAATGCTCGCCGAAAAAGCCAAAAAAGTCATTGGTGAACACGCTCTAATTTGGGGCAAAGAGCGCCATAAATTGCCCAATTTGGAGTTTATCAAGGGAGATTTAAATAAGTCCCTGCCTTTTACCGATGGATATTTCGATATGATTACTTCTTTTGAGACATTGGAGCATGTGGCAAACCATGAAAACATATTAAGCGAATTTCATCGTGTCTTGAAGCCGGATGGTAAATTAATAATTTCTACACCGGACAAAGAGATCCTCACGAACGTCACTCACACGGAGAATAAATTCCATATTCACGAACTTTCCAAAAAGGAATTCATCGATGTTTTGAATTCACATTTTTTTCTCAAGGAGTTATACGGCCAGACCCTATATGTGCCGCAATCCCCCCTTAAACGCGCCATTTCTTCGGTTGCGAAACTGGATGTATTTAATTTGCGCGGTAAAATAGTTAAAGCACTCAATTTAAGATTGATGGTCCATTGGATTTTATCGGCCGAAAAACACACGCCGATTGTCAAAATTTCTCCAAACGAAGCAAACCGATATTACATATTGGTTGCGGTTTGCAATAAGAATGCCTAAAATCCTTTCTCTTAAATCAATTACCGGAGATCCGGCAGATGGCATAAGTAATTTTATGAAAGCCGTTTTTACTCCCATGAAAAGCGGCGATTTAACCGTTTATGCAAAACATTTTGGTGCGGTTCCTTCGGGAGCTTTGGAAAATTGTTCGGATTCACTGCTTGAATTCTTAATCAAGCGAAAACCGGAAATTTTGTTGGGTGTGGG
>Ga0187886_1001919_pt1 | contig 17602 bp, 19 predicted proteins | sample June2016WEW_20_1_FD_133001 | JGI IMG/M metagenome (GOLD analysis project Ga0187886, IMG submission 133001) | Peatland microbial communities from SPRUCE experiment site at the Marcell Experimental Forest, Minnesota, USA - June2016WEW_20_150 | ecosystem: Environmental > Terrestrial > Soil >... | reverse complement strand
CGGACCTGGAACGACGGCAAGCGGCAGGAATTCAAGGACCGGACGCCCTACACGGCGATCCAATGACGCATGGCCATCGAATACCTGCTTTTCACTTATCCGAATTGCCTGAAATGCGAGGACCTCAAAGCTTATCTCGGAGAGAGGTCCATCCCGGCCCGCGAGTATAAGGTCGAGGAGAGGGACGGCCGGCTGAAGATCCGCGAATTTTTGCGGCATATCAAGCGCGACGACAAGGGCGCGATCATCCTCCCGACGCTCGTTCTCCATGAGGATGGGGCGGTCGCTGCCGTCGTGAACACGCGGCAGGAGCTCGAAGAGTGGTTGCGATCAAGGGGCTAGAAAAATTCGCCCCGAAGGATTTCCCCGGCTTCATCTCATCGACCGTGTTCCTGGCGGGGTGCAACTTCCGCTGCCCGTACTGCCATAACGCCGATCTCGTCCTCCGGCCCGAGGTCCTGGCCGATATTCCCTTGGATTTTTTTCTGGCTTATCTCGATGCCCGAAAAGGCTGGCTCGAGGGGATTTGCGTCTCGGGCGGAGAGCCTCTCCTGGATCCCGGGCTCGGCGAGCTGTTGGCCGTCATCAAAGGGCGGCATCTGCTCGTGAAAATCGACACCAACGGCTCGTTTCCCGATCGGCTCGGAGAGATCATCGAAGCTAAGCTCGTGGACTGGGTGGCCATGGACGTCAAAGCGCCGCTCGAGCGATACGCCGAGGTCACCCGGTCGAAGGTCGATCCCGATGCCGTCGCGCGCAGCGCCCGGCTCATCAGGAATTCCGGTCTTGGTTATATGTTCAGGTCCACGGTCGTTCCCGGACTCGTCGGCGAGGACGATATTTTGAAGATTTCAAAGTGGCTCGGCGGGTCGGGGATCTTCCAAATCCAGTCCTTCTCCCCCGTGAATACGCTCGACCCGGCATTTGGAACGATCAAGCCGTTCGGCCCGAACGAGATCCAGAAGATGGCGGACAGCGCCCGGCCTTTCTTTTCCGAAGTGCGCATCGAAGGAGCTTAACCATGGAACTCAAGGTCATAAAAATCCATCCCGAGGCGAAGCTTCCATTATACGGGCACAAGGGAGATGCCGGACTCGATCTTTTCTCCTGCGCGGATGACGTGCTCGCGGCCGGCGAAGTGAAGGCCGTCCCGACCGGAATCAAGGTGGCCGTCCCCCCGGGCCACGTCGGCCTCATCTGGGATAAAAGCGGCATTTCGCTCAAGGGCGTCCACAAGCTGGCGGGCGTCGTGGATGCCGGCTATAGGGGCGAGGTCCATGTGGTCATGATCAATCTGGGCCGCGAGCCGTATGCCGTTAAAAAAGGGATGAAAATCGCCCAGATGCTCATCCAGCCCGTCAACGAAATCGAGGTCGTCGAGACCCGGGATCTCGATGACACTTCGCGCGGCGAGGACGGCTTCGGCTCGACGGGATTGTATTGATCGTGAAACCCGCATAAAACCCCGAATAACATCGCTCTTGTTTTCTGGCTCATCCGAGCTCAAGCGGCGGCGATCGGAGATAGGCGATAGATCAAGGGCGGCGCTCTTCGCTGCCGGAAAAAGACGCCGCCCGTCCGCTTCGATTTATCTTCCGAAAACGAGAACGCAGAACGATCCCGGGACTGCGGCCGGCCGGGGATTGGGTTTGTCTTTGGTGGGAGCCGGCGCCGGCCCGTATTCCGCGGTCACGACGAAGACGTTGTGCGTTTTGGGATCGAGTTCCATCGTCCGCGCCCCGCGCGCCGTCGGAACGGTTTCGAGAACGGTGTATTTGTCGGCCGATTCCTGGCGGACGACCGTCAGCGTTCCTTCGCCGTTCGAGGCGAACACCAGGCCGGTCCCCGCGTCGTAGCGGACCGCGTCGGGACCGGAGCCGATCGGCACGGTTGTGACGACCTTGCCGTTCTCGAAATCGGAGACGACCATCACCTTGTCGCAGACGCTGAACAGGCGCTTGTTTTTCAGATCGATGGCCAGCCCGCTCGGGCCGTCGCCGGGCGCGATCGACCATCTCTTTTTGACCGCGAGCGTCTTGGCATCGAAAGCGACGATCTCGCTCTTGTCTTCGTTGTTGACGAAAATTGTGCCTTTGCCGTCGGTCTGAGCGAATTCGGGCTTTCCGCCCATATCGACGGTTCCCACGATCTTATCCGTGGCCGCGTCGATGGCCGTCGCGTTCGCCGTCCGGCCGTTGAAGGTGAACACCCGGCCCGAGAAGGCGTCATACAGGATGGCGTCGGGATTCTGGCCCGGGGCGACAGCCACTTCTTCTATGACCTGGCGCGTCTTGAGATCGAAGACGGTGACGCTGTTGCCGCGGCCGTTAGAGATATATCCCCGGCCTTTTTCTTGGGCGAACGCGACGCCGTGAACGCCCTTGAGGTTGACGATGGGGTCAAGCTTGGCGCCCGTATCGGCGTTGACGATTTCGAACGTGTTGCCGTGGGAAAGGTAGAGAAGCCGGGATTGGCCTTCCAAAGCCAGATAATCCCAGCCGCCCTCTCCGCCGACGACGATCTTTTTAAGAAAATGGTAGCCGCCGGCCGCCGCCTGTTGGCCGGCCGCCAGGCCGAGACCGACCAGACCAAGGACCAAAAGAACCGCAAAAAGAATGTTTTTTTTCGTATTCATAAAACTCATTCTACTCCCTTTTGTTTTTGTGATTCAACAACGAAAGGTCTCCGCCGCGTTCAAGAAATTCTTATCGGACGCCGATCGGGCGAGGGTGAGCTTGATAGGTCAGGCCCTATAGCTTGACCAGCTCCACCCGGCGGTTCATGGCTTTGCCGTCCGGTGTGTCGTTCGAAGCTACGGGCGCCAAGGGCCCGACGCCGAACGCTTTCAAGCGGGCGGAGGAGATGCCGTACTTGGCGACGAGGGCCTGGACGACAGCCGCGGCCCGGGCCTCGGACAGTTTCATGTTGATTTCGAGAGTCCCGTCGTTATCGGTATGTCCGACCACGTTCAGCTTGAGCGCGGCATCGTTCTTCAGCAGCTTCGCGATCTCGGCCAGGGCGGGCTCGGATTCGGGCTTGATCGCCGATTTTCCGGAATCGAAATAGATGCCGTAGACGGCCGCGTGGCCCGTCGTCCGAATGTCGTTGGAGAACGCGGCGGCATCGGCCACGACCTGCTGTTCCATGCCGGCCTTTTCGATGATCCAGAGGTTATATTGAGAGGTGATGTAGGCGTCGACGTGCACCCAGATCTCTTTTCCTGCCTGGGTGAGCTTCATATAGGAGCTGCCGTCATGGTCGTGGACCAACACGGTTCCGCCGATCTTTTTGATGGCGTTTTCGTACTGGCGGAGGATCTCCAGCCGGCTCGGCTCCTTGGCATTGGGCTGAAGAACATAAAAAATGTGCGTGCTCTTCCCTTCCACGTCCACCTGCTTGTCCCCGTCGATCCAGAAAGAGTGCGCGTCGAAATCCTTATTTTCAGCTCGGGAGATGTAGTATCCCGGCATCCGGCTGAGCAAGGGGTGGTCCTTGGTCCCTTCCGCATCCGTTTCCTGCGCCCATGCGGCTCCGGCCGCAAGGACTCCCAGGCCGACCAGGATGAACGATAGGCAGGCGAACTTTTTCATGACGAGTCTCCTTATCCCAAAAGATATTTATGGTCACGAATATATCGCCCGGTCATTGTGGAGTCAAGAGTCATGAAAGTTGGAGGGACAATCGTCTTTTCTTAAGGCTTTTCTATAAAATCCGCGAAGGCGTCCTTGAGGAGTTTGCTCTGGCGGGTGAAAGCCAGGCGCGGGCTCTTCGTTTCCGTCATGATCGCGATCTCCTGGGTGAGCAGGCGGGCGACGTACATCGTCTGCGCGGCCCGTTTTTGGGACTCCCGCTTGAAGAGGGGATGATCGCGGTTGATATAGACGACGTTTCCCTCGGAAAAGCATTCCGGCCCGGCTTCGCCGAAGAAATCGAGACAAACCGAGACGACATTTTGACCCAGTTTGATCCGGCGGACGATGGCGTTCGGAGTGATCTTCTTGACCAACGGGTTCCGGCGCTTAGCTATTTTCGGTTTAGGAGGAGAGCCGGACTCAGCCTCAGGGCCGACCGTCGCCTCATTAGGCTTCGCGGCGCCGCTTTCCGCCGCCGCCCCGCCGATGCCTTTCTCCCCGCCGTAGGGGATGGGCCCGAACGGCGAAAAATCCGGATTTAAAGCCAGGGCCCGGTGAATTCTGGTGAGGGCTTCTTTGATCGCCCTTCCGGCGCGCTTGTCTTCCCCGCGGTCCGCCTCTTTGCCGAGCTTTTTTTCGATGATCCCAACCACATTCTGAATCGCTTTCAGGAACTCCTGATATTCCTCGGAATCGGTGACGAAATTCGAGCGGTCTGAAGTGATGGGAAGGAAATTGGCGTTGATCTCCCCTTTGATCCGAGCTACGGCCGGCCCCCAGGTCTCCATGCCGAAGAGCTCCTTTTTAACGGTGACGCCTTTGACCTTGACGTCGATGCCCAGGTCATTGGGAGAAGCGGCCGTCTTGGAAATGATGACGATCTCGCCCGCGACCACGCCGAACGGGCAGCCTTCGAGGACCGGGATCCGCTGGCCGGAAAAGGTCCGGGGCGGCACGGGACGGCCGTTGAGATAAACGCTGAAATTCGCCGCCCGGAGGGGCACGCCGTCTTTGATCGTCGCTTCGGATTCTTCGAGATCGAACGGCTTGGTCAGCTCCGAGAGGATGACCGTCGTGCCGTCGCATCCGACGGAATCCGGAGAAAGAATTTCGAGCGGGAGCTGCCAAATGTCCTTCGAGGACTCCCAATTCTTTTTATCGAAAATGACGCGGGCGGCATAGGGGCCGCGGCGGGTTATGACCTCGAAGCGCATGGCCGCGGCGAGAGAGGCGAACTTGCCGATGCCGAATTGCCCAATGCGTTCGCGGCCGAACCGCGGCGAGACCGAGCGGATGACTTTTTCGTCCGATCCGATGCAGAAATATTGCCGGAGACCATCGGCGTCCATGCCGATGCCGTTGTCGCCGACGGAAATCCGGTCGGACGCGATATCGACCCGAACCTCGGTCGCATCGGCGTCGTAGGCGTTATTGACGAGTTCGCGGAGCAGTTCAACGCTCTCAGCGTAAAGATGTTCGCCGATGGAAATGATATGACGTTTATCGACCGTGACTTCGAGGTTCTTCTTCTCGATGACATCCATAGGCTGACTCGTTTCAATTTTAACCCAATCATGAAGCCGGGGTCAAATATGGCCTTGAGCCGTTCAGCGAGGGCTTACTCAGCATTCTCAGCTATGATGATTATGCCGCAGAGGCCTGAATGACGACCGATCCTTCGCGGATGAGAAGGCGGAAGCTTTCATCGAGAGACGCCCAGTCCAGAACATCCACCGTGAACGGGAGGGATGAATCGGAGAAAGCCGCGTTCATCCCAGCCAAGACGGTCACGTCGAGCGGCCGCTCCGTCATAATGACCAGGTCGAGGTCGGAGTGTCGGCGGGCGTTCCCTAAAGCGCGCGAGCCGAAGGCGCGGACCTCTTTTCCAGGTACGAATCGTCCCACGATGGCGCGAACGATTTCGAGATCCTTGGGGAGAATATCAATCGGCCGCATGGTTCCGACGCTTCAGTTCCTTCAAGAGGACGAGGACGTCCTTGCGGAATCCATCGAGTGTTCCTATGACCTTTTCCGCCTTGGCTTCATCGTAGGTATGGGCGGTCAGATTGCGAATTTCCCGGAAATGGAAGAAGCTCTCTGGATCGACGACAAGTCCCGCGTCAGCCGCTTCGCGAATGAGGTCCTTGAAGGCCATTTCAGCGAGTTCGGCCGGAACGGCTGAGATCTGGGCCATTTGGCGGCGGATCATCTTAACGGCCAATTCGTAGGTACGCTCGAATCCTTGGATCGCCGCCGCTCGAAACTGGGCGCGCAGTCCCGGATCGCCGACGGCCAACTCAGAACGCAGATAGGACAAGCTTTGTTCGAGCAGAGCCAGCGCTTTTTCCAGAGGGGTCAGATCGAGTTTCATTCCCGCGCTCCTGTCGGATTCATGATAACAGAATGACGTGAATGGAAGAAGGTTGAAGGGACAATCGTCTTTTTTTAAGGTTTTTCTTTAAAATCCGCATTCAATTTAAGAGCGGTCCTCTCGTTCCGTTTCGGCCGCGGCCAAGCGCGCCAATTGGAGGTCGTTGCCTCTGATCGGATTCAGGACCTGAGAGAAGCCCTGTCTTCCGGATTCAGGGCCAAGGAATTTCCGAACCGCTTGAACATTTCGTGCCGGGGATCGGATCTGAGGATCCAGGTCCGGACCGATCCGCGCTATCAGGCTTTTCTCGGAAAAGCCCGGATGAAGAGCGTATTGGGCTACGACATGCAGGTCGCTCGCATCGAGGATGTTCTTCAAGGCAAGATCTGGGCGGCTCTCGATGAAACGCGGCGTCCGAGCAAGCGCCAGAAAGACCTAGCCGACATTCTCCGCCTCGTGGAAAAGCGGAAGAACCTGGCAAGGTTCATTCCCGCCGAACTGAAGTCGCGCCTGTCCCTTTAATAAATTCGACAAGTGGAATTAAGTCAAATTCTCTGATTGATTATCACCCCTGAGATAAAGATAATATTGGCATCGATATAAACTCAGGGTTTAACAAGGGGATGATCAGTGCCTTCCAGTAAAACCGAAGCCTTCTCCCGAATCCTAATCGACAAAGCGCTCGAAGCTAGCGATTGGGACCTGTTGGACCCAAAGCAAGTCCGATTCGAACAAAATGCCGTCAACGGCCGGGCGGATTATCTCCTCATGGACGACCTCGGCCGCGTCCTTTGCGTGCTCGAGGCCAAGCGGGAAGATCTCGACCCCTACGATGCCAAGGAACAGGCCCGCGGATATGCGGAGAATCTGAACGCCCCGTTCGTCATCTTATCCAATGGCCGGGAACACTGGTTCTGGAACTATGAACGGGCGGGCCAGCGCGATGCCTACCGAATCGAACGTCTCCCTTCGCGGGATGACCTCGCCCGCGTTCGATTGAAAAACCTCCAGCCGCCCCGCCCGCTCTTGAGCGAGGTCATATCGCCCGATTATCTCAGGCATTTGAAGCACGACCTCACGCTCCGCCGCTACCAGATAAGGGCGATGGATGAGATTGGGCGCCTCTTCGATAAAGACGGCCGCCGCAAATTCCTCCTCGAAATGGCTACCGGCACGGGCAAAACGCTCCTCTGTGCCGCGCTCATCCGCCGCTTTCTCACGACCCGAAATGCCGAGCGGGTCTTGTTCATCGTTGACCGCATCGAATTGGCGAAACAGACGATGGAGGATTTCGCGGTCGTCCTCCCGGAGTTCAAACCCGTCATTTTTAAGACCGCCCGCCGCACTGGTGAGCTGCTCGGGGCCTCGGTCGTCGTGGCCACCATTCAGTCGCTCATGGTTGACCGCCGCTACCGCGAAGAGTTCACTCCTTTCTACTTCGATCTTGTCATTAACGACGAGGCTCACCGATCCATATATGGAGATGCCCGCGAGGTGGTCCAGTTCTTCCAAGCGACGCGTGTCGGATTGACGGCCACGCCGAAGTCTTATCTGAAGAACATCAACGTCGAAGAGCTGGAAGCCACGAATCCGAAAGCTCTTGAAGCCCGACAATTGCGCGATACTTATAATTACTTTGGGTGCGTGCCGGGATTCCCGACCTTTCGATACGATATCATCGACGCCGTCAAAGATCCCGAAGGCCCTTTTCTCTGTCTCCCTATAATTTTTGACCTTCGATCTGATATAACCACAAAGACCCTTGCCGAGAAGGGCTGGGCCGTCATCATCAATGAGCAAGAAGAAAATATCAAGATCCAACATTTGGAACGGAGAATCTTCACGCCTGCGCGAAATCGCCTTATGTGCGAAGCCTTTTTAAAAGAAGCGCAGAAAGACCCGTCCGGAAATATCGGCAAATCCATCGTCTTTGCCGTGAACCAAACGCACGCGACGAACCTCACCAAGATTTTCAATGAGCTTCAGCCCGGAATCGCCGTCACCATCACCTCTCGCATCCCGGAAGCGTCAATCATTTCCAAGGAATTTCGCGACGGAAAGCGCGCCGAGCGGATCGCGGTGTCCGTGGACATGCTATCCACGGGATACAATTGTCGCGACCTTCTCAATATCGGCTTGATGCGGCCGATTTTTTCGCCCACGGAATATGTCCAGATCAAAGGGCGCGGCACGCGCCTCTTCACGTTTAAAATCGGTCATACCGAATACGAGAAGAAAAACTTCTTTATCCTCGATTTTTGCGCGGTCGCGGAATATTTCGAAGATAAATACGATTATTCGATACCTCTAAAACTTCCTCCCGATAAAAAAGCGCCTGGACCATATCCTCGGGGAGGAGAACCTGGGGGAATAGTTCGGGATGGTACCGGGACGCCATCTTCTGAACTGCTACCTCCGCCTCGTGAAATTCCTGTCTGGGAAGGGCGCGATATCATGGTTAGCCGCGAGGTCATTGAAGTCGGACCGAGCGGCGAAAAGGTCGATATCATGACCTTCCGAGGCTCCTTCGAGCGGGACGTCAAAGACTTTGCTGAGCGTGATACGGACATGAGGGAGGCCGTCTCCGACGAGGACGATGACGCCGTCGAAACAATCATGAACGAGCGGTTCTTCCATAAGCCGAAGATGTTCTACTCAGTGGATAAACTCATTGCCTCCTATGGTGTACCTCTCCCAACACCTGCGTTCGTCTATAATGCGGTCGGGAAAAAGCCGCTTCCCAGCAAGGATGAAATAATCTCGGATACGGTCGATTCCATTGCCGCCCGGTTCAATCTCCGCTATAGCGAACAAAAATGGCTCGATGCGACGGCGCAGCTGCTTGCCGAAGATTTACAAGCGCTGCGAAAATTTATGGCCGGCGATATGACTATATTCACGGCCAGCCAGTTCAATCAGCTCGGCGGTATTTCCGCGCTTGCTCATTTCGAAGGCCGAGAACAGGTATTTGAAGCCTTGCGACAATCCATCCTCGTTCGCCAATCTTTGATCGGAGCATCGACCCAATGACGACTTCCAACTTCTTCTCTTCCGGTCTCCGCCAGCGAGTGGACCAGCTGATGGATATTCTTTATGCGGGCGGCGTGAACAATCCGATGGACTCCATTGAACAGATTTCCTATCTGATGTTTTTGCGATTGCTCACCGAGAAAGACGACGTGCTCGCCACTCTTGATAAAAAATATACCCGCATCTTCTCGGGGAAGTGGGCGCGGTTCGCTTGGGGTAATTTTGTCACCCTCACCGGAGATGCTCTTTTCAACGCCATCCGAGATGCTATTGAGAGTCTGCATGAGCTCCCCAGCCTCACTGATACCGGCAAACTTCTCTTCAGCCGTGCCACTCTCAAGATTTATGACAGGCCCACACTACGCGCAGTCGTCCAGGGAATTCACAATCTCGACCTTGCCGCCCACGAGGGTCATGACATCAAGGGCGACATGTATGAATACCTGTTGAGCAAATTATCCATGTCCGGCACGAACGGCCAGTTCCGCACTCCTCGACATATTATCGATATGATGGTCACGCTGGTGAACCCACAACCCGGCCAACTCATATGTGACCCAGCCTGTGGAACGGCAGGTTTCCTCATATCCGCCTTCAATCATATCTTGCGCCGGCATACAAAGCCTGCCGACCTTCGGCGAGGCATTGTCGACGGCACGCTTCTCAAGCCTGCCCAATGGAAATTCCTGGAAGAACAAGCGTTCACCGGTTTCGACAACGACGCAAACATGGTAAAAATCGGCATTCTGAACCTATACCTTCACCAATTGGAGAAGGCTCGCCTTTCGCTAATGAATCCGCTGACCACAGGCTTCGGCGGCGCGTATCCCGGCAAGATGTTCGATGTCATTCTCGCCAATCCGCCGTTTGCCGGAAAAGTGCAAGACGAAAGCATCCTCGCCGATCTCAATTACAAGCTCAACACACGCGCCACCGAGCTGCTCTTCCTGAAATGGTTCATCGACCACCTCACGCCCAATGGCCGCGCCGGGGTCATCGTGCCTAACGGCGTTCTCTTCGGCTCGACCAACGCGGCGACGAGCCTACGCGAACTTCTTTTGTCCGAATGCGACCTGCAAGCCGTCATCAGCCTGCCCAGCGGTGTCTTCAAGCCATATTCCGGCGTCGGGACTGCAGCGCTCATTTTTCAAAAAGGGAAACCGACCCAGTCGGTCTGGTTCTACGACCTCACCGCCGACGGCTTCAGCCTCGACGATAAACGGACGCCGATTGACGCAAACGATATTCCCGATTTGCAAGTTAAATGGCTGAACCGCGATGAAGGCCCAAACAGTTACCGCGTGCCGATCGAGAAGATTCGCGAGAACGACTGGAGTCTTGCCGCGGGCCGCTACAAACCCGCCATCACTGAAGCCGTGAAGCATGACGCTCCAGCTGATATTTTCGGCGAGGTTCTCAAGCTGGAAAACGAAATAATCCGGCGCGGCAACGCGTTGCTTGCGAAAATCGACGATAAGAAATGAAACGCTGGCCGGTGAAACCTTTAAGCGAAGTCCTAGAAGTCAGCCGCGAACGAATTGAACCCATTGAGCATCCGGACATCCTTTATAATTACATCGGATTAGAAAGCATTGAGGGCCACACCGGCCAACTCCTACCGCATCAACTAACAATAGGAGCGGAGATTAAAAGCACGAAGAACGTTTTTCATCGTGGCGAAATACTTTACGGGAAACTCCGTCCTTACTTGAACAAAATCTATCTAGCCGACAAGGATGGAATCTGCTCGACGGATATATTTGTCCTCCGTCCGAAACAGAGTGCGATGAACGCCTCGTTTGCGGCGAACTACCTTCGATCTCCCGCGGTTTTATCGGCCGCATCAAACGCAATGGCCGGTGCAAATCTACCACGTATCGGGCAGAAGGCGCTACTTGGTATCCCTATCCCAGTACCCCCCGTGGTCGAGCAGGAGCGGATAGTGAAGCTGCTGGACGAAGCGGACGAGTTACGAAAGCTGCGCGCTAAAGCCGACCGCCGAACCGCCGCCCTCATTCCCGCCCTCTTCCACCAAATGTTCGGTGACCCGGCGTCCAACCCGAAGGATTGGCCTTTAGTGACGCTTGGAGAGATTGGTGGCGGTGGTCAATATGGATTGAATGCCGCTGCGATGACAGAGGGCCACGGCGTTCGTTTTATTCGTATTACTGATATTGATGAATATGGGCGGCTTGGACGGTGTGAACCTGCTTTTGTCCCGGTCGATAAGTCTAACCTAAGCGATTACGAACTTTCCGATGGCGACATTCTGATTGCTCGAAGTGGCGCGACGGCTGGAAAAGCATATATTCATATTGGGATACGTGAGCGCTGTGTCTTTGCGGGCTACTTAATTCGATTCAAAATAAATCAAATACTTTCATTGCCAGTTTTCGTTTTTGCATTCCTGCAAACTGCAGCATATTGGAGTCAATTGAATAGGCTCAAACGGGCGGTAGCGCAACCTAACGTCAACGCAAAACAAATGGCTTCGCTTGGATTTCCGTTGCCGCCGTTACCGCTGCAAAAGGAGTTCGCTCAACGCGTGACCGAAATCCGCGGGATAGAAGCCGAGCAAGCCGCCAGCCGAAGTCGTCTAGATGCTCTTTTCCAATCCATGCTCTATCGGGCATTCAATGGTGACCTATGATCGGAAGCCTGGTAAATCGATGGCATTCAAAAATTTGTTGACAGAATGGACTAGAAACGGGGGGCAGATCAGGTCTTCCAGGGTCCTTTGTAGCCATTTCCCTTCATTTTCGGTTCTTGACTTCGATCCGCAGCCGCAATATAGTCATTATATTAGGATGGCGCTTTCAATTGCGAACTTAAGCAAGGGAAGATTGCGCTGAAGGGTTGAGCAGAGTCTTATCGACAGGGGTGAGTAATGAACCTTATACCCGAATATATCCAGCGAAATATTTCTCCCGATGCGCTGGAAAAAGAATTATTAAGTCTCATAAAAAAATATAATGCAATTAGAAATACATATTTAGTTGTATACACCTCTTCCACTGGCAAACAAATCCCAGATAATACCATTAATCAAGAGGACTACTATTTACTCCATGATTTACTTAGAGATGTCCCCCATAAAAAAGTTGATATGTACATTGAGACGAGAGGGGGTAGCGGTGAATCCGCAGAAGAAATAGTAAAGCTTCTTCATGACCGATTTGAAAAAGTGTCATTTGTAGTTTCTGGCGAAGCTAAAAGCGCCGGAACCATCATTGTATTGTCTGGGCACGAGATATTAATGACTGAAACAGGAAGCCTTGGTCCTATCGACGCCCAGATGCGAATCGGCCGTTCCATAAGTTCGGCATATGACTATATGGAATGGGTAAATAAGAAGAGAGAGGAAGCAGAAAAGCAGGATCACCTTAATCCGTTTGATTCCGTCATGATTGCACAAATAACGCCAGGAGAATTAGAGGGAGTATTCAACGCGTTAGAATTTGCCAAAGAGCTCGTGATCGATTGGCTTGTAAAATATAAGTTCAAGGATTGGCATAAGACTGAAACGAGGAAAATCGCCGTTAATGATGAAATGAGAAAAGACCGTGCAAAGGAAATAGCCACGGTTTTATCCAACCATAGTAAATGGCGATCTCATGGCAGATCAATCAAACTTCATGATCTAGTAAATGATATTGGACTAAAAATTAATAGAATTGAAGACGATAAGAGTCTCGCGGAAATTGTATATCGAATCCAAAATGTATGTAGATTCATTTTTGACATGACTGCAACTTACAAAATATTTGCTACCGAAGAAAATAAAATCTTCCGCACGGCCGCAAAATCAAAGGCAGAACCGCCACAAGCAGTAGAAATAAAACATAAATGCACAAAATGTGGAAAAATAACTAGCATATATGCAAAACTTGCGCCCAACCCTCAGATTGATGTAGAGTTTAAGAAGAAAGGTTGTATAGCATTTCCAAAGAACGCGAAGCTTAGGTGTGCATGTGGCATGGATGCGGACTTATCAGACATAAAAAAACAAATTGAATCAGAAACAAATAATAAGATAATATTTGAAGGTGGAGCATGAAAAAACAAATAAAACAAAGCAAAGTTGAAGAAAGGAATAAACTAGTTGAATTTGTAGAAAAGATAAAAAAGAAATATTCGACTGAAAATCCCTCCCAAGCTGGATACTGTAGGATTATTTACTTTAGACACGTGAATTATGACGAAGAGGATTATACTTACGGGTTTAAATAAAGTCCTTTTCGTCCAATGATCTTCCCTATATAAAACGAAGCGACCTTCTTGACTTTTCCTTGAGCTTCGAGTCCACGTCAAGGTCAAAGCTGGCCTGTCGGGGGAATTTTCCATCCACGAGAATCCCGGGGAGATTTCTGGTCCTCCAGATCCTGGGGTAGTGGGTCAGTTTGGCGGGGAGGGGGAAATGAAACCAAATAAGCCGATATATCGTATTATATTAAGAGAGAACAAGGAGCTTGACATTCAAGGTGACGATAAAATATCATGGAAGACCAGGGGAGGAGAAAAAAAATTGAGTCTTGCTTGTTATCTTGACGACATTTCCGAACGGCATGATATGCTCAATGCCACGGAAAGCTATATTCAAAAGAAGGGTTTTTTATTTTTTAGAGCCGTTGAGTTATACGTTAATGTGAGAGAAGTGTCTCGCCAAACAAAAAAACTCTTCAATTCTTCAACTTATAAAAATTCTATTAACAATATCTCGCAAGAAGATTTTATCCAAATAAGAGAACAATTAATCGATTTACACGAAAAAATCGATCTATCAATTAGCAAACTTTTGTCTATAGAAAAAGTTCGCATGTTTCATCGGATTTTTTCGCGATCACGTCGTTCATTAGAAAAAGAGAAAGAGTTTATTGAAGAAAAGATATTTGATTTTCAATTCGGCCTTAACCTAGAATTTCCAAAAGCTATTGAGAAAATGATTGGTGGGATTGAAAATAGCAAAATTGACGAAAGCAAGGTAGGCCGTATTGGCTCGATCATTTAGTCTTCTTATTCATGTAAGAATAGAAGCCCAAATACGAAGCTTTGTCGAACAACTGCCTAAATCTGAGAAAGATCAAATTGTAACTCAAATACATACCGCTTTCCAAAAATTAAAAAGCGATCCCACCGGAAGTCAGAATGTTCTTTTTCACGAAAATAGAAACCCCGCTCTCGTTGGAAAAGTTAGAAAAATGTATGTCGGGGGGAATGAGGGATATAGATTAATGAATCTAGTGCTTACTGATAAGGCCGTCATATTGCCATTTTATATGTCTGATGTTAAAAGGTCTTTATTTAATTATGGCAGTGTCAATTGGGATATTGCTAATGAAATTCAAAGTGATTTTTTAAGCGGTAATATAAAAAAATTTAAGCAGATATAGCTCTTAAATCAATCGCAACAATTCCTTAATTGTCCAAATATGATCTGTCACTTTAGCTTCCATCGCTGGGGTAACCCTCAATGTCTGATGAATACGACAGAAATTGTAATACATGAAATGAAGAGCCACGGCATAATAAAGATTTTCTACTTTCTTTGAAAAGGCGTTTGTTAACCTAGTGAATCTCCGCATATTCATTCGCATGGTTAAATTCTGTCGTTCTACATAGCTTGTAGATATTTTATCGTTTTCGGGATTGCCGTTTATTTTCTGCTTTATCGCGCCGATACAGACAGGGGGACTATATCTCTTTTGTCCTTCGACGGCCTGACCATATATTTTTGTCAATTGACGAAACCCTTTGCAGCATGCCCCGCGGCTTGCCGCGGGGAAGAATGCATGCCGTTCCGAGGGGGTTATAAGGGGGACCGGAAAGTCCCCCTTATCCAGCTAGGCCCGTGCTCGGGAGTATGATAAATTACAGGGGTGACGCTCCGACGAACGAGTCATTCGGTCTACGACACGTCCTACCATCTGGTCTGGTGCCCGAAGTATCGAAAGAAGATCTTTGAGCGGGAAGATGTCCGGGAACGAGCGAAACAGATGATCGTGGAGATCTGCGAAGCCTAAGATATCGAGATTGAAGAGATGGAACTCATAGAGGATCACATTCATCTGCTCGTATCGTTCCCGCCATCGCGTTCGATTGGGGAGGCGGTCCGAATCATAAAAAGCCAGAGTGGGCGGGGGCTGTTTCGCGAGTTCCCGGGACTGAAGAAGAGACTCTGGGGCGGGGAATTATGGGAGGATGGGTACTTTGCCAGGACGGTCGGAGACCGGATGACGAGTGAGGTGATACGAAAATATATCATTAGCCACCGGGAATTGAAGCACGGGCCTGCGCAGCTGGCTTTGAAGCTGCGCTCTTGATGCCCCGCGGCTTGCCGCGGGGTCATTGACTAAAATCAATATCACTTCCAAAGGCTTTTTCTACCGCATCAATATACATTTTGTGTCCGTCTGCAGTAAGTTGGACTCGATTGGCAAGCCTCCCGGCCAAATCTTCGAGAAAGATAGTAGCATTTTCTTGATCTCTATTTCCGATTAACCATGAGGGGACTAGTTTAGTGTCGGAGCAAATAGCCGTGAATGTCCAAACATCGCCATATCCGAATTGCCCCTTCTTTTCTTTGGGAACGTTCTTTTCTTTGGCATGGCAGAAAGACCAAATCTCATCGCATTGGATTCTTTTGCAAGGAAGATTTTTAAATACTCTATCTTGATATTCAGCACAAGCAAGTCCAAGATCGGCCAAGAGCTTGACGATTGTATTCTTAGCAACGCCCGTCATCCGAACGGTTGCCCGGATAGAATTTCCCTCAACAAGGGCCGCGACAACCTGGGCTTGCTTCTCTCGATTTAGCTTGTTCATGCATACAGTATACTTGACCGCTCAAGCAATGTCAAGTAATATTTTACTTACCCGTCGCGTAGGCGTCGTAGGCTTAATTAGACAAACTGTCCATGCGTCGTTAAGAATACTTGACGATCTTTATAATGCATGATATTTCTTTATGTAATGCAAGATCGGAGATAAATTATGGCCTTGATTCATTGGGGGAGATTATCCATTACCGCTGGAAAGGTTTTTACTCCGGCGACGCCCATTAACGAAGAACAACTTTTCGCCGGAAGAAAAGAACAGATGAGGCAAATAATTGACGTTCTTAACCAAAAAGGTCAGCATGCGATTATTTTTGGAGAACGGGGCGTAGGAAAAACCTCTCTCGCAAATGTATTTGGTAGCAACTCCGGCCTTCTCATCGTCCATAAAAATTGTGATTCAACTGACAATTTCTCAACCTTATGGGATAAAATATTCTCTGAAATACAAATAGCGGGGGGAACAAAAAGAATCGGATTTGGTGAACAAACAGAGCTGACATTTATTGATATACGAGGACAATTTGAAGATCAGGATTTATTTCCAGATAATGTTCGGAAAATCCTAAGAATGTTGTCAGATCAATGTCTTCCCGTTATTGTTATAGATGAATTTGATAGGATTGGAAAAACGGAAGTAAGGGCCGCCTTGGCAGATACAATCAAGGCTCTTTCTGATAATGCCATTGATGCCAAAATAATTTTAGTGGGTGTAGCAGATAGTGTAGACGAATTAATAAAAGAACATCAATCCATAGAACGCGCTCTTGTTCAAATTAAAATGCCCAGAATGTCAAAGGAAGAATTAATTGAAATCTTAGACAATGGTCTAAATATATTGAAAATGACAATGGAGAAAGAGGCAAAAGAGCACATCGCTCTTTTATCTCAGGGATTGCCCCATTATGCTCATTTATTGGGCCTTCATGCCGCGAGAAAGGCAATAGACGACAGAAAGAAAAACATTAATATTGAACATGTAGATTCAGCAATATCTAAGGCGCTGCAACAAGCCCAACAAACAATAAGAAGTTCATATCATAGGGCGATAATGAGCCCAAGAAAAGATAACATATTCGCGCAAGTATTATTAGCCTGTGCCCTTTCTCACACTGATGATATGGGGTATTTTGCTGCCGCTGATATTAGAAAGCCGTTAAGCGAAATTATGAGAAAAGAATATGAAATCCCGAGTTTTTCAAGACATTTAAATGATTTTTGTGAGCCAGGAAGAGGACAACTATTGCACAAAATAGGAGTCAAACATCGGTATAGATTTCGCTTCACCAATCCTCTAATGCAACCATTTGTAACAATGCAGGGGTTTGATAGCGGACTGATTGACAGGGAACTTATCAATAAGCTAAAGAATTAGGTTATTTCTTCTTCCATCTAATTTTTGCCGCGCCCATTGCTATTTCTTTGCGACGTTCCGAGCTTAACTTTTCGGCCCTTGCCCTGCCGCCCTTCAATCCCCCTAGCCGTCCTAGTGCAACGGCAGCCGGATTCTTCCTTAGCTTGGGCTTTTCGGCGTCTTCCGTCGTTTCGGATACTATCCTAGTCGCTATCAGATTTACGTCATCTCTATTTTTCTTCATACCCTAATGATAGCATGAGCGCTCAAGAAAGCAAGCAGAATGAATTTCAAACTGACCCACTACCGATCCTGGCCGGCAATTGACCTCGGCCTCGGAGAAGCGCATAATTTTCGGGACAAAATAGGCATTAGCCATAAT
>Ga0187886_1001918_pt1 | contig 17603 bp, 19 predicted proteins | sample June2016WEW_20_1_FD_133001 | JGI IMG/M metagenome (GOLD analysis project Ga0187886, IMG submission 133001) | Peatland microbial communities from SPRUCE experiment site at the Marcell Experimental Forest, Minnesota, USA - June2016WEW_20_150 | ecosystem: Environmental > Terrestrial > Soil >... | reverse complement strand
GTAAGTCTTTGAAATTTTCAGAGCGCTGTTACATCCAGATTGTGTTCCCAGGGACTGCGGGAGACATGCATGACGACAAAGGTGCTGGTCCTGGTGATATCTGGAATGCTAGCGATAACATTCTTGACAAATTCATCGAACTCATGCGGGGTGTGAAACAGGAAGATTCCGATAATATCAAAATTGCCGGTACACCCACAAAGGTAATAGACATTAGGACTTTTTATTAAAAGCTGTTCCACCTTTTCCGCGGCACCCACCTTAACCTCGATACACATGATGCACATGAAATTCAATCCCAACCGTTCCGGGTTGGGAACGGCGCTTATTTTCATGGTGGTATCGTGTACCAGACTTTTTACTCTGTTACGCACCGTACCTTCGGAAACCTTGAGTTTACGGCCTATTTCGCGGAAACTCTGCCGGGCATCTTCCTGAAGCTCATTAATTATTTTCTGTCCAAGTTCATCCAGCATATAATACCTCCATTAGCCCCTGTATCCTAATCAATGATACTATACGCAATTTTATAATAGAATGCAAGTTTGGAAATTGGATGCGTAGGGAGTTGATTAAAAAATTAAGATTGTGCCCGATTTTGCGCACATTAACTGAATATACACTTTTTATACGCCTATCAGGACTTTATCATTACCAGCATCATTTTAAAACGGCTCAATGCCTTTAGGGCATGAGGCTGGTTAGCCGGCATGATGACCAATTCTCCCTGTTTGAGCGTCAATGGCTTGCCGGAGATAGTTACCTCGGCCTCACCATCGAAAATATAAACCACAGCATCGTAAGGGGCGGTGTGCTCGCTTAATCCCTGCCCCTTATCGAAAGCGAATAGCGTTAAAGTGCCGGTCGGTTTATCGATTATCGTCCGACTCACGATGGAACCCGGCTGGTATGCCACCAGGTTTACCATCTCCATTACCTGCCCTGATATATTTTCCGATTTCATATTTTTCCCTCTTTTTCCTCTTCATTTTATTATACTCTAGCATTGACCGCGAATTTGGAATAGGATTATAATCACATATTCCCTCATGTTAGTAATTAAGAAGGAGTCGATATGCCGGAAAGGAAATACGCCAAATATGTTATCACCGAAGATATACGCCCCCAGCAGCCCCCGCCCCCTGGATTTTTGAAAAGACTGGAAGACCAGCGAAAAGCCGGCAATTACACCGATTCCGCCCATGTTCTCTCCTTGAACGATACCATAGCTAAGGGAGCACTCTACTTCGATGCCGTCTGGATGGTCGCTAAACACGGGGAAGCTCCTACTAATATTGAAATTGCACACCGCCATGACTTCGATGAAATATTGGGTTTCTTCGGGAACTATCAGGGCAATGCTCGCGAGCTCGGCGGAGAGGTAGAAATCTGGCTGGAAGACGAGCAGTATGTCCTGACTAAAAGCACCATTATCTTCGCGCCGCGAGGGCTTTCGCACGGTCCAATATCATTCCGGCGGATTGAGAGCCCTATCCTCTTCTTTACCAGCGGGAATGGGACAGCCTACACGCGGGCGACCGGCAGGGAGGATTAACATGGAAAAGAGACGGCTGGGCAAGACGGGGCAAATGAGCAGCATTCTGATTTTCGGGAGCTTTGCTTTGTTCCGCATTAAGCAGAAAGATGCGGATGTGGCTATAGAAATGGCGCTGGAAAACGGCATCAACCAGGTAGATGTCTCGCCGCTTTACGGTGACGCGGAAAAACACCTAGGCTCGTGGTTTAAAAGGAACGGTAAAAAGTTTTTCTTAAGCTGCAAAACCGCCGAGCGTACGAAAAAAGGCGCCTGGGAAAGCTTAAAAAGGTCGCTGGAAACACTGCATATCGACCATTTTGATATTTTCCAGCTTCACGGCGTCGATGACATCAATGTGTTAAAAACCGCCCTCGGACCCGGCGGCGCCATGGAAGCTATCCTGGAGGCGAAAGCACAGGGACTGGTACGCTTTATCGGCATCACCGGGCATAATCCACCCGTACAGAACCAGGCTTTACAACTTTTTAACTTCGATACCGTGATGTTCCCTCTAAACCGGGTGCACGCCGCCCATCCTACCGACTGGAACGATTTTAAGCCGCTCCTTAAGACGGCCCGGCAAAAGGATGTGGGCGTGATGGCTATCAAGTCCGTAGCCAAGCGTGCCTGGGAAGGTGCCCAAGCGAAGGTGCACCACAACACCTGGTATGAGCCATTCGAAGACGCTGCAGAGATAGAGAAAAGCCTGCGCTATACCTTAAGCCAGAATATTACCGCCGCCGTGCTGCCAGGGGAGCTTAAGCTTTGGCCGATGATTATCGACGCGGCGCAAAGATTCAAGCCCTTGACCGCTCAAGAGCAGCAGGACGTGATGGCAGGCGTAAAGCAATATCAGCCGCTGGTAGGACCGCAAATGGATTAGTTTGAAGCTAAAATTTACTCGCTTAGCTTTTCCATCTATTCGTTCTGGCGAAGGTAAGTTTTTTCCACACCAACCCGCCGATGATAATGATGTTTATGGATATCAGTACATAAATATACGGCATCAATATCGCCCTTTTGTCCGCCGGGTATACCTGCCCGCCGATGGCTGCGGGAGTGGTTGTTGTTGTGGGCTCCGGCTCCGGTAAATTGTTCCCGGAATAGCCAATCGCATAGTTCGAACCTGACGTACCGTTGTACCACATTTTGAGATGTACTGACTCGCCTGCCCCGCTAAAGTTGGCGGAGTCATATAACACCCTGGGGGTATACGTCCTATCCGTCCGCCAGGAGACGCTATCGCTGATATGCATGATAGGATTGCTGGTATACTTTGTCCAGGTAATGCCATCGAGCGATTGGGCGTAACCGATGCCTTCATGGCTGGTGCTTTGACCACCGGAGTACCACATATGGTAAAGACCGTTGATTTTCTGAACCGAGCACATGGTGGCATAATTACTATCCCAGGTGCTGCCCCCTCCGTGGAGTAGAACTGGCGCCGCGCCGTTATTATAACCCTGCCAAGTTATGCCGTCGGCGCTGACCGCGATACCGATATCCTCAAAACTGCCTGTCGTCCCGTCATAGTACATGACGAACTTATTTTGCCATACGGTGGGAGCGCTTATCGGCGGTACGATTGCCCCGGAGCCGGCCGGATTATAAAAAACTTCGCACGGTCCGTATGAACCATTATTCCAGTAAGGGCCTGGACCCGCTATCACCGTTGCGCCGCCAGTTTGTGCAATAACTCTATCCGAATTCCAGGTTATTCCATCAGGTGATACCGCCGTCCTGATATCATTAATTGAATAGTATAAATTGCCGCCGGAGTCCCAATACCAGATTCTATAACCGCTGCCGACCCACTTAACGACAGGGTGGCGGGCATTGGTCAAGCCGGTACATATGGCGCCACTAACCCAAGATATGCCATCTACCGAGGTAGTGTATCGGATTCCGCCGCCGTCATCATACCACATATAGTAGGTAGAACCGCTAAAAATAATGCTGGGATAGTAAGCACTTTCGGGAGGGTCGAAAACAGGGTTAGAAGGATACTCTGTCCAGGTAACATATTCCGGACTGAAAGCTAATACCGCCATCGGACTAACAAATAAAAAAACGGCTATCAGCATTGTTACTGCCAGTAAAACAAATCCGATTTTCAAAGATTTGTTTCGTAAACTTCTTGCTTCCATGTATTTTAATCTCCAACCCTAAAATAACAGACAATTTCGACTTACTATTATTAATGATAGCAAATAATATCGATACTCCTCAAAAAAATTTATAGATTGATTCAAAGTAATTTATAATATTTTCATAAAGAATATTAAGAAACGACCAATTTTACGCCTAAGGCTATGTAATATATTGCAGGCTGGAAACAATGGAAAAGTGTCAATGATAAACAGGTCTGATTATCGAGAAGCTATTTCTGCTATCTGGCGGAGAGGAATGTATCTACTTTCTTGATGTACTCCAGCGGGTGAGTTTTATAACCCTGGCTATGGTTGGCGGAACTAACCTCCCACTTTATTAGCCAATTTAACCTTCTTTTTCCCTAGCGATATCTAAAAATCGGCCTCGCCCTTTTCACCCATGAATTGCAGAATAACCTGCCGGCTTCTGGCGCGGTTATCGAATTCGATAAGGATTATCTGCTGGTATTGCCCCAGCGTCAACCTTTTATTGACCAGCGGAACTACCAGAGATGCGCCCATTAACGTAGCCCGCACGTGAGAGTAGGCGTTATTTTCCTCCCAGAGGAATTTGTGGTCATAGGCAATATCTTTAGGAACAACACGCGCCCACATCTTTTTAAAGTCGGCGAGTAAGCCTGCCTCGTATTCAATAGTACCGATGGATGACGTCGTGCCGGGGATAAATAGCGTCAATATCCCGTTAGTGACATACGATGCAAGCGCTTGCTCCTGTATTTTCGGGGTAATGTTATAGACAGCAACAAATCCCTCGGCGGCGTTAGCGTTCGTGTCTACGTTTATTTTCCTGGTGAGGATAATCATTTTCACCTCCATAAAAGTGTAAAATTATCAATACCAGTATTCACTTATGAAACACATTTGTATTAGTCCGGCTTTTTCCACATCGGCGGCATCTGTTTGAGCTGTCCCGGCGGAGGAGGCATCTGACCGGGCGGAGGCGAGGGTGGTCCCTGCTTGGTCTGAAGGGGCTTACAAATAATCTCGGTAATATGCAGGTCAGCCAGATGTGTTGAAGTTGAGGCGATAGCGACGACGGCGGTATCCGCCCCCCTCCCCGAACCACTCACTACCACGACCTGCTCCCCGATATCCACCAAACCAGCGTCGGCCGCCATCAAAAGAATTTCTACGCAGACCTTCATTCCCTGGCAAAAAGTGCGGAGCAAGTTTGCCATAATCGTGGGCGTATCGACGCCATAAAAACGGTCGGTATGAAAGAGCATCGTGCCAAAGTGGACGATATGCCCCTGATTTTCCAGCTCTTTAATCAGCTCCGGCGGAAACGTCATGCCCGCAAAGCCGAACTGGTGCGGTATAACGATGATTTTAATGCCGCTTTTCGTCCAGAGCGCCGCAGCTTTATGCGCCGTATCACCCCTTGTTGAGGCAAGCACGATTTTCTTAATGCCGCGCGCTTTGGCGCGCTCCAGGGCTAACTTCAGAGTTGTCTCGGTATTTTCAGCGCCGCCCGGCTGCTCGTAATAGACGATTTTTTCTTCCATTTTTACTCCTTTTTGTATAAGGACTATGTTTTCCTTTATGATACCATATTTAACGCAAAAACAGGCATAATCCTTTCAAAATCCATCCCCCTACCCCCTTCCTTTGGCAAAGGAAGGGGGAAATAAGCGAGAGGGGCTAGCGCCCCTCTCGGCGGGCTACTCCCTTTTCCCCTCTGCTGAAAACTGTTAATTAACAACTATCAACTAATTACTTGATAACTGTATAATAAAAATCGACAAGCCAATACAAGGATACGCTATGTTGAATATATCCAACGTATCAAAATCATACAATGCGGCGTACCTCTTTACCGGCGTTACCTTCAATGTCGGCATGGGGGACCGCATCGCTGTCATTGGGGCGAACGGCTCGGGGAAAACCACACTATTCGAAATCATCGCTGGCAATATCAACCCGGACTCCGGCAATGTCGCCGTACGCCGCGGCACTACTATCGGCTACCTGCGGCAGGATATCCAGCATGCTTCCAACCGCAAGCTGTTGGAAGAGGTTGTCCAGTCCGCCGACAACATCAGCAAGCTGGCACATAAAGTACAGATGCTCCAACAAGAGCTAGCCGAAGAAAAGGACGAAGAAGAGATAGCCGCGCTGATGCGCGAACTGGGCAATGTCCAGCATGAGTTCGAGTCGTCTGGGGGCTATAGCGCCGAGCACGAGGCGGAGATAATCCTCGCCGGGCTGGGCTTTCTCCCTTCCGATTTCAACCGGAAGCTGGTGGAGTTCAGCGGCGGCTGGTTGACGCGCGTCGAGCTCGCCAAGCTCCTTTTTCTCAATCCCGACCTGCTGATACTGGATGAGCCGACCAACCACCTCGACCTGGAAACGACTCGCTGGTTTGAAGGCTATCTTAAGAACTACTATGGCGCCGTCCTGGTTACCTCCCACGACCGCGCGTTTTTAAACAACGTGACGAAAAAAGTAATCTCCATCGAACAGAATGAGGTCGTTTTCTTCCATGGCAACTATGACGGCTATGTGATGGCCCGCGAAAAGGAGATGGAAACCCGGCAGGCGGCTGCCCGGCGGCAGGAGCAGAAAATACAGAAGGAGACGCGCTTTATCGAGCGATTCCGCGCGAAAAATACCAAAGCCACCCAGGTGCAGAGTCGGATAAAAAAGCTGGATAAGATCGAGCGTATCGTGGTGCCGCGGCAGACCAAAAAGATAAAGTTCGCCTTTCCGGAGCCGGCACGCAGTGGGCATGTGGTAATCACGCTCAAGAATATCGATAAGTCCTATGATTCAAAGACTGTCTACCGCAACCTCAACCTGGAGCTTAATCGGGGCGACCGCGTGGCGCTGGTAGGGCCCAACGGCGCCGGCAAGACCACGCTGCTTAAGATACTGGCGGGCGTGCTGCCCTTTGAAAAGGGCGAGCGGCTGCTGGGGCATAACGTCACCACCGCCTACTTCGCCCAGTATTATATCGAGCTGCTCAATCCTAAAAACTCCGTTATCGACGAGTTGCGGCAGGTAGCCCCGGAGGAAACAGACCAGCGACTACGGGGATTGCTGGGGGCGTTTTTATTCAGCGGGGAGGATGTGCTGAAAGAAATATCCGTCCTTTCCGGCGGGGAAAAGACCCGCCTTGCCATCGCCAAGATGCTGATGCGGCCCGCCAACTTTTTGCTGCTGGACGAGCCTACGAACCATCTGGATATACCATCGCGGGAAATATTGACGGACGCTTTAGATGCCTATACCGGTACGATATGTTTTATCACCCACGATAGGACGCTAATCCGGGAAATCGCCAATAAAATTATCGAGATTAGAGAGGGCAAGCTGCGGATTTTCACGGGTAACTACGATGATTACCTTGAAAAACAGGAGCCTAAAGTAGACGCTGTGCCGGAGACGCTTAGAGCGATTAGAGAACACACCCCTGCCGGCGCCAGACAAAAAGAGCAGCAGCGACAGCGTAAGACCATCGAAGCAAACTTAAGAAATGAGTTTTACCGCAAGGCAGCGCCGGTAAAAAAACATATCACAGAAATTGAACAGAAAATCGCCGGGCTTACGGCGCGCCTTGAGGAAATCGAGGCTTCGTTCCAGGACCCCGACCACTATAAAGACGGCTATCAAGTGGCGGAGGTCAACCGGGAATACATCAAAGCCAAAGAGTCCATCCGCTCGCTGACGACGGAGTGGGATAAGCTTACCGCGGAAGCAGAAAGACTGGCACAGGAACACGAGGAGATGAAGAAAAAACTTTAGATTATGTAATAGTGTAGCTTGGTTTTATAGGTAGATATCACTATAGTACATTAAATACATTAGTAAAATTGGATGGGGTAAGAAGTAATTACCAATTGGGATGATGCCCTGCATATTTAACTATTACTCGATTTCTTTTTCTGTCTACACGATACCATATCCTAGCATCATCCTTTGTAATATCATATTGTAATATTCCCTTATATTTTCCTTTAAGTTTTTTAAGTTTACCAACAGCCTGATTTCTGTCTTCTGGATTACTTTTTAAGAATTCTTTGCACTCAGTAACTTTATCGGAGAATTTTTTTTCTAAGGCAATCCAATCTTTTTCAACCCTACTACTTTGGAAGACTATATTATATCTAGTCTTTGATGTTGACATATTTTGATGGGTCTTCTTTGGCTAATAATGCCTTCGCAATCTTGGGTTTGCTATTAGTCTCAGCTGTAGCTTTCCAATCTTCAATCAAGTTTTCCATAGATAACCATTCATCCGTTGTGATGGCAATCATAATATTAACGAGAAGTTCATCACGGAACTCTAATTTTCCCTCATTATTTAGGAATTCAACCCAAGGGAAGGTATCGCTTTTTTTCTTTTTTTCTATTTCTTGGCAATATTTGATTACTAATTCCGAATAATGTTTTTGTGCAAATAATTTACTAACACGCTCACGGTCAATAAGCGCAAGTTTCTTATGACCGTTGGCTATCGTAATTACATTTTCTGTAGCCCTATCTAACCAATGTTTTTGCTTTGTTCTTAATTCAGTAGGGGTTATTACTATATCAGATAAAAAAGTGGTAACCATACTTCATATTCTCCAACTTTCATATTGTTACATAATATTGTACTTTATTTTGTACATTATTATGTTATACTATACTATATTATATTATATTACGTACTTTGTCAAGGGGTCAAAGATGCATTTAGTAATGTATAAAAAGCACTTTCAATTTTGCCATCTCACAACATATCACTAGATTTCATTTATATTCATATTATTTCTCTGACAATTTTTTCAGTTCAGTTTTATCGTTGGATCTTCGGTCACTTTTAAACGATTTTTCTTCTTGACCGTCAATTATTTAGTAAACGTATACTTCCTGCTTGTGATATGGCCAAAAAATCAAATTATACCACTAACTTAATTTTTTTCCTCATTGAGATTAATCTCAATGACCACTAAATTACCTCGAACCAGTAGGCGTGGTAACTAATACTGTCTTTAATCCAATGATAGAGAATGCTGCGGACTTTATCCGTGCAATGACACTCTGTTCTATTTTCTACTTAACTCGTCTTTTATAACGTGCTCCTCAACTATCCACATCTTGGGCGGGCTCATGTCCGCTATTTTTGCCCAGTCCTCGAGCAGCGGCCTGGATTCTTTGTTTTTACTAAACTCCATCGACTTCAGGTAGCTTTCTACAGAGTCGTACCAAGTCTCGATAATGCCGTCCCCTTCATACTCATACCCCGGCACTTCTATAAAGTGGTTCTGGATGTATTTCCTCAAACCAGGGATATGTTTGGCAACCAGCGGCCCGTGCACTTCCTTCCAGTACTTATAAAACTCCTCCCGGCTGATGCCCGGTTTCCTTTTAACGACTACTATTACTTTAATCATTTCGTTTTCTCCTTGAGTGAATAATATTCACCGCATTATCTTAATGTCAAATTGCTTCCTGCCTCCACTTCACAGTAAAATGTAGCAACCCTGTAATTCTAATACTAGAAGGAAATCCTTTTGAACACTTTAGAGCCCCACAAAGTCAGACCCTTCGCCTTCGGATTAAAAATTTTAAGCTCGCTGCAAAATCCCTCCTACCGCATTTATCTAGCGGGGACGATTGCCCACTTCGCGGCAATGAGCATGGGGATGGTCTCCAGTCCTCTGTTAATCTACCGTCTTACCGGGTCGGCAGCGCTGCTGGGAACGATGGCGCTGGTAAGCTCGGCTCGGCTGATTTTTGGTATGGAGGAGTTAATAATATGCAGATAACAGGAATGTTTATATTTCTATTAGTCTGGCTTATAATTCTATGGATAGGCTCCATTGCCCTGGAAGCAACCGGCATGGAACGACCGAAGGCGCGCTTTCAGGCGCTTTCCGCACTTAGCGGTACTGGTTTCACCACGCGGGAAGCCGAATCGATAGTCGACCACCCCAGGCGCCGCAGGATAGTATCCTGGTTGATTTTCTTTGGCAGCGTGGGGATTACGGCTTTCATCTTTTTCATGATTCTCTACGTGCGGGCCGGAATAGTAGCACCAACGCCACTCCATATCGGTATTATTGTCGCATCAATCGTTATCTTTCTTTTGCTTATCTGGACTGGTATTATCAACAAATTGACTAACGCTATTCTCAAATTGTTCCATAAAACCGCCGTTCGCGGTGAAATACTGCACCAAACAGGGGAATATGGAATAATTCGATTTAGAATAACCAAGATAGATGGGGCAAGCGGCTTGACGATAAACAATGTCAAAATCAAGGAACACAACATAACCGTTTTAGCCATTGAAAGAGGCGATAAGGTGCTATCTCTGCCCAAGGATGAAGAGCCGGTACTGGCGGGTGATAACCTGTTGTGTTATGGAAAAGTAACAGAGTTTAATGAATTAGGTAAATAAATAAAAACCAAACCTACTTTTTTTACTTGAACACATCTGCGCTGATTGTACCATTAGGACCCAGGCCCTTGAATGTGAACTCCTTGCCGTTCATCGTCTTGGTAAATACGGGGGTCTGCAAAAGAGCCGTGAAAAGGACAGGCTTGTTCAAGACGCGGAAATTGAGCGGGCAGTGGGTCATGTTAGGCGGAATATAAACAATGGTAGGCTTATCGATGAGATATTTTTCCATCTCTTCGCCGAGGAACAAATCAATCTCCGCGTCGAAGCTACTAAACAAATCGGCAGTATCGTGGCCTAAGAAAATGAGATATTCGTGAGCGTCATGGGTGTGAGGCTCCTTTTCCAGCAGAATCGGCTTAATAAATAGCTGCCAGCCCATGTTGATGTTAGCGCCGGGTATTTGATTCTCCCCCCTGAAGTAAGCCTGGGGCTTGGCGATGAAGGGTAAATCCATATTCTCTTTGAATCCGGAAAACACTAATTGCTCATACTTTTTCTTAGCCATTGACTACTCCTTACTTAACAAAACAAAATACTATTAGTCTTGCTAACGATTTTACTTTCAGATAGCGATATTAGTCAAATATGGAACATTTTCTGCTTCTCGTTAGCGTTAGGCGCGGTAATAAAAGAGAAAAAACAAGAGTTTTATTAGACGAGTTTTAGCTGTAAATACCCAGTAGACGAAATATAGATATGGTGTTATAATTTTGCCATCATTGATAATGAGGGTAAAACAATGCTACGAACATTCAGGGCAACATCAGCCATAATTATCCTCTTGATTCTCATATGCCTAACGACATCATGTACTCCTGCAGCTGACACTAACCTTACATCAAGCGACAATATTAACGCTTTCTGTGCTACGTTAGAAAAGAACGGATTTACGTTGAAACAAGCACCGTTTTTACCTGTGGATCTATTAAAATTATATGAAGCCGGGAGATTGAGCTCTTGCGCCGGTAATAATTTCGGCGCACCATATAAAGCGCTATTTGGGGCTCTTCCAGAGAACATGGAAATCAAAGACGAGAGTCAGTTGAATAATGCTCAAGAACAAATTCAAAATTGGTTATATAGTTCTCAAGGACTGATTAAGGGATGGCAGATGAACCCTGATGAGGCAGTTGTGCTTATCATAAAAACCCCTCCGGAATGCGCTTACTTCAGCTACTGTGGATTCATCTTCTATAAATACTATGAAAAAGATAAACAGAGTAAATGGGTCTGGACTAGCTTTAACGATCCTTTAAATAACCTCACCATTAAAACCTCCGGCACACCAAACGGAGTTAAGGGTAATCCATACAATCAGGATACCGTCATAATCTTCACCGCTGATAAAAATACCGACCAGCATATACGCAGTGCTCTTATATCAACAGGGTATTCAGCAGACATCATCAACACGTACGTAATACCAAGTTCTATGGTCAAATTAGGCATAGGCCCTGAGTTTGACACGATTGTCGTTGGACACCGTGCGGCTCTCTTTGCTGATGAAAAAACAGGCCAGGAATATGTAAATAAAGTATCACTAGCTTTCCGGGTAACTCCAACGTCACAGGGAGAGTTTGACCCATTTCCGGCACCTGAATTGCGTGTTAGGGGTACCGGTAAAACAGAAGTAGATTTTCAACCTGTACTTGATGAGTTACGCCAAGCAATTCTGACAAAGTACAGTGAGCTTTATGCAGATGAACTCGGGACATCAGTCTGGCTTTCTGAATCTTACGATGCAGTCCAAAGGGGTGTCTTTGTGGGCGGAGAAAGCCGTGATACAGTTTATCTACGCAGTGATACCTTTACTCTGGGTGATGACCCCAATGAGTGTATTATTGTCTATGGTGTCAACCATGCTCTTAGCGGTAAGGCTACCTACGCAAATTGTTCCTTTTACGGTGAAGCTGTCTGGAATGGAGTGGCTGGTATCTACAATATCGATTACGCAGGCAGTGCTGAGCCATTTCTACCAAATAATCCATTAGCTAAATATCTATATGTCTGCAAGTTTGTACGTATTAGTAGTTCTGAAAAGACCTGCGTAGTGGTACCGACCGGTCCCGGGGTGCAAGAAGTTGGGCTTGATGAGCTTGCGTTTATTGGGTTCAGGGCATACCTCGAACCCTCTACTAAGGTAGGGCCAAACAGTATAGAACTACTTTACGACCGGGTGATAAAGTTCAGCCCCGAGAAATAATATTAAACAATCATTCAAAAACAGTTTACATCAACGGAAAAAAGATAGGATGGTTAGAAAACTACCCGTGGCAATAACCATGGAACGGAATCTGTGAAGACTTTATTGGATAGCATCGTTCACGTTTTGGAGTTCCAGATGATATTGCCTCGTTAGTAGAGACGACAGTATGAATCCAAAAGAATTGGTGGTAGCGGGTGGATTTGAACCGCCGACCAAGGGCTTATGAGTCCCCTGCTCTACCACTGAGCTACGCTACCAGCCAAGGAAAAATATATCATTTCACTGATTGGACTGTCAATGTCGCGCGAGGACATGGATACTGACGGCTTTGACCATCGCCACCACCTCCATACCCTCCCGCAACCCCATTTCTTCCGCCGATTTTCTGGTTATCAACGCCGTAAGATGAAATCCGCAGTTAATGGTAACCCTCACTTGAGAACCCGTGCGAAACAACTTAACTACCTTGCCGGGGAAACGATTGCGCGCACTGGTGGTAATAGTATCAGTTGGCGGCAGGTTGATGGTAACATCATCATAAGGTATTAACAAAATTACCCGGCTCCCGGCAGGAAGCTCGGAGCAGACCTCGATTTGCCTTTCGCCGACGCGCACCAAAGCCAGACCCTCACTCTGCGTCTCCACCACCCCGTGTACGATATTGCCCGCTTCGATAAAGTTAGCGATTTCCTCATTCGCCGGGGAAGAAAATACCTCCGCCGGTGTACCTAGCTGCACGATATTGCCCCCTATAATTACCCCCACCCGGTCCGTTAACGCCAGCGCTTCATTGCGGTCGTGAGTGACGATGACCGTGGTTATCCTTGTTTCCCCCAGCACTGACTTAAAGTCCTCCAGCAGTTCCTGCCGTGTCGGCCCGTCCAGCGCGGTAAATGGTTCGTCCAGGAACAGAACTTCCGGCTGAAGAGCGAAAGCCCTGGCCAGACTGGTGCGTTTAGCCTCGCCGCTGGAAAGTGTCCGCGCCTGTCTTTTCACCAGCGCCGCAATGCCGAACCTCTCCAGCCATTTTTCTGCCCTTGCCTTGATTTCTTTGGGCTTTACTTTCCTTAGTTTCAAGCCGATAACCACATTATCCCAAACGCTGTTATTAAGCAGCAGCGATTCCTGAAAAACCACGGCAATCTGCCGGTGCAGCTGCAACACAGCTTTTCCATCCAGGATAGAGGTACCATGATAGGAGACAATGCCTGTTTGCGGCTTAATCAGACGCGTCAGGCAAAGAAGTAGCGTGGTTTTACCCGAGCCATTTGGGCCAATGATGCCCAGCACCTCGTTCTGGAATACCTGAATGGAAGGCAGATCCAGCACCTTTTGCCCGCTGTAGGCAACAATAAGGTCTTTAGCCTCCATCAATGGCGCAGTGTCTGTTTGCGGCTGGTTCACCGTACTTTAGACCTCTGCTGCACCATGGTAAGAATAAAATTGACCGCGTAAACTAACACCATGAGGATGACGCTTAAAGCGATGGCATAGGCAAATTCACCCTTGCTGTTTTCACCCACGATATCCGTGGTCAATACCCTGGTTTGTCCAAAAATATTACCACCGACCATCATCGAAGCGCCGACCTCGGAGATAATCGCCCCGAATCCCGCCATAATAGCCGCCAGCAGGGGCAGCCGCGCTTCTTTTAAGAGTATCCATCCCAGTTGCACCCGCGAGGCTCCCAATGATGTTATTTGAAGTCGCAATTTCGGGTCGAGCGATTGTGTTGCCGCCATAGTAAAACCCACCACAATAGGTAAAGCAATAATGAACTGGGCAATAACCATCGCATAAGGCGTGTACATGATATGCAGTATTCCCAATGGCCCGTTACGCCACAGGAACATGCTCACGATGAGCCCCACGACTACCGGCGGCAGACCCATACCGGTATTTACCAGACTGACAACGAACCGCCTCCCTGGGAAACGTGTTAACCCCAGCACAGCGCCCAGTGGTATGCCTATGGAAAGACTTATTAAAGTGGCGGAGCCAGAGATAAGCAAAGAAAGCCAGGCTATCTGTAATACCTGCGGGTCACCGTGAATCAGAAGCAGGAAGGCTTGTTTTATTCCATCCCAAATCATGTCCATAGGCAGATATCAAGGCTCCCCGCATTAGCCGCGGGGAACCTTGCCATATTACTATATTTTTGCCACCAAATACAATCGACTATTGGCTGCCAAGTTCGGCTTCGGTATTGCCGGCATCCGGGAAGAATAGCGGCTGACCATATTTGTCTACGCCGTAATTTTTAATAACTTCCTGTGTAGCGTCGGACACCATGAAGTCGGAAAAAGCCTTGGCGCCCTCGGCGTTGACCTTAGGGAACATAGCCGGGTTGACCTGGATAACATGATAGATGTTCAGTAAAGCCGGGTCGCCCTGCACCATGATATCTAACGCCACTACAGCCTTACTGGCGAGATAGGTTGCCCGGTCGGTAATGGTATAGCCGTTCTTTTCCGAGGCGATGCGTAACAAGTCAAGCATGCCGGTGCCCGTGCCACCCTCGATATACCACTTCGGATTCGAGCTAGAATTATCCGCCACCGTGATGCCTATCTTCTTCCAGAGTGCCTTCTCCAATGCATCGGTGCCGGAGTTATCACCGCGACTGTAAAAATTAATCCCGGAGGTAGATATCTTTTTCAAAGCGTCGGTCGCGGAGGTTATGCCTTTAATGCCGGCGGGGTCGGACGTCGGCCCGACGATAATAAAATCATTATGCATTATTAGAAGTCGGTTGATGCCGAAATTACCGCTCATAAACTTCACCTCGGCGGCGGGTGAGTGCACCAGTAAAACATCGGCATTACCCTGCTGTCCCATCGATATCGCCGCCCCGGAACCCACGTAGACGGGTTTAATTTTATAGCCGGTCTGCTGCTCAAAAATAGGGATTAAAACGTCCATCAGCCCGGAGTCACGGGTAGAAGTGGTGCTGGCCATGATTAGCTCTGGATTAGCCGGTGGCGTGACCGTTGCGGTGCCACCACAACCCGCCGTAAAGGAAATCAGCCCCGCCAGCACTACCAGTATCAAGCACACGCTTAAGATTTTACCTGTATTTCTCATGATAACCTCCTATATAATTTAAATACGGCAGTTAGCATTATATCATCTATAATATATCATTTGCAATATTACAAGTAGTACATTACATATAACGTTGGCATTTGGTTTTGACACGCTGGAGGCCCTATGTTACAATTTTTGATAGAGTTATCTTTTATTTGCCCTATCTTGAATTTTTTAAGATTGGGAGGGTGATATGAGCGTAAAAGATAAAGTGGCTCTGGTTACAGGTGGTTCGGGTGGATTGGGCGGCGTGCACTGTATCTTTCTGGCTGCTGCTGGCTTTAAAGTGGTGGTGGCTGCTCATACTCAATTTGAAAAAGCCAAGGTTGTAGTTGAGAAAATTAAAGCCATGGGTAGACAGGCGATGGCGGTTAAGATGGATGTGGCGAATATTGAGGAGGTAGAGGAAACCGTTAGTAAAGTAGAAAAAACACTGGGTCCCGTTGATGTTCTCATTAATAACGCCGCCACTGGCATCGTGCGCGCCGCTACCATCACAAAAACCAAAATTCAGGATTGGGCGGGCGATTTAGCTGTGAATCTGACCGGCCCCTTCAATACCATCAAGCGCTGCTTGCCGGGCATGATGGAGCGGGGCTGGGGGCGCATTATTAATATCTCTTCTATCGCCGGCACGATGGGCGGAGCTGGACAATGCAGTTACGCCACCACCAAAGCCGGGCTTATCGGTCTGACCAAGACTGTCGCCCTGGAAGCTTCACGTAAAGGCGTGACCTGCAACGCTCTCGTCCTCGGCGTGATGGATGCCGGGGCTTTCCATGAAGTGGCACCAGAATTTCAGGAACGCATTATTAAGACCACAGCGATGCGGCGGGCAGGCACTCCTGAAGAGCTTAGCCATGTCGTCGTCTTCTTGGCTTCCGAGGAATCCAGCTATATCACCGGTGAAGCTATTGAAATCAGCGGCGGCGCCGGATTGTTCACCTTCTAGCGAACAAAAATCGGGCTCCAAGAAAATATCCCGATTATTAAAATATGTCAAAAAAAGGAGAAATGGATGAGCGAAGCTGTAATTGTTAGTGGCGTGAGAACGGCAATAGGTAACTTTGGAGGGGCGTTACAGGATGTCCCGGCGGTAAAGCTGGGCAGCATCGTAATTCAGGGCGCCATGAAAAAAGCCGGATTGAAACCGAAGGGAGATACCAGCTACGCGCCTGAATCACTGAAGAACGAGGGGCAAATCGAGCTGGAGAAGAAATATGATAATTGGGATAGCTCCCTCCAGGGCGTACAGGTAGACGAGGTTATCATGGGTAACGTCATCCAGGCGGGGCAGGGTCAGAATCCCGCCCGCCAGGCTGCCATCTATGCCGGCGTTCCTAAAGAAGTTAACGCTTTTACCGTAAATAAAATCTGCGCCTCCGGCATGAAAGCCGTCGCTCTAGCCGCCCAGTCTATCAAAGCCGGTGACGCTGATGTTGTCATCGCCGGTGGCATCGAAAACATGAGCTCCGTCCCCTACTATCTACCCAAAGCCCGCTGGGGAGTCAGAATGTTCAACGCCGAGCTCGTCGACGGCATGGTGCATGATGGACTCTGGGAAATATTTTATAACTATCATATGGGCGTGACTTCGGAAAATATCGCCATTAAATATGGCATCAGTCGCAAAGAGCAGGATGAGTTCGCTCTGGAAAGCAACAATCGCGCCCTGGCGGCTATCAAGAACGGCACTTTCAAGGACGAGATAGTGCCGGTGGAAATAAAGGTCAAGAAAGAGACCAAATCTTATGATGTGGATGAGCACCCACGCGAGACCTCGATGGAGCTGCTGGGCAAGCTGCCTACCGTCTTCAAGGCTGATGGCGGCGTGACAGCCGGTAACGCTTCGGCCATCACTGACGCCGGCGCGGCGCTGGTTATCATGTCTGCCCAAAAAGCCAAAGAGGTTGGCGTGAAACCTATCGTTTCCATCCGCGCCTATGCTACAGGCGGTGTCGACCCCGCCTATATGGGACTTGGCGTGATCCCCGCCACCCGTAAAGCCCTCAAACTGGCTGGACTCACTTTGAAGGACATCGATTGCATCGAGCTTAATGAGGCATTCGCCTCGCAGTCCATCGGCTGCATCCGCGAGCTTAACATCGATATGAGCAAGACCAACCTGCATGGCGGCGGTATTTCCCTGGGTCACCCCATTGGCTGCACCGGCGCCAGGATTATCGTTACCCTGATGCATGAGATGAAACG
>Ga0187886_1001917_pt1 | contig 17604 bp, 17 predicted proteins | sample June2016WEW_20_1_FD_133001 | JGI IMG/M metagenome (GOLD analysis project Ga0187886, IMG submission 133001) | Peatland microbial communities from SPRUCE experiment site at the Marcell Experimental Forest, Minnesota, USA - June2016WEW_20_150 | ecosystem: Environmental > Terrestrial > Soil >... | reverse complement strand
CGGGGTCGAGCCGTCGGTGCGGCTGCGCGGGTTGATCAGCTGCGTGGCCTCCAGGAGGTTGCCGCAGTTGTCGCACTGGTCGCCGCGCGCGTTCGGGTAGTGGCAGATGTAGCATTCGCCTTCCACGTAGCGGTCCGGCAGGAACCGCTTTTCTATTTCGGAATACATCACGTTCTGCTTCTCGCGGTAGAGGTATCCGTTCTGCTTTAGGGTTTTGAAAAAATCCTGCGCCACGTGGAAGTGATTTTCCGTGTGGGTGCTCGTGAAGAGATCGTACGAAAGCCCCGCCTGGAAAAACAGGTCGATGAAGCGCTGATGATACCGCTGGTACACCGCTTCGGCGGTGGTTTTTTCCGAATCGGCCCGGACGGTGATCGGCGTGCCGTGCGCGTCGGTGCCGGAGACCATCAGCACGCGGTTGCCCTTCAGGCGGTGGTAGCGCGCAAAAATATCCGCCGGCAAATAGGAACCGGTGAGGTTGCCGACGTGGATATCGGCGTTGGCGTACGGCCAGGCGACGGCTACCAGCACGTTTTTCATCTTTTCATTGTCTCCAAGCGGGATTCCCTTGCGTATGTTTCGCGAGTATATCATCGGGCTGATAAAAATAAAAACTGTTGAGGGGTTCGCGCCGGGGAGTTGTCCTTGCGGGATCGCGCCGCGATTTATCGCGGCGCTGGGACAAAAAGCCCGCCCCAAGCCGTAGGCTTGGGGCGGGCTGCATCACTCAGATGATTCTGCCCCGAAGGGGCATTGTGTCCTAGCGCGGAGATTCATCCCCGCGCGGAGGTCGCGTACGAACGTTTCCGCGTATTCTATTGAGCGTATTCCTGCAACTGGCGTGCCCGCCGGGGATGACGCAACCTTCGCAGCGCGCGACCTTCAATCTGACGGATGCGCTCGCGCGTCAGCCCGAATCTCTGGCCGACCTCCTCGAGTGTGCACGGCCGCTCCCCGCACAGGCCGAAGCGCATCCGCAGGACTCGCGCCTCGCGCGGGCTCAGCGTCGAAAGCACTTCCTCAATCTTTTCGCGCAACAAATGCTCGCTCACGCTCTCGGTCGGAGAGGGAGTGAAGGTGTCCTCGACGAAGGTGATCATCTCTTCGTCTTCCTCGCCGATCGGATTTTCCAGCGAGACCGGACGCCAGGATACCTGCAGCATCCAATCCACCTTGCGTTCGTCCAGCCCCATCTCCGCGCCGATCTCCTCCGAGGTGGCTTTCCGTCCGGTGCGTTGTTCGATGTCGTGGGCGGTGCGGTACATGCGCTGGATGCGGTCGGTCATGTGGACCGGCACGCGGATGGTGCGGCTCTGATCGGCGATCGCTCGGGAGATGGTCTGCCGGATCCACCAGGTGGCGTACGTGGAGAAACGGAACCCGCGGTGGTAATCGAATTTTTCAACGGCCTTCATCAGCCCCAGGTTGCCTTCCTGGATCAGATCCAGAAAGTACACCCCGCGCCCCATGTAATGTTTGGCCACACTGACTACCAGGCGGGTGTTGGCTTTGATCAGATGTTCCCGCGCGCCCAGCCCGTCGTTCACCAGGTGTTCCAGTTGGATTCGTTTGCGTTCCGAGCCCGTGGACGGTTCGGCGGTTTTTTTCATCGCGCGCAGCCGCAACAGGGCGTCGCGGCCCTCCTCGATCCGGCGGGCCAGCGAAACCTCCTCCTGGGTGGAAAGGAGCGGTACCCGCGACATTTCTTTGAGGTACAAGCCTACCGGGTCGTCGATGGAGATCCGCGCCAGATCGCTTTCCTTGCTGGGCCTGGCGCGCCGCGGGGCGGGGGGAAGTTTTTGGGGGATTCCGGTTTCGCAGATTTCAATCCCGGAGCTGTGCAGAAACGACAGCACTTGCCGGAATTCACCGACGCGTTTGGCGGCGTTGGGGAACGCCTCTAAGATGTCGTCGGTGGTGAGAAATCCCTGGAATTCCGCCTGTTCCAATAGCACGGTCACTTGTTCTCGGTTTCGCCATTCTCGCTCCATGCGCTGCTCTCCTCGAAGGGAAGGTGATGCATGGGGGCAGACGGCTTTCGTTTCTCCGGATGGCTGGGTTGATGGGAACGATGCCTTCTCGCCCGAGTACGAGTTCCGTCACTCGATCCGCAAGTAAGGGCAAACCCTCTTCGCGGGTTCGCCCGGACGCCGGAAACGCGATCGGATTCCGGCGGGTTCTGCGGTCGCACTTATTTCTTTTTAGAAGTTTTTTTCGCTGCCCCGCCCGCGGTTTTCTTCGCGGCTGGGGATTTTCCTCCCGATTTTAGGACGGATTTTTTTGCACTTTTGGTTTTCAAATTTTTTGCTGCGGCGGGCGCTTTCGCGTGCGCCGCTTTCTTTTCGGTTTTCGATTCTGTTTTGACCGGTTTCTTTTCCGTGACGTTCGCTTTTTTGGATTTCTTTTGCGCCGATAGGATCAAACCGGAGGTCATGATTCCCTGCACTTCGGCTTCCTCCGGATGGTAGCATTGCTTCTCATTGAGGTCGTTGCCGCAGATGGGACACAACCCTTTGCAATCCGGCCGGCACAGAAGCCGGGTGGGCTGATTGACCAGCAGATATTCCCGCACCAGGGGCTCCAGATTCAAATGTGCGTCTTCCCCGACCAGGAGCAGCGGATCGGTGGCGTTTTGCGGCGGATAGACGAACAGATCTTCGATGTGGATGGAAATGGGCGCGGAAAAGGCTTTCAGGCAACGCGCGCATTCGGCCGGCAACTGGGCGGAAAAATCACCCAGGGCGACGATCCCCTGAGGTGTGCGGTTGAGCTGTAGATGGCCGGTGAATGCTTCGACGCGGATATCACTTCCCAGTGTTATGCTTTCTTCGTGGAAGTCGAAGTGTCGGCCATATCCAGCCGTTTGGCTGAGGAGAAAACCGACGTTCAGGCTAAGTGGGCGGTAATGTGTATTCATTTGGAAAAAAACCGCCGTAATTCAAGGCTTTTTTATTTTAGCATAATAGGATATGCGAAGTCAAATTTAATGTATTATTCGGATATATTGTGTCCTAATCACTCCTTGAGTACAATACGGTTGTCCATCAGGAGGTGTGCGCATGGATAATTTACGCCAGCAAATGTTCTCCACGGAACCTCCGCCCGAGGCGGCTCCTCCATCGCGTCCCAAACTGCTTCATACGATTAATTCTATTTCTCCAAGCCAACGGTTGATGTTGTCGATGTTCCTTTTCATGGACACCTGCATCATTTGCTTTTCGTGTTTGCTGTTGTTCGGAAAAATCTCTCTTCCTTTTTAAAAAGGAATTTGCCGTTGCGGGTCTATCCCCCGAGGATTCCCCCATGGACATTCGCCCTTCCCCGATCGCAGGAACGTGGTATCCCGGCACCGCCGAACAGCTTGCAAAAAGCATCGATCATTTTCTCGAGGGGGAAACGAAAACCGAACCGAATGCCGAGCTGGTCGGCGTGGTTGTTCCGCACGCCGGACACCGCTACTCCGGCTCCGTCGCCGGAGCCGCGTTCCGCTTGATGCGCGGCCTTGCGCCGGATATCGTTGCCGTGGTCTCGCCGATGCATAACCTGGCTCCGGGGCAGGTGCTCACGAGCGGGCACGACGCGTATCAGACACCGCTGGGGGAGATCCTCGTGGATCAGGATGCGGTCCGGAAGCTTAGCGACGCGATGCAGAAGAGAACCGGATTCGCGCTCTATCCGCTGCGTAACGACCGCGAGCATTCCCTCGAAATCGAATTGCCGTTTCTACAGCGGGCGCTCGGGTCGTTCCACCTTTTGCCGGTGATGATCCTGGACCAGCGCGAATCCACAGCCGAAGCGCTTGGGTTGGCGCTGGGGGAAACATTGGCCGGGCGGAAGGCGTTGCTCGTGGCCAGCAGTGATCTTTCGCACTTCTTCCCGGATGCGGTTGCCCGGACGTTCGATGCAGAAATGATGCGACGCGTGGAACGATTTGATCCTGCGGCGGTGATGCGCGCGGAGGAAGAGGAAGCCGCTTCCGCTTGCGGCCGCGCGGCCATTGCCGCGGTATTGTGGGCCGCCCGCGCGCTGGGCGCCGACCGGGTTTCCGTGATCGCGTATGCCAACTCCGGCGACGTCACCGGAGATAAATCCTCCGTCGTCGGTTACGGATCGGCGGCCATTTGGCGGACCGCCTCCGCATGACGACCTTCCTCGAAATCGCGGTTCTCGCATCTTCAACAAAATCCGTTTTTCATTACCGCCTCCCGGAAGAGTGGGGGAGGCTTGAAACCGGTTGCCTGGTGGTCGTGCCTTTCGGCAACCGGAGAGTTCAAGGCGTCGTACTCGGAGAAGTCGCCCGGCCGGAGGTGACCGAAACGCGTCCGGTGGAAGAGGTCCTCGATCCATTGCCGGTGCTCACACCGCAACAGTTGCGGCTAGCGCGCTGGATGTCCACTTACTACCGGGCGACGTTGGATTCTTGCCTCTCAGCCATGCTCCCGCCCGGCTTGGCTCAGCATGCCGAAGGGTTATACGAGTTGGCGACTCCCGATTTCCACCCGGAGAAGCCGCTGGAGCAGCGTCTGGTGAAATTGCTCGCGGAACGGGGCCCGCTGCGCAGCGGGCAAATTCGCCGGGCGTTCGGACCGCTCACTTGGGAGCGCGAGGCTCAGCGACTTGTCCGCGCCGGCGCGATCCGGCGAAGAAGCATTCTCCCTCCTCCGTCGGTCCGTCCGAAAAAGATCCGCATGGTGCAAATGGCGCTTGCGCCGCGGGAAGCGGCGGCCGCGATCGAATCCCTGCACGTCGGCTCGATCCCATCCAATCGCCGGGCAGCCACCGAGCGGCGGGCGCGCGTGTTCGAAAGCCTCCTGGGCGAGGGCAAACCGCTAGCCGCCGAATGGGTGTACGCAGCCTCCGGCGCCCACCTCGACGATTTACGGGATATGGCCGAGGAAGGCTGGGTGGATCTGACGTATGAAGAAACAACGCGCGACCCTCTCTCGGGGCGAAGTTTCCCGGCTGCCGTCCCGCCGGTTTTAACCGGAGAGCAGGAGACCGCGCTACAGCCGATCCTCGCTGCGCTGCTAGCCCGCCGAGCCGAACGCTTCCTGCTGTTTGGAATCACCGGTTCGGGCAAGACCGAGGTATACCTCCGGGCGGCGAAGGCGGTGGTCGAAAGCGGGCGCCGGGCGATCGTGCTGGTTCCCGAAATCGCGCTTACCCCGCAAATGGTCCAGCGTTTCGGCGCGCGGTTTCCCGGCAGGCTCGGGCTGGTGCACAGCCAGCTAACGGCCGGCGAGCGCTACGACGTCTGGCGGCGGGCGCGGGCCGGACATCTGGACGTTGTCCTTGGGCCGCGAAGCGCGCTGTTTGCCCCTTTGCCGGATATCGGATTGATCGTGCTCGACGAGGAACACGACGCTTCTTATAAATCCGGCAGCTCCCCTTATTTCCAGGCACGCGAAACGGCTTGGGAATATGCCAAGGCGCTTGGGGCGGTGTGCATTCTTGGTTCGGCTTCACCGGATCTGGAGACCTACTATCGCGCCCGCGAGGGCCGGATGCAAATGCTGAAGTTGACCCGGCGCGTTTCGGACTCTCTCCCCGCCGGTGAAGCGCCACAATTGCCGCAGGTGGAAATCGTTGATATGCGCCGGGAGCTACGGACGGGCAACCGGTCGATGTTCAGCCGCACGCTGTTTTCCTCGCTCGAAGATTGCCTGCGGCGGAAGGAGCAGGCCATCCTGTTCCTCAACCGGCGCGGGACGGCCTCGGCCGTCGTCTGCCGGTCCTGCGGCCGGTCGGTGGAATGCCCGCGCTGCGGCCTCCCGCTCACCGCCCACGGCGATGTCCTGATTTGCCATCATTGCAATTACCAGAGGGGGATCCCGGTCCGCTGCCCGCTGTGCGATAGCCCGGCGATTCGGCCGCTGGGAGTCGGAACCCGGCAGGTGGAAACAGAGGTCCGGCGGTTGTTTCCCGAAGCACGCACGTTAATCTGGGACCGCGATGCGGTGGAGGAGGCAGGCGAACAGGATATCCTCCTGGAGCATTTCGCCTCGCATCGCGCCGATGTGCTCATCGGTACGCAAATGATCGCCAAGGGGCTGGATCTTCCGCGGGTGACGCTGGTCGGGATGGTGCTGGCCGATATCGGCTTGCTGCTCCCGGATTTTCGCGCTCCGGAGCGGGTGTTCCAGGTTCTCCTGCAGGTGGCAGGGCGGGCCGGACGGGCCGACCGGCCCGGGAAGGCTGTGCTGCAGACATATCTTCCGGAGCATTACGCTCTGACGCACGCTGCGAATCACGATTACACGGGGTTTGCGGAGGAGGAATTGAAAAACCGGCGGCGGCTCGGTTATCCCCCCTTCCAAAACCTGGTACGGCTGCTGTTTACCCATTCCGATGAATCCGAGGCGCGCCGGAAAACGGAAGCGATGGCGGAAACGTTGCGGGCGCGCATCGTCGAGCAGGAGCGCGTAGAAACCTCGCTGATTGGTCCGGCGCCATGCTTCTTCGCCAAGATTCGCGGCCGGTATCGCTGGCAGATCGTCCTGCGGGGTCCGCAGCCGGCGGCATTGATCGACGTTCCTCTCCCGGATGGTTGGCTGATCGACGTGGATCCGGTAACTTTGTTATAGAATGCCCGTAATTATCCTTAGGGGAAGATAATGCCATCAAACGTTGGATGGAGGTAGGAGATCATGGCAGGTGCATCGGGATCCGCTGCCGCGGCGGCTAGGCGAAGAAGAATCGAGGAGGAGGAAATGACGAACTACTCAAGTGAAGACCTTGCCAACGATTGGGAATTTAAGATCGTGCGATCGCTAACGGCGGCTTTCCGCAACCCAGCGGCTTTGGAAAAACTGAGGCAGGAGGAAGCTCAGGCCGGCTGGGTGATGGTGGAAAAATTCGACAACGCCAGGGTGCGATTCAAACGACCGATGAGGGCCCGGGAAAACGATTCCCGTTTGCCCCAGGGTGTAGATCCCTATCGGACGTATTATGGAATGGGCAATCCCACATTTTCATTGGGCATACTTCTCGTAGTCTTTGGCTTCATTGGATTGGTATTTTTAATCGCCTTGGGTATTCCGATCCTATTTTCGATCAACTTTCTGCATTGACAATCAGCGATGCCCCTTTATCGCAAAGCGATAACGCAGAATTCGACGTTTCGTTCATTTTATACGGCCTGTCTTTGGGCATGAAACAAGGGAAAAAACAACAAATACCTTGGAGAAGGGGGGAAAGAAAAATCGCGAACTATGTCACTTTCCCGGGGTTTCTATCCATACACCGGCTTGGTTTGACGGATCTCGAGGGGTGATGTTATACTTCTGTCACTCCCGCGGATCAATCTGCGGGAGAATTTCTGCCCCAGAATAGGGGCAATCCCCCCAAACGGGGGGAATTTCTCACGCGGCGGACCCTTCCCTGCGTGCCGGTAACCCGGTGATGGAAGGGGATGAAACCGCGGAGGATTAACGCAAAGGAGCAACATGGCGTCGAATATCTCCCTCAAGGCCCTCCTCGAGGCCGGGGTGCACTTTGGGCATCGTACCCACAAGTGGCACCCGAAAATGAAACCCTTCATCTTCACACAACGGAACGGAGTCCATATCATCGACCTGCAACAGACGGTCGCTGCGTTGAACAACGCCAGCGCCGTGGTCCGCGACACCGTGGCCGCCGGCGGGACGATCCTCTTCGTTGGCACCAAGCGGCAGGCGCAGGATACGATGGAAACCGAAGCCCAACGCTGCGGGATGCCCTACGTCACCGACCGCTGGTTGGGCGGGACCCTGACCAACTGGCGCACCATCAAGGAGCGCATCGACGAATTGAACCATCTGGAAAAAATGGAAGCCGCCGGGGATTTCGAACGCCTGACCAAGAAGGAAGGGTTGTTCCGCACGCGGCGCATGGCGCGGCTGCGGATCCGCCTGGGCGGCATCCGCCTGATGGCCGGCCTGCCGAACCTGGTCTTCACCATCGACGTGCACCGCGAAGCCACCGCGGTCCACGAGTCCAACATCCTGGGGATCCCGGTGATCGCACTGGTGGATACCAACTGCGATCCGTCGGGCGTGGATTACATCATTCCGTCCAACGACGACGCCATCCGGGCGATCAAACTCCTCACCGCGAAGATCGCTGACGCGGTTTTGGAAGGCCGGGCGCTGCGCAAGGACGAGTCGGCAGAAGAACCCAAGGAAACCAAGGAAGTAAAGGAAGAGGAACTGTTGGGGGAAGCCACGCTCGCCAAAGTCCGGGCTACGGCCGAGCCGGATGCCGGGCCCGCGCCGGAGAAGGTGAGCTAATCCATGGAGATCTCGACTTCCCAGGTTAAGCAGTTGCGAGAAACCACCGGCGCGGGAATCCTCGATTGCCGCAAGGCGTTGGAGAGCACCGGCGGAGATATGGAAAAAGCGGTCGTTATTTTGCGCGAGAAGGGGCTCGCCGCGGCCGCAAAGCGGGCCGACCGGGTGACCAAGGACGGCACGATCGAACTCTATACGCACGGCGGCGGCCGGGTTGGCGTGATGGTGGAAGTTAATTGCGAAACCGATTTCGTCGCGCGCACCGAGGAGTTCCGGCATTTCGCGCATGAAATCGCGTTGCAGATCGCAGCGTCGTCGCCGCGTTATCTCGACATTCCCGACGTGCCCGCCGAAGTGGCCGAAGAGGAGAAATCGATCGCGGCCAACCGCGCCAAGGGGGAGGGGAAACCCGAGGGCGTAATCGACCGCATCATCGCCGGGCGCTTGGAAAAGTTTTACCAGGAGACCTGCCTGCTCCAGCAGCCCTATATCCGCGACGAAACGATCAAGGTGGGCGATTTGGTCAAGCAGACCATCGCCGCCACTAAGGAGAACGTGACCATCCGGCGATTTGTCCGCTGGGAACTGGGTGCGGATGGAAAATGACGGACGACGGGCCAACGATACCGGTTGGCCCGTTTTTTTTCTCCGCTTCCGGGCGCTGGATGGGCTATAATCCTTGGAGGAAAGTCGCAGCTATTCCGGGTTATTCCTTTGCATCCGGGAAATTATTCGTGCTGAAATCCAAACAGGGGGTGGGGCAGACCGCGGATCTTTCCGCTTGGTTTACCGGTTTCGAAAGGAGCAGAGGAGATGGCAATTCTGATCTGTGAAAAATGCGGCGGCCGGATGGTCCCGACGATCGAAAGTGCGGGTTCGTCCGGTTCGAAGGAATCCCAGGTAAAACTGGTTTGCGAAAATTGTAAATCGACCCGCATGGAAACCCGCGCGGAGGTGGAGAAGGTTCTCGGTAAAAAGATTTTGGAATCGAATTTGGCCGAATCCTCGACCGTTCCGCAGGCGCGGCCGGCCGACCCGTCGATCAAGTACCGGCGGATCCTTCTAAAATTGGGCGGCGAATCCCTGGCGGGATCGGATGGGAGCGGCATCGACCCTTCCAGCGCCGACACACTTGCCCGCCGGATCCAGGCGGTCCAATCATTGGGGGTCCAGGTTGCGGTAGTGATCGGAGCCGGGAATCTCTGGCGCGGCCGGGAAGGCCTAGAGCATGGCATGGAACGCGCCACGGCGGATTATATGGGCATGATCGCCACCGTGATCAATTCGCTGGCCCTGATGGACGCGCTGGAGCGCCAGCACGTCGTCACCCGGGTGCAATCGGCGATCGAAATGCGCGCGGTAGCCGAACCCTATATCCGGCGCCGCGCCATCCGGCATCTGGAAAAGGGGCGCGTGGTGATCTTCGGCGGCGGAACCGGCAATCCATTTTTTTCCACCGATACCGCGGCCGCCTTGCGGGCGATGGAAATCGGCGCGGACGTCCTGATCAAAGCCACGAAAGTGGACGGGGTGTACGACACCGATCCGAAGAAGAATCCGAAAGCAATGAAATTCGACTCCCTGACCTACATCGACGTCCTCAACCGCCGGTTGGGCGTGATGGACAGCACCGCCATCTCCCTGTGCATGGACAACGATCTACCGATCCTTGTGCTGGATCTGTGGCGGGAGGATATGCTGGAACGGGCAATGCGCGGTGAATCCGCGGGCACGATCATCCATACCTAGAACGAGCACTGAGGCCGTTTCCACGCTGCGCCCTGGCTCCCCCCGGGCGCTTGCGGTATCCTTGACGGGAGTTTTCCCGAGCCGTTGATTTCAACCAGGAGTGAAGCCGATGGTAAAAGAAGCCTTACAGGATGTGGAAACCCGGATGAAGAGCGCGTTGAAATCCCTCGAGGACAGTTTGGCCACCTTGCGCACGAGCCGCGCCAGCCCGGCGCTTGTGGAAAAATTAATGGTCGACTATTACGACGTCCCCACGCCGCTGATGCAGTTGGCCACAATCTCCGCACCGGAACCGCGTTTGCTCGCCATCAAACCGTTCGACCCTTCCTCCATTAAAACAATCGAAAAGGGAATTCTTGCGTCCGATCTGGGGCTGACGCCGAATAATGATGGCAAAATCATCCGGCTGGCCATCCCACCGCTGACCGAAGACCGGCGCAAGGATCTGGTCAAGGTGGTGCATCACCGGGCGGAGGAAACCCGCATTGCCATCCGCAACATCCGCCGCGACGTGCACAACGATCTGCGGGATTTCGAAAAAGAAAAGGTCATCTCGGAAGACGATCTCAAACACGGCGAGGAAGAATTGCAAAAATCCACCGACCACTTTATCGCGAAGGTGGACGAGGCGGTGAAACACAAAGAAACGGAGATCATGGAGGTTTGAATTCCCCCCGGCGGAGGGCAACTCCCCGAAGCCGGTCCGTGAGCGCATGCAGTGAGCCGTCAAAAAACCGTATCCTCGAAATCGCTTCCGGCGGGTTTACCGAAAAATCTTCCCGCCCATATCGCTATCATCATGGACGGCAACGGCCGCTGGGCCAACTCCCGCGGCTTGCCGCGCGTGGCGGGACACCGCGCCGGAACGGATAACCTTCGCCGGGTGATCGAAGGCTGCGTGGAATTCGGGGTGAAAGTCCTCACCATTTACGCTTTCTCCACCGAGAATTGGGAGCGTCCGCAGGAGGAGGTCAAAGGGTTGATGACCATCCTCGAGGACGTGATCGACCGTGAGCTGGCGGAATTGCACCGCAATGGTGTGCAGCTTCGGCATATCGGACGCCTGGAGGGGCTGAGCCCGTTCCTGCAAAAGAAAGTCCAGCAGGCGATGGAATTGACTCGCGACAATCAGCGGCTGATCCTAAACGTGGCTTTTAATTACGGTGGACGCGACGAACTGGTGTGCGCGGTGCGCAGCATCCTCCGCGATGGCGTCACGGCCGACGCGGTGGATGAAACCTTGATCAGCAAATATCTTTACACTGCGGGCTTGCCGGATCCGGATCTCGTGATCCGCACATCGGGCGAGCAGCGCACAAGCAACTTTCTGATTTGGCAATCGGCATACGCCGAGTGGTATTTTCCTCCGGTATATTGGCCGGATTTTAATAAGGAGGAGTTGCGCAAGGCCCTGTGGGAATTCAGCCGCCGGGACCGCCGGTTTGGGGGAGTGGAGCCCAAACCCGCCAAGTGCTGACCATGCTTCGCGACCGGATAGTCGTCATTCTCATTCTGATCCCGATCGGCGTAGGGCTCCTCCTTGCCGGAGGAGTGTGGTATGCCGGATGCGTCGCCCTGCTCCTATGCATGGCGGCCTGGGAATATGCGCGCTTGTTTTCCAAACCCGAAGTGCACATTCCCCCCGGTATTGTGGCCGTGGGAGTGGCGGCGTTGATCATCCTGCGCTGGGGGTACGGGTTTGACCACATGGGCATCGCGCTGACGGGGATCATTTTCCTTAGCGTGATCTGGTTCCTGATCCGGTACGAACGAGGAAACGAAAAGCACTCGGCCAGCGCCATGGGCATCACCCTCGGCGGCACGCTGTACCTGGGATGGTTTTCGGCGTACTTCATTTCCCTCCGCCAGCTTCCTTACGGATTGTGGTGGACGATGGCTTGCCTGGCGGCCGTGGGGCTGACCGATTCGATGGCTTTCCTCGTCGGCAAGCGTTGGGGCAAACATCCGCTGACCCGCTATATCAGCCCGAATAAAACCTGGGAGGGATTTTTCGGCGGATGGGTTGGCGCGACGTTGGGGGGTTGGGCGATCGGATGGATTTTCCAAATCGCCGCGTCGCCCGCCAGCAGCATCACCCCGTTGGGCGGTTTGGTGCTGGGGTTCATGATCGGCCTGCTCTCGCCGCTGGGGGATCTGACGATCAGCATGATGAAACGCGAAGCGGCTCAGAAGGATTCGGGAGATTTTTTCCCCGGCCATGGCGGCATCCTGGATCGGATCGATTCCTGGATCATCATGGCGGTGGTCGGATATTATGTCGTCAACAATCTGATCCCGATTCTGCATTGGTAACGTTTGCCAGAAAGCGAACCGGCCTGGAAAATCCTCCAGGCCGGTTTTTTATCCGTGAGTTCAAACGTCCGATCGAACGATTTCCCGCTATCCTCCGAAGGAGCTGCCCCCCGAAAGCCCGCATACGGCGACGTTACCCTGCATTACACAATTCGAGAAACCGTTCGGGCCGATCACGCTCATCAGGTCGGTCAGCGAGTACGATTCCTCAGCCAGAAGGAGAAGCGTCGTACGGGTATCTGTGCGCGAGAGCAGAACCAGCCCGATCCCGGTCGAGGGGATCGAGCCAAAACCGGGGATGTCGATCATCGGTAAACTGTTCATAAACACCGATGTTGAAGGGAGCGTGATCCCCAGAGGATCGATGTACTTTGTGATGCCGGGGCTGGAGTAGGTCCCCAGGATGATCAGGTCTTTGCCATCCGCAGCCTCCGTTGCAACGCTGGAGACGACCCCCACGCTTGCCAACTCCTGCTGGATGGAAGTGATCGGGCCCAACAGGCTGGCGGAAAGGGAGACATCGCTCATGGGAACGATGACCACCGGGCGCTGGAACAGGAAGGGAAAATCCTTTAGGTCGTGTACGCGTTCAGCGCCGAGTAGAAAATCCGCGATGCGCTGGATCCACAAGGCATTATCGGCGACCTGATTGTATGGAGGTTGGAGGAAAGACATATCCCCGATTGCCAGTACTTTGCCGCTGGCGTCAAGTGCGGCGGCGGAGAATCCACCGCTTTGGTCGGTGCGCGAGGATTTTATCTCCCCGGATGTGAGCAGGAGCGACGTTCCCGTTTGGGTCTGGATGGAATGCGCGGCATACAAAACCAACGTCTGCAAGCCGTCGGTAAGCGGATGATCCCCGAAATTCCGGATATACACGTTGCGGAAGTTCCCTTCGTACTCGGTCATGTTGTAAAGGTAATCGTCGCTAAACGTAATGTCGAAGGGAGCGAGCAGGGTATTGGCCGCAATCACGTCGGCGACGATGACAGCGGATCCGAACCCGGAATAATCGACCCGCAGTACCGAACGGGTCGGATCGGTGAGGATAAGCAGGCGCCCGCCGCGCTGGACAAACTCCTGCAGCAACTGCACTTCACCGGAGGAATATGATATCGTCGGGCAGACCGAGATGTAGGCGGCGGCGTATTTCAGCTGGTCGGCCAGCGTGCGCTCGTCGTAATTTCCACTAAGGATATTCTCGACCCGCCCTCCGCGGGCGTCGATAATCCCGGTCAGGGACGCCAGTTCAGAGGAAGAGAACAGATTTTCGTGCGATTGGTCCAACAAGATAATCCCCCCGGGTGCGCTGACATCCGGCTCCGGAAGTGCCGCGGGAGTGGAAAGAGGCGGTTGCGGGATGGTGAATGAGTTGTATTCCGGGGTGGCAATCGATCCTCCTCGCCAATAGTAGCCTTGATAAAACCATACCGTCCGGATCAGGATGGGAAGCGCGATCAGGGCGGCGGCAAGCGGTATGCGTAAGCGGGTCATGGAAGCCTCCCGTCGTCGGCGGGGATGTAAAGGAAGTAGGTTCCGGCTTTCTTCGGGTACGAGGTCAGTTCGCCGTCTTTGGTTTCGAAAAAGAAGGAATACGCGAAGTAATCAGGCAGGCCAGACGGCTTGCGTAAATCACGGACCGCGAAATTCCAAACGTGCGCCATCGATGCGGCTTTAACAATCGCATCCGACTGCGTCCCCAGGGAATCCGCAAGGCCGAGCCGCACCGCTTCCGTGCCGATGTATATTTTTCCGCTCAGGACGTCCTCCGGTGTAGCTTTCAGCGCCTTTCCCCGCCCCAGAACGACGGCCCGGTAAAAACCCTGTTTGAGCGGATCCAGGATCCGCAGGGTGGCGTCCCTCGAATCTCCGAAGAATTTATACGGACCGGTCGAGACTTCCTCCTCGAGTACAAGCGGAGCCATCGGTAGGGTGGTGCGCACCCCTACATTGCCGACCTCCGATGAGGGTTGGACCATGATGTAGTCGGTGCCCACCGCGAGATAATACGCGCCGCTGGCGGACATATTCTCGACGACTGTAACCACGGGTTTTTTCTGCCGCAGGCGGATGAGCTCCAGATACGTCGATTCGGTATCGGCCACGGTTCCGCCGGGGCTGTCCAAGACCAACACTACGGCGTTGATTTCCGGATGATCGTATGCATAGCGGATTTGCGTATCCAGGTCGCCCGCGGTGTTCGCGTCGATCGCATCGCGAAGATACACGATGCCGATCACCGGCCGCGGAACGAGCAAGGCCAGAAGGATACCCACGACGAGTGGCAACGCCAGCCAGAGAAGAACCTTGGCCAGCGGGTGGGACAGCCATTTCGTCTTGATCGCGTTCATTGCCGCTCCTTTCCAATCAATGAAATGGGGGATCGGGAGATGATGCAAACGCCGCGTGGATGATACCTTGGGCGCGAAAGACTCTTCAAGCATAATATGGATTGGCGGCGGGCGCAAACCGCGCGGCCGGAGAAAGGCGAATGCGGACCGGGATAAGTTTGATATTTTCCCACCGCTGTTCTGGCTCAGGGGTTCAGTTCGCCCCGCACCGTCTCATACAGGGATTCCGCCCGCAGGTCGCGCAGCGTATAGCAGGATGCGCCGAGATGGCGCGCGAGTTCCGATGCCAATCCCTGGTCGAACGCGGCGTGCTCCATGTTCACCACCACGCTGCGGATCTTCTGGCGGCAGATCTCGTCCGCCACCTGATACGACTCGGCCAGCGGCGGTTGCGAACCGATGGATACGTTTCCCGCTCCGTCGGTTAACAGGATCATCAGGGGCAGGATTTCAGGATGTGTGATTTTTTCCGTGGACAGCGTTTTCAACGCCAGGGATAACCCCGCCGCAAGCGGCGTCTTGCCGCCGACGGGGATGTCGGCCAGCGCTTTGCGCGCGAGACTCGTCGAGTGGGTCGGGGGGAGGACAAGGTGGGCCCGGTCCTTTTGAAAGACGATCAGCCCCACCCGATCCCGGCGCTGGTAAGCGTCGGTCAGCAGGGAAAGGATTGCGCCTTTGGTCGCCGTCATCCGTTCGGCGACGGCCATCGACCAGGACGCATCGACCACGAAAAGAATTAGATTCCCAGTCCGCCGGACCCGGACTTTGCTTTGGAAATCCGACCGGCGGATGGAGAACGCCACCTGTTCCCGTTCCGGGAGTCGTTGGTTTTGGAAGGGCGCCGCCGCCCGCACGGTGGCATCGAACGCCAGGTCTTCCGCGTTGCCAGGAGTGGGACGGGATTGGATGTACCGGCCGCGATGCTCCTTGGTCCGCGTGCGCGATCGGCGGCCGCTGAGCTTGCGGGTGAGTTTGTCCAGCGGCGTAGAGAGCCGGCGGGTGGCAAACGGCGCTCCGGCCTTGGCTTTTTGTCCGCCCTCCCACCAGGGTGCATCTTTCGACTCTGAAGGCTCCGGAGCGCGGGGCAAGGCCGATCCTTCCGCGGGGGTTTCTTCCCCTTCCTGCGGCGTCAGGTTATCTTTTTTTTTACGGGGCGGTTGGTCCGTTCCTGCGGGGCGGGTACGGCTGAATCTTCCTGGGGCGGCAAAGCGGCCTGGATCTGCTCGATCTGTCCCTCCAGGTTGAGGAGGCTGGCTTCTCCCTGTTGCAGCGGGCCATGTTTGAGCCGGTGCGGCAGCGCCAGTTCGGCCGCCAGGGCGATATCGAGATCGTTCAGCGCGGAGCGGCCTTCCAGCGCAGCCTGGGCCCGGGCGGCTTTGAGGATTACCAGATCGGCGCGATGGCCGTCCACCTTTAAGGTGGTTGTTAACCCGGCGATCGTCAGCAGATCGCGCGAGGAATATTTCACGGTATCCACCAGATCCCTGGCGCTTTCGATCTCCTCCGAGAGCTCGAGTTCCTGGCCGTGCCATTGGGAGCGGAATGTTTCCGGGTCGGACTCAAACGCCAGGTTGCGCTCCATAATGGCTACGCGGTCGCGCAAATCGGCAATCCCGCGCACGTCGACGCACAGGGAGAATCGGTCCAGAAGCTGTGGACGCAGATCGCCTTCCTCCGGGTTCATCGTTCCCACCAGGATGAACCGGGCCGGATGGGCAAAAGAGATTCCTTCCCGTTCTACGATGTTCATCCCGCTGGCGGCCGAATCCAGCAGGATGTCTACGACGTGGTCGTCGAGCAGATTAACCTCGTCGATGTAAAGCAGCCCGCGGTTGGCTGCGGCCAGGATTCCCGGCTCGAACCAGCGTTCCCCTTTTTGGATCGCCCGTTCGATGTCCATCGTTCCCACCACACGGTCTTCCGTTGCTGAAACCGGCAGATCCACAAATGCGGTGCGCCGTTTCTCCACGGGCAGGGTTTCCCCGCCGGCCGAGCGCTCACGGCATTCCGTGCACCAGGAGGTAGGGCGGTCGGGGTCGCAGCCGAAACGGCATCCGCGGACGGCGCGGACCTCGGGAAGCAGTGCGGCCAGCGCGCGGGCAGCCGTGGATTTGGCCGTTCCGCGTTCGCCGCGGATTAATACACCCCCGATCCGGGGGTTGACGGCATTGAGAAGCAGCGCCCGCTTCATGCGTTCCTGACCCGCGATGGCGGGAAAAGGGTAGATATTCGGCATGGGGATCCTTGTGCAAAAATTATACCTCGCGCCAACCCGAAAAACAGGCGGCTCCGCCGGCAGTTGCCAAAATATCGCATATCCCTTTATAATGCTTCAATTCATCCACCGGAGAAAAATCCATTGATGCAGAAAGCCAGCCCGCAATCCAACCAGGGGGAGGAGCCGAAACTCCAAAACGCCGACACCCCCATGAACGACCTATTGCAGGAAACACAGGGAGCCGACGTTCCAAAAAGGGGCGAGGTTCGTAAAGGGACGATCGCGCGCGTCACCCCCTCGGAAATTCTTGTTTCCATAGGCACCAAGTCGGAAGGAATCATTCCCGCCAAGGAATTGGAGCACCTTTCCGCCGAAGCCCGGGACCAATTAAAAGAAGGGCAGGAAATCAACGTCTACGTGGTGGTTCCGGAAGACCACCAGGGCAACGTAGTGCTCTCACTCGCCAAGGCCCAGGAAGAAACCGATTGGCAACAAGCGGAGGAACTCCGCACTGGACAGGCCGTGTATCAGGGCAAGGTGGACGGATTCAACAAGGGGGGGTTGATCGTCAAAGTGGGGAACCTGCGCGGTTTTGTTCCCGCCTCCCAGTTCAGCCTCTCGCGCCGGCATCGCAGCGAAGGAGAGACGGTCGACCAAAAATGGAGCCACATGGTGGGAGAGCCCATTTGCGTCAAGGTCATCGAGG
>Ga0187886_1001915_pt1 | contig 17612 bp, 12 predicted proteins | sample June2016WEW_20_1_FD_133001 | JGI IMG/M metagenome (GOLD analysis project Ga0187886, IMG submission 133001) | Peatland microbial communities from SPRUCE experiment site at the Marcell Experimental Forest, Minnesota, USA - June2016WEW_20_150 | ecosystem: Environmental > Terrestrial > Soil >... | reverse complement strand
TGGCATCCAGATTGTTGACAGCATAGACAACATGCCCGCCCGGGTCGATGACGTTGATCGCTACGGCCGCCAGGTTGTGGGCCACCCCGCTGATAGTCACGTTCTCCCCGGGCCAATAGCTCTGGCCTGCAGCCGGGGAGGCCAGGCTTACACTGGTAGCGTCCACCGCCACGTCGATCTCATACACCCATTTGGCAGAATTGAAGGCATCAGACGTGCTGGTATCAGCCTGACCAAAATCTAGCCTGAATGCATTGGCCCCGGTCATGGCATCAAAATTCGGGGCAGTGGCAAATCTCAGCCAGTAATCTTCTTCTGCCATGATCGGAACGACTGCAACCGCTCCGGCAGCGGCGCCTGGTGTGGGCGCTCCATTGCTCCAATGCGCAGGCAAATTAGGATAATAGTAGCGAGTCGTGTCCAGGAGAGAGGATTTTGTAAAGTTGGTTATGTAGCCATCAGTCGAGTAAAAGGTTAAATTCTGCACGGACCCGAGATCGATACCGGCGCCTGCCAAGACGTCTGTCAATTTGACCCCTTGACACGAGTCGATGCATACAGCCGGCATGGAGTCTATATAAGTATAGGCCTGCTGTGTCTGCGCCATCGCCGCCAAGTCGCTGCCCGAGAATGTTTTGGCGACAGCGTAAGCCCCGTCGGAGCCTACCTTGAGCACGAGCGTTGTCGCCGCTGTGCCATTGTCGTTCTTGGCGCTGGCTGCCTGCGGATGCACTGCCCAACACAAGCTGAGCACCATGGCCAGCGCTATTAAACAGACAACACTTTTTTTGGCGTGGGACTGAAAAATAAATTTCATAAGCTGCATACTCCCTCCCCCCTCATGAATTCAGGCTGTCATCCCAGTAATCGCTGCATTGCCCGGTAAATCATCAATCCGACCGCTGAAGCAGGCATTCTAGAGGATAGCTAATTACTGACCAGCAGGTACGGCACAAACATGGTGTCACCGCTGAAATCAACCTGTGAGCCGGCCAACTTGCCGGACCAGGATCCTTGGTCGGCGGCAATGATCACCCGGCCCGGCCACTTGGCCACCATTCTTTCAACGTACCTGTCGATCTCCCTGATCGAGCCCATGGCCTGATCGGCCAATGGGCCGTAGCGCTCCCTGCTGTCAGCGATGCTGTGAAAGCGGACCACGATCAGATCGTATCCCTTGTCAAGATTTCCGAGCGCCATCGCCTCCAGTTCATCGTCAGACGTTTCGCTTGCATTCCTACCGGTGGTTATGCTTGGCTGCACTTCGGTGTTGATTGGGTTTCGATCTGCATCCAGGAGCAGCGCTCTTTTTTTCATTGCCAGCGCCTCGGCAAAAATCGATGGTGCATGCAACTGCCGGTCATCTGCGGTGGCAATGCCGTTCTCCGCAGGCGGCTTGCCGGTGATCATGGCGGCAAATCCCACATTGGCCGCCACCGGGTAGACGCCAAGCGCCTTCACAGCCGTCCCGGCCCGTTTCAAGAAGGGCGCATCCCCGTTAGCAACGGCATAAGCATATTGGCGATAGGTGAGGCCATCCAGAATCATCACCAGCACCTGCTCGCCATTCTCTAAATAATGTTGCGCATCGAAGTAGGTATTCATGATGCTGGCGGCGGGAGGATCGACGATGACCCCCCTCACCCTCGGCACCGTAACACGCTCATCTGGAAGCAGATAGTCGATGTAATTCTCTTTCACCTCGAAATAACCGTGGTTGTCCACCAGCTGCCAGGCGCCATCCGCGCTCACCACCAGGATCGGGTTCCCCTCGCCTGCCGGGATCAGATCATTCAGCCTGAACACCCGCCGTATGGTATAGACACTGGACTCGTAGGTTTCGCCTCCGTTTTGCACCGAAGCATCCCCTTCATGGTAGAAGTATTCCTGCAAATTATGGGTGAGCATCTGCCCGGGTGTGACCCTGGCCAGATCGGCAGCCGGGCCGATGATGCCGAGTCCGAAATCCTTGTCGCTGCCACCCGCTACGACAACGATCTCAGCAATCGATTTGGCATTGCTGTTGATCGGATGATCGAGATTGACCGCCTCCCAGCCATTGCTGGCGGTATAAGCGATGTGACAATCAGCGATGCTGCCGGCCCCGATGGCCGCAGTGAATCCGTCGCTGCCGACCAGGTACAACCGCTGCGCTGCTCCCACCGGCCCTGCCGCCCTGATCAAGTCCGCCAACCGGGCGGCCCGATAGCTGGTTCCCTGAAAGGCGATCCTGTCGATAGGGCCTATCTGGTCGAGACTCTTGATTGTCAGACAGTGCCGGACATCACCCACCACTTTCAGCGGCGGTATATAGACCGGCTGCTGCAGCATATACGCACCAACCGCCAGGCCGCCGATCGCCAATCCCGCCAGGCCCAGACAGCTTGCCAACAACCAGGCTCTCTTCTCCACCGCTTTGTGCTTCCTCCTGTTTTTTCATCGCATCACCGAACCGTCTGGCCATAGCGCCACAGCATCCCTCTGGGGACTGTTCAAGTCACAGGCTCGATCGAGAGCAGGTCATCCACATCGATAGGGCCGGATGCTCCCGAGCTGGTAAAAGCCAGGGCGCCGTTGGCGTCTTTATATACCAGCCCATTCCCGAGATCGGTAGTGGCCACCAGGACGCTCCTGCCGTCAGACCTGGTGAACATGTAATCGTTGGCGCCGATCAGCCCGGTTTGCTTGCAGATCTCCGACAGGGCGATCCCGGTTCTGCCGCCAGCCGTCTGCCTGGGTAATACTCGCATTCCTTCCGCATAATCGAAGAATGCCGTTGCGCTATAGTTGACGACGAGCAGATCCCGGATCTGCATCCCCTCAGGCAGGCTGGGCGCCAGAAACTTTGGCGCATCCTGGCCGGTGATCTTGATGTAGGCGCTCATGAAGTTGGCGCCGGTCTCGTTCTTCTCCAAACCATCTCCGGCTTTGATGAAGACATTCTGCGCAGAGCCCCCATCACCGTATTTTACGAGTAGATCCTTGGTTTTGATCGCCCTGTCGGTGCTGTCATAATACTGGTAATCTTCCTGCGGCAGGTTCTGGGAGGCCGCATCCAGAAAGACAAGTTTCCTGGTGGGCATCCTGTCGGCGCCCGTTTCCAAGTCGATGCGAATCATATCCTTGACCCAATACATCGCCCGCTCCCCCGGAATAACCACCCTGATCGGCTGCCAGTCAGCCTCCAGTGGCTTGCCGTCATTGATGTAGGACAGGATGATCGAACGGCTCTTCAAGATATCTGCAGGCACCGCTATCGAATAATTGTCTCTGGCGGTGAACCGGACACGGTCAAACTCCTGCTGAGACTTTCCATACTTCTTCAGCAGGGTGTCGAGCAGGGGGCCGGTGGCATCGACCCGGATCTCCTCGCCGTTAGACCGCGTCGCTTCGGCATGCCGGGTGACCGCCGGCAACTTTTTCAGGTCGCCCAGGGTGATCTCCCAGTCGCCATCCTGCAGGCCATGAACGAGAATCTGCTGGGCATCGTCCGGGCTGGCACTTGCCGCGGCAGTCGCCACCACTTTTTGCCTGTAAATTGCCAGGGCCGCCCCTGCCGCAGCCAGGATGACGAGCGAGGCCACCAGAAACAACGCCAGTTTTTTGCCGCCAGCTTTCATTCTGAGTCAATCCTCTCCATCACTGTAATTCCAGGCTCACCAGCCAGTTGGTAAAGCGCTGCCCGAACTCGTCGCTGCAGATGATGACCTGCACGGCCCCGTCCTTCCCCTGGACCGTTTTCAAGGGTTTGTCAAAGTCTTCGTAAACCAGGTAAACGTTATCGGGTAATAATACCTCCGGCATTCCGATCACTGACGTGTAGTTGTCGGCGCCCCTACTGACGATCCTGGTATATTGCCTGGTCAGATCCGGATCGATGCTGTTCAACACACCCAGCAGCGAAGTGCCGCTAAAGTCGTGCTGCGCTGTGCCGCGGGAGGAATGGATGGTCATCTTTTTGTGCGCCGCCGGCAGCCTCTTGAGGTCGTCCAGCGTCAACTCCTTGATGGTGGCGCCGCCTGCCGTGACGGTGATCTTCCCATCCTGCAACCCGGCGCCGCCGTTGACCGCCTTGTGAAAGTTCAGGTACCCCGATACGGCGATGATAACGGCCAGCAACAGAATTCCCGCTATCAGAAGGATATTGTTCTTTATTCCAGCCCTGCTCCTGCCGCTCACCAGACCGCCCTCCTGCGCCAACCGGCCCAGCCGCATGGCAACACCTGTAGCCCGAGCACGCTGTTGATCACGCGACCGGTGCATCCAGCGTTACGAAAACAACTGGTACTCCATCCTCTTTCACCATCATTTGCAGATTCATGCATTTGCCTACAGGCAAAACGACCGGGAAGACGCCAGAGAACATCAAACCACTTGGTACGGGCGCAACTCGCCCGGTCAATCACTTTGGGTGTCTTGCTTACTGCAGTTGGGCGGCCAGCCCCCAGATTATCACCGCCGCTTCGGCGCGGGTGGCCTTGGCCTGCGGGGCGAAAGTATCGCTGGTCATCCCGTGGACGATCCCTTGCTGTACCGCCAGGGCAACCTCTGACCTGGCCCAGTCGGAGATGGAGCTCTGGTCCCGGAATCTGGCCAGGATCGCCGCTGTCTCCGATTCATTCGGCCTGGTCGCTTTTTGCCGCGTCAGCAATGCCCGGACAACCATAGAAGCCATCTGCTGCCTGGTAATCAGGTCGTCCGGCCCGAATAGGCCGCTGCCGTAGCCGCTGATCAATCCGGCATATACAGCAGCGCTCACGTTGTCTCGGTACCAGGCGCCAACCGGAATGTCGGTGAAGGCCAGGTTTGCCTCTTGCTGTGACCCGAGATCGAGGATCCCGGCTAGCATGGTCGTGAACTGGGCGCGGGTGACGTTGGCATCCGGCATGAACTCGCTCTCGTTCACACCCTTGAGCACCCCCCTGTCCACCAGGTCAGCGATCTGTTTCTGCGCCCAGTGATTCTGGATATCTCCGAAGTCCCCGCTGGAGACACCGGTGGTGACCACGAAAGTTCCTGTCTGGGCGCTGATCAGCCCCGTGCCGGTGATGTCGATGGAGTAACGGCCGGCTGCGGCATCGCCGGCCAGGGTGAAGCCGGTGGTGAAACTGCCGCTGCTGGCATCGAGAGCGCTGGCGGCGTAGACAGTCTTGCCGCCGGGGTCGTTGACGGTGATGGTCAGCGCTGACAGGTTGTGAGCTGTTCCACTGATCGTCACCTTGTCCCCCGGATGATAGGCCTGGCCTGCTGCCGGAGCGGTCAGCGCCGCCGTGCCGACGACGGCAGGCGCGACACTGACGGTCACCACGCAGGTAGCCTGAAAACCACCGCTCTCCGTGGTCGCGGTGATTTTAGCGGTGCCCATGGCCAATCCAGTCACTTTGCCGGTGGCATCCACCGTGGCCACACTGGGTTTGTCTGAACTCCAGGCCACCCTCTGGTCGGTGGCATTGGACGGATCGACAGTAACCGTCAGCTGATCGTCGCCGCCGATGGCGATGTTGGCGGTGGCCTTGTTGAGAGAGACTCCGGTCACCGCCACTCCAGACGACCCGCCTCCTCCTGACCCCCCTCCTGATCCTACGGTCACCACACAGGTATCCTGAACGCCACCGATCTTCGTGGTCGCGTTGATTTTGGCGGTGCCTGCGGCCAATCCCGTCACCTTGCCGGTAGCATCGACCGTGGCCACGCTGGGTTTGTCTGAACTCCAGGCCACCCTCTGGTCGGTGGCATTGGACGGATCGACAGTAACCTTCAGTTGCATGCTTTCGCCGACGGCAATGTTAGCGACGGTCTCGTTGAGGGAGACTTTGTTGACCGCCGTTCCGTTCAGCACGACGTCCATCTGGTAAACCCATCTGGCGGATTTGGAAGCAGTATGCTCCGGGCCGGAGGCCAGATCGTTGGTCTTGCCGAACACCAGCCTGAATCTGACCGAGTCGTCCTGGGTGGTAAAATCAGGCTGGAGAGGGTTGCCGCTGAATTCGCGCTGCCAGTTGTCCGTGATCGCAATGACCGTCGGCACCTGGACTGCATAGGCGGCGGCGTCCACGGCGTCGGGAAAACTGATCTGTTTGTCATACGGATAACCATTGATCGGGTCGGTGCCGCTCTGGTCGACCGTCGTCCAGCTGTCCGCGATGTTGGGAAAGTAGTAGCGTGGCGTGTCCAGCAGGTACGACTTGGGCAAGGTCTCATAAGGCTGGTTTGCAGATTCAGGTATGTCGGTCGTATAAAACCGGAAACTGTTTACTTTGCTGACATCGATATTGCAGGCTTGCAGAATGTCGGTCAGTCTGACCCCCTCGCCCACCGAATCGATCACCGTGCAGGGCATGTTGTCGATGAGCGTGTAGGCCTGTTGCACATTGGCCAGCGCCTCCAGGTCGCTGCGCTGGAAGGTTTTCACTGAGGTATAGTTCCCCCCACTGTAGCCGGCTCTGACCTCGAATTGCGGCGCCGGATAGCTTGTAGTGTTACTGTCGGCGCTGGCTGCTCCCGGCAGCGCCGACCATAACAGGCCGAGCGTCAGCACCGCCATCAAACAGGTAACAAAATTCCGCCATCCCGCCTTGAACGCCGATCCCTTAAATTGCATCTCTCTTCCCCCATAGTGTTAAATTGATCCCAGATCTTAATATCGATCGGGCATACCCGGCAACTCCGGACTCTAGACTATCCTCGGCCGCCGTTCATATATTCGTCAACAAGCGTAGGCCATGGATCACTGGTTGGTGAGCATGAACAGCTTCCCCGTTGCGGGGTCCCTGTAGACCGTGCCCATCTTCTGGTAGAGATTGCCCTGCCCCTGGGTCTCGATCAGATTGTGGCGTATTTCCGGGGTTTGCGACACGTTCTGCCCCTGGGTCAGGTCGAGACGCTCTCCCGCCGCGGCCCCGCCATGTTCTCCTCCCAGGTCGACGTTCCAGTGAATGACCAGGGAAAGCATCAGCCCGCAGGCAAATACCAGCATGGCGTCAATAATATTGATGGCGCCCTCGAGCGGGTTATCCTCTTCAAACTCTCTCTGCCTCCTGCTTCGCAATCCCCCGCGCACCGGCAAACACCCCCTCCTCCGAAAAAATAGCCCCGTCTGCCGCTTTTGCCCCCCCAATCACCCGTCCACCGTCAAATACATCCAGCAGTCCTTCCAGCAAGGCCTCCAGGCTGCTCAGATAATCCTCATACCATCGCTTCCGCAGCCGGGATATGGCAAAGGCAACGCCGGCAGCAGCCAGACCGGTCACTGTGGCGTCGAAGGCGGTAAGCAGCGAATCCGACAGGGTCTTGGTATCACCCTGACCAAGGGCGATCAGCCCAGGCCCCAGTGGGATCAGGGTGGCCATTAGGCCGAACATCGGCCCCAGGCGCGCCATCAGGTCGGTGGGCGCGGTGATCTTTGCGTAGTGCAATTCTTCTCCCGTCAGCAGCCGGCGGGCCAGGGCCTGCAGTGAGGCGGCAGGTAGATGGCTATGCCTGGCGAGTTCGCTTAGAGCCTCGCTCTGGTGGCGCAGTAGGCACCCGTTTTCGATCGCCGCCATGATCTGCCCGGCATCCTTACCCTGAAAGTTATCCAGCAGTTCCGGCACATTGATCCTCGCCCGGCAGCGCTCTGTGAGAACCTCTACCAGCAGGCCGCCCAGTTCGGCCACCGTTACGGCCACGAATAAGAGCAGGATAACAACTGTAGGAACCAATAAACAGGATGAAATAGCATGGATCGCATCCTTGAGCGGCGTCAGCATGTAAACCGTCACCTTTTGACCTCCTTTGCGTAGTCCGTAAATCTTCCGACCGACCCGGCGAGGAACAGGATCAGCAGTATGGTTGCCGTATAAACCTTCGGGCCGCTTTCTTCCTTCTGCATGAGCAAGGGTACAGCATCGGCCGACATCTCGTAGACACGCCAGGGCTGATTGGTTGATTGCCCGGAGGATGCATTGGCGGTTATCGAATTTGTAGTTGTCGCATTAGTAGTCGCGACATTTCTTTTTACCAGGAACTGTTGATCACTGGCTGGCAATTGCGGTCCAGCAGGAGCACCCTGAGCGCCATTTTTTTGAGGACCGGAGCTGACGGTCGTGCTGCCGCCTCCCTGGATCGGCCCATTGACGATACAGACGGCCGTCTTGTTGCCGACTATCGTCCTCACCGTGATGGTGGCCGTACCCGGGCCGACTACTGTCACCAGCCCGTTGCCGTCGACCGTGGCCACCCCGGTGTCGCTGGAACTCCAGGTCACACTCCTGTCGGTGGCATCGTATGGGGCTATAGTCGCTGTCAGTTGGAATGAGCTGCCGACTTTGGCATTGGCCGTGTTCCGGTCGAGGGTGACCCCGGCGGGCGGCGACCCGCCCAGCAGCACATCGATCTCGTGTACCCATTTGACAGATCTGGTAGCCGTATGTAATGTCGTATTGGTCTGGCCAAACAACAGCCTGTACCTGGTCGTGGCGTCATGAACGCTAAAATCCGGCGCGGCGACATATCGCTGCCAGTTGTCCCAGTAGGCGATCATCGGCTCAACCCGGATCGCTCCATAGACCGCCCCCGTAACAGATGATTGTGTATCATAATCCCAATGCGTCGGCAAATTTGGATAATAGTAACGCGCCTCATCCAGCAGGTAGGGCTTGGTCAAGTCTTCATACCATCCATGTGTCACATCGGTAGCGTAGAAGTAAAATATTTCTATGGAGTTAATGTCGATCCCGGCATCGGCCAGCAGATCGGAAAGTCTAACCCCCCGGGCCGAATCAATAACCACTGCAGGCATGTTATCGATAAATGTGTAGGCCTGTTCCACCTGCGGCATTGCTTCCAGATCAGTGAGCGTGTAGACCTTTTTCGTATAGTAGGGCCCGCCAAAATAGCCAACCTTGAGCGTCAGGGAGTCAGCCGGAGGCCCATGGCTGCCGGAGTCGGCATTAGCCGTGCCCGTCTTGGCAGTCCACAGCAGGCCGAATATCATCGCCACTGTCACCACCAGAACAACGTCCTTTTTTGTCTTATTGAACATTTTTAACTGCACCGGTTCTTCACTCCAGGATCGAACGATTTAGGACAGCATTAGTCGATGTGTTCACCGCTTGATCGAAGGCTGACGCCGGCAGTGGAGTTGCCATATTGCTCGCTACCAGCATCAGTGTCGTCAGAGTGATTGCTTCTAGCATGGCAGTTACTTTGATTCTTCGAAACATGGAGCCACTTCCATTCTGTTTGTTCCGCCGTCCTGGACTCTTTTTCAAAATACTCAAACCATCCGCGTTTCTGGATTCCAACTCGTTCAAGGCAATAATATAAGCAGCCCCATGCGGAAATAAGCGCACAGATAGCTGCTCTGCCACCTTTGCATTCTCCTTTCCGCACGGGAGGCGTGGCTGTTTCCGGCCACACCCTATCGGTCCCAAAGCCATAGCTGTCAGCCACAGGCAGAAGGACTCGGAGAAGTCACAATATTCTTCTTTAAACACTTAGGAAAATTCGACCTGCTTTGGAGATCTCCTTCTCTAAAAAACAAAAAAATCAAAAATAACTGAATATTAACTATTGTCTACTATGATTCATTTATATTTATAATCGTTTATGTTTGTTTTTGTTTGCTTATAATGACTCCATGACGTTGTTCCTGGTTTTCCACAGATACATAAATGCCCACGCTCCGTTACCGGAGAGTGGGCAGTGAGTCTAGTTCGGTGCAGAGGAACCTCAGATAGCAGGGTTGATTAAAAGAACTGTTACCCTAGCGCCGGGTTCCACAGGAGTGTGGCCTTCCGGCAATTCGATCAGGGCGTTGCTGCCCACCAGGGAGCGCAACATGCTGGATTTTTGCCCTGGCAGTACCGCTACACGCCAGCCGTCCTGGCCGCAGACCGCATATCCGCGCAGAAAACGGCGCGGGCCACCTCCCCTGGGGAAAGAGTTCGTGCAAATAGCAGTCAGGCGCACGGGCAGCAGCCTCAGCCCCCGAAGATTATGCAATACTGGCGCTGCCAAGAGTTCATAACCCACAGAACAGGCAGCCGGGTTTCCGGATAGCGAGATCACCGGTTTGTCATCGATGATACCAGCCCCGCTGTGGCTGCCAGGCTTGATCCGGACCCCCCAGAACAGCATTCTGGCGCCTAACTCTCTCAGGATGAACAGCGCCTGATCCCCAGCCTCGTTAGCAGTACCGCCGATTGTCAGCAAGAGATCCGACTGGTCGATCAAATTCTGCAGAAGCAATCGATCCGCCCTGCGATCCGTGTCTCTCATTATCTCCACGGCAGTGATCCGGCCGCCGTCCCGCGCCACCAGCGCTGCCAGGAGCGGCCCGTTGCAATCACGCGTCTGCCCCGGGTCTGGTGTTTCCCAGGAAGGAACGATCTCTCCGCCGAAACTGACCACCGCCACCCTTGGCTGACGGTAAACCGCCACTCTGCTCTGCCCCATGGCCGCCAGCACCCCGACCAGTCCGGGAGTGAGGGGCGTTCCGGCTCGGGCGATCACTTCACCGTTTGTAAAATCCTCCCCAGGCGCTTTCAGGTTACTGCCCGGCGCAACTATATTATTAATGAATACCTGGTTGCCATGCAGCCGCACTTGTTCCTCTGCGATTACAGCGGAGGTAAAATCCGGCACCGGGCCTCCAGTGACCACTCTGATAGTCTCACCGGCAGCCAGTCCATGTCCGGCTGTTTCGCCGGCTTTAAGCCTCTGGCGAAGGGTCAGCCTCCGAGTTGGATATGCTTCAGGCCGCGCCACATCCTCCTCATGCAGAGCATAGCCGTCAACAGCCGCCTGGATGCATGGTGGCAGGGACTGGGTCGCCACCACGTCCACAGCCATAACGCGGCCAAAAGCATGAGCCAAGTCAATGAATTCATCACCTATAGGTGTTGCAAAGCCCAGGAGTTCCTCCTGAGCCTCTTCCAGGCTTACCTTAACCCGCACTGGACATGATCCCTCCAAATGAGCGGCAGATCAAAAGAAAGTTGCTTATATCGTCTTGCCGAAAGAACAGTTGGGAAAACTGCAGGTTGCGCATTCCAGGCACAAGCCGCCATAGCCCAGAGCGACGATCTCATCACGGTTGATGCGTTCGCCCGCAAAGATACGCGGCAACAGCAGATCGAAGATCGTGGTCTGGTTAAACATAACGCATCCAGGCAGCCCACAGATCGGCACATGACCGATGTAGGCCAACATGAACATTGATCCTGGCAGCACCGGCGCCCCGTAAAAAACCACTTCGGCGCCTGTTGACCTGATCCCTAATGGGGTGACATCGTCCGGATCCACAGACATGCCGCCGGTTACCAGCACCAACTCCGCCCCCTCGCCCACCATCTGGTGGATCTCCTGGGAGATGACCTCCGGATCGTCCGGGACGATTACCTGGCCGAGGAATCTGGCGCCATAGGGAGTGGTTTTTTTCTTGATCACGCTATAGAAGCCATCCTTGATCCGGCCCTCGTAGACCTCGCTGCCGGTGGTGACCACTCCCACCCACTTGGGCTGGTAGGGCTTCACGGCCAGCAACGGCTCCGGTTGAGCGCACCGGTGCTCTGCTTCCTCTAGGGTGCTGGACGGAATGGTCAGGGGAATGATCCGTGTCCCGGCCACCATCTCACCCCTGGCTACCGCCCGGTTATTATGCAGCGTGGAAAAGCATATATTCTCAATGCTATTAACCTGCCGCAGCTGATCAACCTGCACCTTGAGCAATCCTTCATATTCCGCATACAGGTTGACCCGCCCCTGGTTCGGTTCGCCCCAGCGTAAACCTGGCCCGGCTGCATGCCGGGCCAGGCGCTGAGCGGCTTCATCTTCATGCACCAGATCGGGGGTGACTTCCCAGACGTAGATATGTTCCTTACCCAGGGCCTTCAGCTTAGGAACATCATCCTGGCTGATCACGTGGCCTTTCCGGAAGGCCCGGCCTTTTTCACGGCCGGGGACAATTCTCGTGATGTCATGGCAGAGGATCATGCCCACTGCCTCAGCGACCGGTACCATCCGCAATTTACGTGGCCTCCTAGATTGTGATGTGAGAAGTGCTTCCCACATCCCGCTACACTTCTTAAGACGCCAGTCTCTCCACCTTGACAGCGCAGACCTTATACTCGCCGGTCCCGGAGGTCGGGTCGAGGATGTGGCTGGTCAGGGCATTGGTCTGGCTGGCCGTGTAGTGGAACGACATCCAGATCATGCCTTTCGGCACCCGGTCGGTGACCAGAACCTTGCATGAACACTCGCCCCGCCTGGAGGATACCCTGATCTTGTCTCCGGTCTTCAGGTCCAAGGCACAGGCATCGTCCGGGTTGATCCAGGCGCGTTCCTCGTTCCACAGGGTCATTATACCAGCGGAGTAGGGAGTTGTCACATTGTAGTGCTGCAGGATGCGCCCGGTATTGAGCAGGAACGGGTACTCCTGATCCGGCATCTCGCCCGGCGGCACATGCTCGATCCCCTGGAACAGGCCCCTGCCCCGGGTGAAGGCTGCCGTATGCAGGATCGGCGTCCCCGGGTGGTCGGTGTTCGGGCACGGCCAGACCAGCCCCTCCTTGTCGATGCGTTCATAGTTAATGCCGGCCATGGACGGTGTCAGGGAGGCCATCTCGTCCCAGATCTCGCCGGGGTGCTTGTAATTGGTCAGGCAGCCCATCCTGATCATCATCTGGTTGAGTGTCTGCCAGTTTGCTTGGCCGGGGAGCGGCCCGATTGCCTGGCGCACCCGCTGGACACGGCGCTCGGTGCCGGTAAAGGTACCGTCGCACTCGGCAAAGCTGGCGGAGGGCAAGATCACATCGGCATACTCGGCGGTCTCTGTCAGGAATAACTCCTGCACCACCAGAAACTCCAGCTTGGCCAGCCCGGAGCGGATGTGGTTGCTGTTGGGGTCGGTCAGCACCGGGTTCTCGCCTAGAATGTACATCGCTTTGACAGTGCCGTGATTTGCCCCCTCGAACATTTCCGGGATCTTCAGACCGACCTTGCCGTCGAGGGTCACGCCCCAGGCCTTCTCGAACTTGGCCCGGATCTCGTCGTTGTTCACCGCCTGGTAGCCAGGGAAGACGTTGGGCAGGGCGCCCATATCGCAGGCTCCCTGGACGTTGTTCTGGCCGCGCATCGGGTTGACCCCGGTGTTGGGCTTGCCCAGGTGTCCGGTCAGCATGGCGATGTTGGCGCAGCTCATCACGTTCCGGACCCCGCAGATATGCTCGGTGATCCCCAGGGTGTAGTAGATGCCGGCCTTTTTGGTGGTGGCGTAGAGGCGGGCAACCGCGTACAGGGTGTCCACCGGCACCCCGGTGATCTCGGAGACGTATTCCGGCGTGTACTTCTCCACCGTCTCCTTGAGCGCCTCGTAGTTCTCGGTGCGCTCCTCGATGAACTTCTTGTCCTGTAAGTCCTCCTTGATGATGATGTGCATCAGGCCGTTGAGCAGGGCGATGTCGGTGCCGGACTTGAGCTGCAGCCAGTAATCCGCTTCCTCTGCCAGTTCTGTGCGCCGCGGGTCGACCACGATCAGCTTGGCGCCCCGGCGATGGGCCTGTCTCATCTTGTAGCCGATGATCGGGTGGGCCTCGGTGGCGTTCGTTCCAGTCAGGAACAACAATTCCGACTCGTTGACATCGTTAATCGGGTTGGTCATCGCTCCGCTGCCGAAAGATGTGGCCAGACCGGCCACGGTCGGAGCGTGTCAGGTGCGGGCACAATGGTCGACGTTGTTTGAGCCCATCACCACCCTCGTGAATTTTTGGACGAGGTAGTTCTCCTCGTTGGTGCACCTGGCGGAGCTCAGGGCAGCAAAGGACCCCGGCCCGTGTTTGTCCTTGATCTCCTGGAAGCGGGTGGCGATCAGGTCGAAGGCCTCGCCCCAGGTGGCCTCTTCAAACCGGCCATTCTTTTTGATCAGCGGCCTGGTAAGGCGCTTGGGGCTGTGGACGTAATCCCAGCCAAACCGTCCCTTGACGCACAGGACGCGTCCGTTTATAGGCCCGTTCGTGGAGGTCACGCCTACGACCTTGCCGTCCATGACGTTGAGATCGAAGTTGCAGCCAGTGCCGCAGAAGGGACAGGTCGTCCTGACCTTTTTGAGCTCCCAGCGACGGCCCTTGCCCCACATCTGCTTCTCGGTCAGAGCCCCGGTCGGGCAGACGGAGACACAGTTGCCGCAGAAGACACAGTCAGACTCAATGTAGGGAGTATCGCCAAATGATGTTACTTTGGTATTAAAACCCCGGTAGGCAAAGTCCAGGATGTCCTTGCCGGTCGTCTCGGCGCAGGCCCGGATGCACTTGCCGCAGACAATGCACTTGTTGAGGTCGCGAACGATGAAGGGATTGCTCTCCTCCAAATCGTAGTGATGCTCCTCACCCGTTAGGGCGCCCTTGGTAACACCATATTGATAGCAGTAGTCCTGCAACCGGCAATCCCCTGATTTCTCACAGGTCATACAGTCCAACGGATGATTGGCAATCAGCAATTCGAGAATCGTCTTGCGGGCCTCGATCACCGCCGGCGTGTTGGTCCGCACCACCATCCCCGGTGTTACCGTGGTCACGCAGGACGCCGGCAGGTTGCGGATCCCGTCGATCTCCACCACGCAGATGCGGCAGGCCCCTACCGAACTCAGGCTGGGGTCGTAGCAGAGCCGGGGGATATGGATCCCCAGCGCTTCGGCAGCATTCAGCACCGTGGTGCCAGGCGAAGCTTCAATCTCCATTCCGTCAATGGTCAACTTGATCAGATCCACGCACATCACTCCTCCCTAGTGCTTAAACCGTTAACCAATGCTCTATCTCTCTAAAACTTTTAAAAAAGTTGGGTTGCCCCCATCTTGCCCTTGAAGGGGGCAACCAGGGTGTGAGAAAAAGTGGCTTCTAAACCCATATGATGGGTGTGCCAGCAAATAAAACAGCCAGCCGCGGCTGGGTACTGCTTTCCCGCTAACCGGGATCCGCCTGAAAATAAAGGCCTGATCCCGGGTAGACAGGACCAGGCCATCAAAGACAAATAACGTCTCGTCAGACTCTGCACAGGCCCCTTTCCAACCACGGGGGGCAAACCCGTTTCCAGGTTTACCGGATGGCCCTGCCGCCATAGCTAACAGCCTTAGGCAGACAGGACTCGGAGCATATTTATTTATGAAGTATTTCCACAACTAACTGCATAATCCTGCAATCAGGTTAATAAATGCCGCCTACGGCCACTGCAGGCCCTGGGCTTCCATCTTGGCATAGGTGAAGCCCGAGAACAGCGGCGCCAGGGATGTCATCTCCGCATAGATCTGCTCGGGGTTCAGGTAGTTCATCGGGTAGCCCAGTCTGGCGCTCAGGTCGGAGATCACCTGCCAGTTGGCTTTTCCCGCCAGCGGATCAATCGCCTTACGCACCCGTTGCACGCGGCGCCTGGTATTGGTGAAGGTACCGTCAGTCTCGGCAAAACTGGCGGCCGGCAGCACCACATCGGCGTATTCCGTAGTCTCTGACAGGAATAGGTCCTGGACCACCAGAAACTCCAGCTTGTCCAATCCCGATCTGACCAATTCACTGCCCAGGTCATCGTTCACCGGATCGTCGCTCAGGATAAACATCGCTCTCAGGGCGCCATCCTTGGCCTTGGCAAACATCTCCTGGATGGTCAGCCCGGAAACGCCGGGCAGAGATACCCCCCAGGCGCTTTCGAACTTGGAACGGGCGCCCTGGTCGCTGACGCGCTGGTAACCCGGCAGGGAGCCGGCCAATGCGCCCATGTCGCTCGCCCCCTGCGTGTTGTTCTGGCAGCGCAGCAGGGTGATATGGTTGAACTCCAGGGCGATCTGCTCGCAGGTGGAATCCTCGCAGCCTCTGGCGGCATGGCAGGTCCGCGCATAATAGTCGACGTTGTTGGTGCCCAGCACCGCCCTGGCAAACTTTTGCAGCAGGTAGTTCTCCTCGTTGGTGCACCGCGCCGAACTGACGACTGCCAAGGAATCGGCCCCATGCACCTCCCTGATCTCCTTGAACCGCTCCGCCACCAGGTCCAGGGCCTCGTCCCAACTGGCCGGAACCAGCTTGCCTTCCTTCCTGATCAACGGCATCTTCAGGCGCTGGTCGCCGTGGATGAAATCCCTGGTGGCAAACCGTCCCCTGATGCAGAGAGCACGGCCGTTGACGGGGCTGTCCGGATCTGAGGTCACCCCCACCACCTTGCCGTCCTTGACGTTGAGGTTGAAGTTGCAGCCGGCGCCACAGAAGGTACAGGTAGTCCTTACCTTCTTGAGTTCAAAACGCCGTCCCTTGCCCCACATCTGTTTCTCTGTCAAAGCGCCTACCGGGCAGACAGAGACGCAGTTGCCGCAGAAAATGCAGTCTGACTCCGCATAGCTGATATCTCCGAAGGGAGTTACCTTGGTATTGAAGCCGCGATAGGCGAAGTCCAGGATGCTCTTGCCGGTGATCTCCGCGCAGGCCCTGATGCACTTGCCGCAGATGATGCATTTATTGAGGTCGCGGACGATAAAGGGGTTGTTGTCCTCTAACGGATAACTATGCTTGTCGCCCAGGAATGGGCTCCCCTTGATCCCATACAGGTAGCAGTACTCGGCCAGCCTGCAGTCGCCCAGCTTCTCGCAGGTAAGGCAATCCAGCGGGTGATTGGCGATCAGCAATTCCAGATTCGTTTTGCGCGCCTCGATCACCGCCGGTGTGCTGGTACGCACCACCATCCCCGGAGTCACCGTGGTGACGCAGGAAGCCGGCAGATTGCGGATGCCGTCGATCTCCACCACGCAGATCCGGCACGCCCCTACCGAACTCAGGCTGGGGTCATAGCAGAGCCGGGGGATATGAACCCCGATGGTCTCTGCGGCATCCAGCACCGTGGTGCCGGCCGGAACCTGAATCTCCTGACCATCAATAGTCAGTTTAACTAGTTCCACGTCCATCACTCCTTTCTTCTACATCTCTCAAGCATACTTCTCAATTCAATCAGACAGGATCTATAGCGCCTGTCCTCAGGCTATCTTTTCCACCTTAACCGCGCACACCTTCAGTTCTGGAATCTTGGCGATCGGGTCATACTTCGGATTGGTCAACTGGTTGACCGGTGTCTCCGTGAAGTGGAACGATGTGAAGACCACTCCCTGAGGAACGACCTCACTGACCTGAGCCCTGATCGCCATCGACCCGCGGCGTGAAAGCACCCTGACCCGATCTCCGTCTTTGATGCCAAAGAGTTCAGCGTCCTTACAGTTGATCTCCAGGTAGTCGGAGGACATCTGGTCGTTGAGCATGCCCTTGCGCGTCATGGTGCCGGTATGGTAGTGATACAGACGGCGCCCGGTATCCAGGATCAATGGGAATTCCTCATTCGGCATCTCATCCGGATCGACGTGCTCAACAGCGTTGAACTTGCCGAGTCCACGGTTGAACTTTTCCGTGTGCAGGACCGGAGTGCCCGAATGTTCCGTGTTCGGACACGGCCACTGAATACCCCTCTCTTCAAGGCGGGCGTAAGTGATCCCGGCGTAAGAAGGTGTCACCGACCTCATCTCGTCAAAGATGGCAGACGGGGAATCATACTTCATCGGGTACCTCATCGCCGTCGCTACCCGGCAGATGATCTCCCAGTCCGGCAGG
>Ga0187886_1001913_pt1 | contig 17642 bp, 11 predicted proteins | sample June2016WEW_20_1_FD_133001 | JGI IMG/M metagenome (GOLD analysis project Ga0187886, IMG submission 133001) | Peatland microbial communities from SPRUCE experiment site at the Marcell Experimental Forest, Minnesota, USA - June2016WEW_20_150 | ecosystem: Environmental > Terrestrial > Soil >... | reverse complement strand
GTCCAGTCCAGCACATGTCCTGTGGGGTGTGAGGGTCGTTCGAACAGCCTTGCCTTCAGCACCCACTTCGGAGGGACAACCTCGAAGTGGGGAACCACTGGCCCCAATACTCCGTCCGTTCCATAGTGGCCAAGGGCTGTGTGAAGCGCCAGCAGCCAGTCTTCCCGCGGCAACTCGTCGTCATCAATGAAGGCTACCAGGTCGCCTCGCGCCCGGGCCACTGCCTTGTCCCGCGCCAGCGCGATGTTCTGCTCAGGCTCCACGTCATACTCAACTGGCACTGGGGACCAGCTTCCGAACCGCTCAACGGTTGTCCGAGCCGACTCGGTTGAATCGTTGTCCACCACGATGATGGAATGAGAAAACTTTCCTTGCGTGACCTGCTGCCCCAACTTGGTGAGCAGGTTGGCCAACAGGACGGGTCGCCTAAACGTGCAGATGCAGACACAAATGCGATCCCTTGGTTCACACATGAGAGGCAGGCTTTGCTTTTGTGAATTATCCGAATACCGGGCCACCCGCTAGCCTGACCTATTCATGAACCACCTGAAACGTCCGGCAACCCCTCACCTTAATCCTCTCCCCCGCCAACATCTGGAAGTTGTGGCGGGGGCGAGGAGATCTCCCCTCTCCCTTCCCAAGGGAGAGGGCCTGGGTGAGGGTTCGAGCTGTGACAGACTGTCGAGCTTTCAAGCGCATCATGAATAATCCGTCCTAGCAGAGAACTACGGGGTCGAGTTTGGGCCAGTTTTAATAAGCGGAATCTTGGGCGACCTAATGCCGGCCGACCTAATCTCCTCAAAGCGCACTTGGGCTGGGATTTTCTCCACTATGGGATTGAGATCGGGTCCGATGGCAGGCCACTGCCCGCTGCCCCACCAACTCGGTTTACCTGTGAGATACAGCGAAGGCGGCAGATTGGTGTCCACGATGTTCGGATCCCAAATCGTCGATTTCGTGGCGTAATCGTAGTTGCCATGAATGATAATAGTATTTGTGACACGATAATCAAGTTGCGCCCAGAAAGCATTTGAACGATAACAAGCATACGGGTCTATGCCGTAGTAATTGTTTCCCATGCAGGGGTAGCCGAGCCGGAAAATCAGTGGACTGTTGACACCAGAAACGGTGCTATTCCAAGTCCAATTAGATACACTGGGCACTCCGAGAATGTTGCCGACGACATTGATGTAAAGTGAGTTGCGGTCAAGACTAACAGCACACTTATAGGAACCCACCCCAACATCGGTTCCCCACCACCAATTCCTGAAAATCGTATTGTATCCCGTGTTGCTGTCGCTCTGGTACTCTTCGCCGACATTGCCTTCATAAAGGTTCATCATAGGAAAAGGACCATGTGCGCCAGAAATAGAGAGTAGCACGACATCGGGCGAGGCATAATCAATGTTATTGGTGAAGAAATTGTATGAGACGACACATCCGACTGAGCCAGCCTGCATGAGAATCGGCGCTTGCATGTCATCGAGAATATTGTCTTGGATGAGCATTGCAGTCGCTTCACTCGCTTCGATGCCGTAGCCTGCCTTGTAATTCGGTAGGCCACAACAACCTGCCCATTGTGGGTTCTTGCCGTGAATATGGCAATGGTCAATCTCGCACTGAACCGAAGTTTGAAATCCGATAGAGCCTCGTGTCATGTTTGCCAACTCAACATCTTTGATCCAACAACGATCAGCGTTGGCAAATTGTATTAGAAAGGTAGTGGCTGCGTTAGTGTAAACGTTGGTGATGGTCAGGCTCTCGATACCTAGTAATGTTATCGGTGGCTGGTGCATAAATAAAGCCCGCGCCTGTTTGCCATGCCCGTAAGCCCAATAGAGCGGAGGCCAGAACGTGATGTTGGTTCCGTTTACCTCGGTGATGCGCGCAACGTGCTGCATACTTCTTGTGCCCTTTGTTTCATCAGGCCGCATCAATCCAATGCTGGGTCTGTCATACCAAGGATCTATACCTCCGTTTATATCTGTTGAAGTTGTCAGCCCCGGCGGATCATTCGTCATGGTGGCATTGAAAGCCAAATAGCTGCTATAATTCGTTGTAGCGCCAACAATGACGTTGGTTGTAGCGCCGTTACAGGCAAGACCTGTCTGTTGAGTATCGGTCACAGCGCAAAAAGCGAAAGTGGAGTCATTACTCTGGTCAATCCAGAGCAGGTAGCCAACCATCGGCGTCGTCCCGTGAAGATCGGCTACGGTGATATTACTGGAGCCAGCCGGATATTCTCCAACCAAATCGTATATGTCGTTGGTCGTGGCGTACCAATTCGAGAAAAGGACTGGTGCAGAAACATTTGGGCAGGCTGAAATAATGATGGTCTTGCCCGGCCCGTCGCCGCGAATCGTAAGGCTGGTAGGAGAATTCAGGTACACCCTGTTTGTCAGGGTATAGATGCCGGTAGGGAGGTACACAACCTGATTAAATGGACAATCGTAGATGGCATTGTAGAGCGGCACTGAAACGTCCGCTGCGTTCGTGCAGGCGTACTTTGCGTTTGTCGTAGTCAGCACGTTCACGAAGATGTTGGTGCGATTCGGTATGCCGCCGGGGATGCCCGCCAGCGACCAGTCCGCTCGGCGGCCGGACGGAATGACCTCCGCGAGCGCGATCTGAGAAAGCAACAGCAAGCCTCCCCAAACAACGCAGCCACGCTTGCCAATCAAGCCATTGAGCATGTCATTCTTCATTGTTCAAGATTTACAGCAGAAACTGAGCCGATCCTGTGCCAGAGGAATTCCTTGGCTTTCGGCTACGAACGGACGGTAAAATTGTCCCCTGATGCATTGGCGGCTTAGAATTCGTTGGGATCCCGCCGCGAAAGATGCGCAGCCTTCTTGTTCTCTTTTTTCAGAATCAAGGCGCAGTTGTCAAGATACAACGGCGGACATTTACCAAATGACACAGCTTGTGAGACCTTGTCCACCAAAGAACAGATCAGGTTCATGAACCAGAAACGATCCCTGAAGTTCTTGGTAACCCCCCCTTCAACAAGTCTGCTAAAGACGATGGAAAAACCATTGTCGTGTGCGAGTTTCATGACCCTGTTGGGGAGAATGGCCAGCCGTAGGTACGTTGGGAAAGGGCGGAACCTGTATTTCATGTGGCGATAAAAACAAGTGTGGAGCCACAATGGCGTAATCTTCGTCACTATTCCCTTGAATGAAACGAGGTTGGGGAAGCCCAATATAAGCAATCCATCCGGTTTCACCGCGTTGAACAAGTTAAGCAACCCGTCTCGAGGTCTTGACAAATGCTCCAGCACATCCCAGCAAACCACGATGTCAAACCCTTCTCTTGTTAGTGGATAATTCTGAATGTCGCCTAGGATCTTTTCTTGGACGACATTGTTTCGGGCAAGTTGCTCCTTGGAGATATCGATGCCAACCGATTTCACGACGGTCGTGAAGCTGAAGCGACTAGCCGAACCGCAGCCGGCCTCCAGCAACGTGACATTGCTCCTGCCCTCGAGGAGCAAATTGGCCTTCTCAGAAATCACATCATGGAGCGATCGTGTTCCCATGAACTCTCTCCACATGTGAATTCTTCTGTCCGCCGCGAGGTCAGACACCGACACTTGTCGCATTTGTAGCAAGTCCCTAACGCGCCTTCCGTTTTCTATTCGCTCTTCATTGTGGAACCAGTGCTGTCCACGTCCAGAACACCAACGCAGTCTGCGTTAGCCTTGGCTGCCTCTAATCGCCTCCCAAGCCGCGCCAACCGGTAGCACCCTGGCGCCGCACAACGCTGCGCACTGCACAACCTCCTCAAAAAACACAGGAGTGCACCCGAATGGACTGGGTGTTTCGCACACATCGTGGGTGGCAAAGATCAGCCAACCATACGCCCGACAGTTACGCTCGATCATCTTTTTCACCGCGCTGGGGTCGTGCCGGCTCTGTTCCAAAAAGTAAGCGTTCAGGTGATTCAGGTCAGCCCGTCCCGCGTTGAACGTTTGGCCGCCACCCCGGCAGCAGGCGAAATGCTTGTCCATCCTGCGCTTCGTCTCCGGGCGCGGGCAGTTTATCGGGTAAGACATTGTTTTGAACGACGCGCCGGACAGAACCTTCTCAAGCGCGCGCCGGTTTTCGAGAACGGACTCCTCGAAAACACTTGCCTTAGTCTCCCAAGCATGACAGTGCGCAAAAGTGTGACATCCCAGCTCGTGGCCATCAGCCAAGACTTTCTTAAGGTCTCCAGCCGAAAAGATGCGGCCCGCTGGGGCGTCCCGGCCCATCAGACCGAGTGATGCATAATATGTCGCCGCAAATCCGTACCGCTTCAGAATAGCGCCGCCAACCGCCACCGCGGAAACAGGAAAATCATCAAAGCTAAATGATATGAAAGGCTCTTTGTTATGCATCGCATACATGCGCCGACCGAAGCGCCGGGCCATGAACCGCCGATACCGATTGCGCATTCTTGTTGCTGTGATCACGAACAAGATCTCCATTCCCTAGCCTGACTTATTCACGAACGAGGGCCGTTCGTGAATAAGGCACCTTGGCCGAAGGACTTCGGCCAAGGGCGGATCATTCGCGATACTTCGCGAATAATCCGGGCTAGATCGTAGATTTTGACCCGTTTGGAGCAGATGAATTACGCGGCAGCCTGCATCGAGGCTGCGAAGCCTTCGTACTTCGCCGCGACGGGTTTCGCCAGGGGCCGCGGAACATCTAGGGCCATTATTAGAAAAGTCAACCACAAGGTACTCAGGCGGAAATACGCGGACTCTGTACAATTCAATACGATTAACATTACGAATGACATAAATCTGACCCTCCCGAAGTTTGTCCCGGAGAGGAATTCCTTTGACAACTTCCAGCCGACCGCCGCCAGCCCTGACACCAAAACGAAGACCCCTATGTAACCGCCATCTAGATATGTTTCAATATAACCACTATGCGCCGTTGATACGTGCATCAGTTCATCCCAGACTCTCTGTCCCCTCTCGCCCAGCCAGAAGCTGTAGAATCCGGTGCCGACGATTGGATTCGTGTGCTGGCTTAAGACCAAAGCCCATATCGACGTTCTGGTCGTGAATGTCTCATCCCGCCCGAGCATTCCCAGCATCGGATTGCCAATGTTATACGCCATCACTCCCAGCAGGAACACGGGCAGGATCACCAAACCGAAGACCACGACCAGCTTGGGCGTTTTCTTGACAAGGGGAATGCGATTGCTTAGCAAAATGACTACGCCGAGTATTCCGCAGATCAAAGAAGTTTGGCTGTCACAGGCGATCAGCAGCCAAAGACCAATCCCCAAAACCGCCAGTCGCGGGTAGATTTCCTTCCGATCTGCGGTATGCAGTTTGCGCTCCCATATCTCAATCAAATCCCAGAGCAGTATAAGTCCGAATACAACACAGATTTCGCCAAGACCGTTCTTTTGCCCGGGGAGCCCCCCGACCTGTTCTCCCCCACCTTGGCCGTATGGCCTCCCAATGGCAGGGAAGTACTTGTATAGCGTGACGGACAAAGGGAAGCATATGTAAGCGCACCTGACAAAAACGGCTTTGATTGCCTCGATCGGATCGCTCTCTGTCAGAAGGATTAAAAGGATCCATACGTTGCCGACCTCCTTAATCCACCGCTTGAAAGAAACTACTGTATAGTCAGACCAAAGCGTGCTAATTCCAAAATAGAGAAAGACCGCGAAGAGCGCTTTGTTCCTTGAAATCAGACTTCCCCAATCCAACCGCCTGCGTTGGAGGATAACCAGTGCGGCCCCCATCAAGGCAAAGGCAAAAAGCCGATCGACGGGACTACCCCCAAGGTAATCGGTGGTGCTGCTTACCGACAATCCCCCGCCGAACCAGAACGAAATGGGCCTGGACCCGCATACGAAGAGCCATATCTGGGGAATCCAGAGCGCGGCCGAGAGCTTGGGCCGGCTTGCCATGTCCCGGCGGAGAAGCCAAAAGACAAATGCGAAAGTAATCGAAAGTGCGAGGACCGGAGGCATTGTCACCCTTCGATCAATTGCCGGTGAACCAGTTCTGTTGTGAGAATCCGGTGTATATCAACGGTGTGGTTGCGGCGGCCATTGGTGTGGCTTCGCACCATCTCTTCCAAACAGGCTCCCTGTAGGTACGGCCGGGCGCGTGTTCGCGAATCGAGCAACATGTCTTTCACATACTGCGATAATTGATCGCGGTACCAGACACGGAAATGGCAAAACTTGTGGCGGCCGAGAAACAGCTTTTCAGGATGCAACGGCCTAGCGATATGGTCAACCGTTGCCAACCACTGCGGCATGCCATAGTCATAGGCGTATTCAGCTCTCACGGTGAATTCCTGACACAGATTTTTGATCTTTGCTCGCAGCGGAGAAGAGAAGGCAACCAAGCCGCGATCCGTTTCAAGCCTGGCCAAAGCCGGATTGCCGTCGGCGATGACGCGAAGCGAGGGGTCCTTGCTCAACGTGAGATCGGTTGGCGCTTGGTAAACCAGAGCGACCAGATCGTTGTCCAAATAGGGGGAGCGAACCGTTAATTGCGACTGCTCCACCGCAAGCCGATTGTAGTGGTGCCAGGGAACCTGCTTGAAAGCTATGAAGGAAGTACGGTGGCCTTGAGCAAGAGCGTTGTACGTGTCACGCGCGGCACGCACCACCCCGGCGAACGCTGGGTCCAAAAGCCCTTCGCACACAGAACGGGGTTTGAACGCCACGAGACCCCGCAGCACTTCCCCGCCATAGTTTCCCGTGAGGCGGACAGGCGCGATTTCCCGCGCCAGCCGGTTGACATACAGTTCAGCCGCCCCACTGACGTCCATACCTCCATCGCTGATATAAACCGTTCTTTCCGCCAAGGTGGGGAACTCACCAAAAAAGTTGCCGCTAACTCGAATCACTGTATGCGGTTGCCGACAGAGTTTGGCCACTTCGCGAGCAATTCGCACGTCCCGGCAGTCGCGATACATGCCGCCGAAAGTGTAACAGGGCAGGCGCCCGCACGTTGTGGGAAGCCACGCCATGATCATCCGGCTGTCCACACCGCCGGTCAGGGACACCCCGACTTGTTCCGGCCCACGCAAATAACGCGGCAGAATTCTGGCGAATGTCTCCCTGAGCTTCTCATAGTATTCTTGCGGCCCGCACTGCAACTGGCTCTCCCATTGTGCTGGTCTGAAATACGTCTCCTTTCTAAGCCTGTTGCTCGGAGAGAAAATCCATGCCGAACCGCCTGGAAGCAGATGAACACCGGAAAAGAGCGAGCGATTTTCGAGCACGCAACCGCACGAAAAAGATTCACCCAAGCTTTGAAGGTTGAGTCGGCGGAGATGGGGCAGCACTTTTAGGAGGCATTTTGCCTCCGAAGAGAAATACAGCGCTTGCGGGGTCTCGTGGTAATAGATCCGGTTGAGGCCATACCGGTCGTTGAACAGGCAAATTCTCCTTTCGCGGAGATCAACTAGAACACCACTGAACCAGCCGTTGAGTTTCTCGATGAATCTAAAACCCATTTCTTCGTAGAGGTGGACGAGGCAGCTCCCATTCCCCGCAACAGACGAATGCCCTCGGGTCTTAAGATTATCAACCTCGGACGAATCAGCAAAGTTTTCCCCGGCGAATATCAAACAGACATCACCTGTTTCGTTCCACACCGGCATCCCATCCGAGGATGAACCCCGGTGACTGGTCCATCCAACCCAGAGTCCAATCGGTTCGTTGACAAAAATACCCGTGTCATAAAAGCGCTCGTGAAGCATGGTTTTAACCATCAACTCCACCCGCTCGCGGTTTCCCGTATCGTTAGGACCGCCGATGATTCCGGTTATTCCTGGCATAGGTCGGTCGTGCGATCAGCTACCAACTGCGTTGACTCACACGGAGGTCAGAGACAAGTGCATTGGCACCTATTACTGAGTTCTCACCGACCGTGATCTTTCCGAGCACGACTGCCCCGGCTGCGATTCGCACATTGTTCTCGATCGTGGGACACCCGGACAAATACGACCTCCGCTACTTCCGTTTCAGCGCCTTAAGGAAATCCAGAATGGGACCCAGCGTAGTGGAAAATGCAAACTGCAAAAGCAGCATCAGGTACAGAACCCCCAGTGAGCACGTCAGCGTCACAACTCTGACCAAGGTGCCTGCTGAAGCTAACCAGTTGCCCAGCGGCTTGATCCACACGGGCAAGAACCAGCAGAGCACACCAGCCACGGACGCCGCAACGGCGTATTTCCAAGCCGCAGCCAAGATGGAAGAAAACCGGAGGCCGATTGGCTGTCCCGCGTACGCCAAAGCGGGCCAGAATAACAGGAAAAACGAACAACTCCACGCCAGCGCGACCCCGTGCGGGCCCAGGAGCAGCCCAACAATAACGAGCGAACTGGTTGCGACCATCTCGAACACACCCCATCGAAACCATCGGTCGGCACGGCCAAGGGACAGGTGAAGCCACGAATTCGTGCTGTAGATCAACATGATCCCGGTCCCGGGTCCAAAGTAAACAAGCAGCCGTCCTGCCTCATCCCACTTCGGCCCTAAAAGCAGGCGAACCAAATCCTTTCCTGTTACCGTCAAAAGCGCGCTCAAGCCAAATCCAACGAAAGCGACAAAGGAGAAAACTTTAAGGTAGTTTCTTTGGTATTTGTCCGGTTCCTCCCGCAACCGGCTAAGCCCGGCCAGCGCTACCCCAGTCAGAGGGGATGTCAACTGGCTCACAGGCAGAGCAAACAGATCGTAGGCCCTTTTGTAGTTTCCTAAAGGCGCGGAGCCAAAGCGCCAGCCGACCAGAAACTTATCCAGGTTCCTGCCGACATAGTTGGCGCAGAAGTTCCCGTAGGTATGCATGGCGAATTTGACCATCGGGTACACCCCGGATTTTCGGGAGGGCCGGCCCGGGCGCCAGCCGCACCACAGCCACGCCCCCACTGCGGTTGACAGGGGCAAAAGGAGGGTGTTCGCTACCAATGCCCAATAGCCCCAGCCAAACCAAGCCATCGTAATCGCCGCAAAAAGGCTGATCAGTGTCGCTCCAACGAAGTTCAGTGAAACTATACCGAACTGCATGTTCCGTTGCAGCAAACCAAGGTGCTGCGTGCCTAGACTGCCGAAAAGAATGGAAAATGCGACGGCTGCGGAAACCGCTCTGAGCTCCGGTTCATGATAAAACCAGGCGAGCAGGGGAGAAGCGACCACAAACAACAAAGTCAACAGTGAATTAAGCCCGACATTGATCCAGAAAAGGGTCGAGAGCTGCTCACGCGTTATTGTCCCGCACTGGATGATGGCCTCGATAAATCCATTGTATCCGAAATTCTGGAGAAGCAGACTGAAGGTCGTCACCATCGCGACAAGCCCATAATCACGGGGCGTAAGTAACCGTGCCAAAATGATTGAGCCGCCCATCTGAATCGCCAACGCCAAGCCATTGGACAAGACAGTTACTGTCCCTCCTCGTATCGCCCGAGCCTTCAGGTCAGAAGACGGCTTGAGTTGCTCGAGATATCTCTCAGCACTCCCTTCAACGCAAATCCTTTCGGGGAGGCCCAAAGGCAACCCATTATTTGCCATTGTTATCTTGGAGGCGGAACTGGAGCATGGAAGTATCGAACTTCCATCCTCACGGTTTAGCTGCGATAAATGGAGCCGGCGGGAGGATTTGAACGCTCCATCTGCTGATTACTTATCAGTTGCTCTGCCATTGAGCTACACCGGCCTGCGATTAACGCACGACCATCAGTTGCCTCCTACAGTCAACGGGGTTTTGATACTGCATCAGGCGGAGGCGTCGAATTCTGCACGGCTTGGCATGGCGGCGCTGCGGGTAAGCGTCGTCGCCGGCTTCGAAGCATGTTTATCCGGTACAACTGCGCTCTGGTTGTCAGCAAGAAATTGGTCAGGGTTTCCGGCAAGATGCTCTTGACGTCCAAGTGCAAGCGCAATTTTATGGCCAGTCTCCCCTTGAGAGATAGCGGGATATAATAGCGTGGAAATAACAGTTGCTCAAATCCGTTTCGCCGCTTGAATTCCACCAGCAGGCTGTTTTGCTTCCTGCCATAAGTATATTTCCCGTAAGCGAGATACTTCGCTTCTCTCTTGGCGCAAATCTCGACGGCTTTGGCTATGAGGGCATTTCCGGGCCGCTTGTCGAAGTGGCTGTCTTTCGAGAGAATCTGCATGATCCGTGCAGCGTCGCCCGCGTAAACCATTTTAATGAAGCCTATCAATTCACTACCGCAGTAAGCGGCAATGAATTCGCTCCGGTCGTTGTAGGTTGAGTTCTCACGTTTTACGGCATCGAACGGTTTTCCGTAATGCCAGAAGCGTCTCCCCTGCCTAATCGGTGTTTCGTCGTAAATCGCCTTTATGCCCGCCACTAATTCGTCGCCAAACTCGACCGTTCGAACTACTACGCCGCGTCTTTCCGCCCGTCTTACATTCTTTCTAGACGCTTGCGGCAACCCTTCCCACCAAGAGGAGAAGGTTGTTATCCGAATGGCGGCAACGTTATCCCACTCGAAGTGATACCGATGTCGTGGCTTCGGATCACTGAACTTCTGTGCGAAGGTGAACCAATCGGGTCTCATGTCTTTCTGCTTCAACTCCTTGATGAAACTAGCCGGATCCTGAACGGCTTCACCCGGTAGCCACTCTTCGTCCTGAATCGCAGCAGCCCTAAGCCATTTCCCAGTTACAGCCACTGTGGTTCCATCTATGCAAGTGGAATGGGCTACGACTGGTTTACCTCTCACGCTGATCTCAGTATAATCAGTTTCCATGAGCTTGGCCTCCGAAGCGTGGATCGGAAGATTCCTTCCCCATAGAGTCCTGAGGGCCGTCATTACTGGGTCCTGTCATCCGCCTACGGTGCCCAAGGCGCAATATGGCTTGCCTCAGCCTCCCCATCTGCTCGGCGCGGTGGAAGGCGACGAGTTCGGGCGACACGGGCCGTTTCATCCTTTTCAGCGCGGCCCAAAGGTATCCCCATAGAAAGTATAGTCCGCCGATTACCCACGGCCATTCTCGCATCTGAAAGATGCTCCTCAGCAATTCCCAGAGGGGATGCCCCCCCACGTAGTAAGCCTTCTGGCCATAACGGAAGCGTGCCAGCAATTGACTGTCAGTGCCCGTCCCCAACTTCCGGTGGTGCAGGCACGTCTTCTCCAAGAATGTGCGCGTCTGCCAACCTTTCATGCGCGCTGTCGTCACTGCCACCCAATCAATCGCCCCGCCTTTAATGGGAACATATCCGCCGACCTCTTCGAAGCAGTCCCGACGGAACAACTGACATGCTCCAGAGACGTGCTCCAGATGAGCGAATCCATGGGCGTACGTGTGCTTCTCCGGTTGGTCGGAGTCTTCTACGAACGGGGTTCCGGCAACCCCCAGTTTAGGCAGACTGGTAAACCTGTCCAACAAGAACTCAAAATAGTCCGGCTCAAAGCTGATGTCAGCATCGAGGTTGCCGATGATATCGTAGTCTGTTTTCTTAAAACGCGCATATCCTGCATTGAAGCAATTGGCTTTCGCTGCGAACTGCCGGTCGCGATGCTCCGGCATTCGCAGCAGTTCGATCCAGTCGTGTTGCTTGGCATAGCGCTTTACAATCTCGTCTGTCCGATCAGTCGAACCATCGCTGACGATCACCCACTTGGCGGGTTGCACAGTCTGGGCCACGACTGAGCGGATCGTATTCTCGATGTAAGCCTCTTCATTGCGCGCGGCAGTAATGAGCGCGTATTTCAAATAACCGGATGGCATCAGGGAACAGAGGATTCTGACGTGTGCAACTTGCTCAACAATTGGGCCAAAGCCTTGTACGTCGTGGCCTGTGCCCAGTGCAACATCGGAGCTTTGGCCTTCATCAGCGGATACTGCCGATAGTAGAAATGCCCATCGATATCCTGCATGTTCTCAATGGTCCACTGCGCCACTTTTACGGCAAGGTCGAGACAGGCAGGATCGTCATCTGAGAACAACGCCAGCGTGTCAATGGCTTGGGCGGCGCACTGACTGTCCACCGGGTAGCGTCGGTTGTGATAGAACTTGGGGCACCCGTCGTCCTCGAAGAAGTGCTGCTTGAAGAAGATCAGGCCGCGGTTGAGGTTTTCGCGCCAAGTGTCATCCCCACTGTTGTCGATATAACACTTCAGGCTGTCAAGGTTGTAGCCGGTATGGAAATTATCGATCCAATGGTACTTGGGATTCTCAGCATACCACCAAGCGTCGTTGGGCAACTGGCGGGAGCAACTGTATTCCATGGCCGAGCGAGCGACTTCCTGATAAGATTTGTTTCCGGTGTGCTTGGCCGTGCGCGCCAATAGGGCGGCGCCCAGCATGTTCGAGTTGTGAACGGATTCCTGAACAAACGCCAAGTAGCTGAGGCAGTCGCCTCGCAAGGTCTTCTCTCGTGGCAAATCCATGATCCATCCACAGGCACTGTCGGCAACTTCCAGCCATCGTGCTTCCCCGGTGATCTCGTATGCTTCGAGGTAGGCCTGACCTATCAAAGCCGTCCAAACGATGATCGGATCGTCCTTGGTGTAGCGTCCACCGCGGCTTGAAAAGTCAAAGTGGTTGCTCCAGCTATGCTTGCTGAACTTCGAGGCTTTGTGTTGATTCAGCCAGTCAAGACACACTTCAGCTTTTCTCCGGTAATCCATGTGGCCAGTAGCCTTGTACCGAATCAGGTAACCCCAAGCCATGTACCCCCTTCCTTTGGTGGAGTCTTGAGGTCTTATGCCGAGGATTGGGCGCAGGTTAACGGGACTCTGGCGGACCAATTGTTGAAGAAGACGTTCACAAAGAAGATTCCCGAATGTCAGAGGTCGGAGACGGGATGATAGCCCGTCAAACGGCTCATATCCTTGGTAATCGTGTTCTTCCGCCCACCGTTGGACTGCATCCAAGCTCTTCTTGATCGTTTGGAACACAGAGTTTTCCTGCGTTCCGTCTGCAGCGGATCGCATCGTCTCTGCTCCAGTCGCCAACTTACACGGGCTTGCCAGTCTCTTGTGCATGGGTGCCGTCAAGGGCGGATCCAGTCAGATTTGTCGGCCATGGACGCGTCCCTAGCCAAGCTTATCACCAAGTCTTTCAGCACTTGGCGGTTTTCACTATGACTGTCCATTGCCAGAACTAAAGGGGGCGCTACTCCTACATCCAGATTCCGCAAGCCAACAGCCCCCCAAGCCACAATGTGGGCTGCCAAAACTCACGTGAGCTTTCCAGAAACGACTTTGACTCCTTGCGGAGCACGTAGTGGCACAAGACAAAGCAAGCGAACAATGCTAGGGATAGCGGCATGGCAAACAGTTGATCAACGACCGGACTGCGCGTTCTCCAGCAGATTCTCGACGAGGCCGACAAATCGTCGACTCTCGTCGTTCCACAAATGCCGGCGGTAAACCTCGATGCCGCGATGCAATATGGTATCGGTTACTTCCGGGCAGTCGCGCGCTTGGAGAATGACCCGCGCTAGGTCGTCGGGGTTGTCCGGCTCGAAATACAGGATCTCGCCTTCGCTAAAATAATCAAGGATCCCACGTGTCCGCGGCGCGATGACCGGCCGGCCCATGGCGAGGTACTCGAAAATGCGCGTGGGAAGGTTGATCTCGGTGAACGGCGTTCGCGGGTTGGGAACAATGCCCAGGTCCGCTTGTAAGATTTCGTCCGGAATTTCTTCAAGCCGCCGTTTTCCCTTGTAGCGGACCGTATCCTCCAGCCCTAGGTCCTTAATCATGTGCTCGACGACGTCGAGATGGGCAGTTCGGGACCCATAGATATCCAATACAATGCCGGGGGCTCGATCCGCCAACAGTTTCATCGCCTGCACGGCTGTCACAAGACCCTGCCGTTCGGCAATTAATCCATGATACATCACCCGAAACTTGGTGCGCTGGGGAGTTGCTGAACGGGTTTCTGCTTCGCTTCCATTCGGGCTGAAGATGGCTTCGTCGGGAGTGTTCATGACGATCTGAATTTTGGAGCGGGGACAGCCACGGGAACAGAACGCTTCGCGGAACGCCTTGTTTGGTGTTAGAGCCAAATCCGCAAAACCAATACTCCACTTCTCGATCAGCTTGAGCAATTTCACCATGACGCTGGTGGGAGGCACATGGAAAATCGTCTGGTAAAGCTCGGGCATGGGATCATGCAAATCGAGGATTACTCTGGCTCCTCGCAAGCGCGGCATGAGGGCGCCAAAAACAAGAACGTCCGGCATGTTGTGAACATGCACGATATCGTACCGGCGTGAGCAGGAACGAGCGGCCAGCAAAAACAATGACCGCAAGATGAAACTGGGGTATCGAATCAAATACGCAGCTTTCCCCTTGCGCCTGTGTTTGATCGGGAGTCGGGTCACGCGGAGTCGTCCACGGACTTCCTCGCCCGCCGCAGCGTGGTCATCTTCCAAGCAGATGTAGTCAACTGACATTCCCTCAGCGAGAAGCGCCTCAGCCTCGCGGCGTGGACGCGCATCATTTGGGTGCCCCGAGTAAACCACTACTGCAGCCGAGCGTCCAGCCAAGGGACGTGGGAGAGTTGCGCAAGAGGTTGCGGCGGACAATTCTTCAGCTACAAGATTCTTGCTAACGTAACCGCGATACCAAACAGCCACTTCCCTCGGTAAAGGGTTCCAGAATTTGTTCGCATACTGTCGACGAGCGTATTCTAGAAACTGCCGATAAAGCTCCACTGGGAATGTGCGTGGCGATGGCTTTTCGCCATCGAAACGCAAATAGTCCGGATGAACGATTACGAGCGCTATTCCGCCGTGTTCTGCAATCCAGTCCAGTTTCCTCGTCCAGATGTCGGTCGTCTTTTCGCGCAACAGCAGAAACACCGTGGAATCTTGAGGCAGCGTGTAAGGGATTTCGACGTAGCCGGGGCGCTTGGGAGCGTGGAGCGTGGAGCGTGGAGCGTCAAATTGGGGATCTCGAAATTCGGATTTCGAGTTTCGAGTTTCGAACTTCGGGCGGGGAACCCAGAAGGGGAAGATGGTGTTGACGCCATCTGGTTGCGGCTCGAAAGGGTCGGTGTCGAAGGTGGATGAACCGTAAAGGATGTCGAGATCGTGGTGCCAGTCCAGATTATGGAACATGAAGCCGGACCGGAAGCCGACCGCACTCCAATCCTTGAGGTAGCGGTTGATCCACACAGCATTTTCGGCGAAGTCCCGGCGGCTTCGGTATAGCTTGCCGTCGTGGTGCAAGTCCTGTACGCCCACCTCGAAACCGTTGTGTGTCAGTTCCGCCCGCAGTTCGGACGGAACGATGTAATCGCCTTCGGGGACAAAATTGAAAGAGGAACGAAAGCCGAGATCCATTTCGAGCTGCATCAACTGCCGGCATTTCGCTAGGCCCTCAGGGCCTTCGACGTCGTGCGTGAAGACGAACGCGAACTTCTTGCCTTCCGGCCAACCGGGCCAGCCATCGGGTGGCTGACCTGCGGCTTCGTTGATGGGCCACACATCCGCGTACACCTGCCGCGTTCTTCGGGCTAACGTCCTGCGCAAGGCCATCCGGAACCGGTAGGGCAGGTACGGCTTTAGCTCATAGTAAAGGCGATTTTTGAACATGGGGGTTTAGCGGAACCAAGTCAGAGCTGCAAAATCGGAAGGCAAAGGTTTCAAGGCGCACACCAACGGTAAGCGGGTTGGTCGTGATTGACCCGGGTACCAAGCCGGCGGGCGAGACGCCCGCCCCACTACGAGCCACTAAATCACAGAGGGCTGAAAGCGGCGTCGAGCCGCCGCACTCCAAAGACGGCTTTCAGGTATCGCTCAGGAATTCCTGATGCAGCCGTGGGGGCACGTAGGTGCGGGTCTTGTTCAGCACGGCGGCCACGGTTGCCTTTGATTCCGCCAGCAACGCGGTGGCTTGTTGGACGATGCCCCGGTCGGTTTTCTCCGATTCGATGACCAGCAACGTCATATCCATGAATCCCGCCAGGCGCGGCGTCACGCTGGTCTGGCTGATCGGAGGCATGTCGAAGATAATGTAATCGTAGTCGCTGGCCTTGAGCTTCGGCACAAGATGGGTGAATCGTTTCGGCAAAATGCGGGGAAGTTTGTCCCCGTTCGACCCCTCGGTCACCATATAGAGGTTGTTCTGGACCAGGGCGCTGTCCTTTGTTTCAGTTTCCAAAGCCTCGTCCAGCCCGCAGCCGGGTTTGCCCTTGTAGAACTGCTGCGCCGATCCCCGTTCAAGGTTCATGTCAACCAAGAGGACGTTTCCGTCCCCGGTCTCCGAAAGGCAGGCCGCCAGACCGCCCGCGATCGTGGTAACACCGGAGCCTTTGCCAGAGCTCGTCACGGCGACGAGTTTCGGTTTGTGGGTCAGGTTCCTGACCTCGAAGTACACGGCCAGCCGGTCTCGCAAGGCTTCATAGAATGGACGCAGAGAATGATTGGGATCCCAAGGAGCAATCTCCAGCCCGCCGGCTTCTTCCGGCGGTCCGTTTCTGGCGGCCGCAGGTGCCTCGCCCTCCGCAGCTTTCAACAGCAATGGCTCGTGCTTCGCTGCCCTGACGTGACGGTGGTATCCATTTCGGGTGATGTCCGGAATGGAAAGAAACAGGGGCAGTCGCAACTTGGTTTCGACTTCGATGGGATGCCTCACAGAACGGTCGAGATACAACTCGATCAGGAACGCCCATGCAAGCCCGCCCAGGAGACCACCGATGGCCACCATCGCCATCATTTTGAAGGATTTCGACCGGTCTCTAAACGGAGGCGACGGTTCCTGAATTCGGCCGATGTTGGTCACCCTTCCGGCTCCCAAGGCTTCGTCGATACGGGCTTGTTCCAGGCTGGCTGCAAAATACTTATAATTGGACTCTTCGAGTTGCTTCTTGCGTTGCAGTTCCGAGATGGTCCCTTCCGCTTCGTCCATGTTGCCTGCTTCGCTGCGAATCTGGTCTAGTTGCGAATTCAGGACCTTGATTCTTGATTCGAGCGCCATTGCCCGGGTTGACTCGGTTGACAAATCGACAGAAGGCGCAACCCGTTGGTCAGCCACCTTAGCCACGAAAGCGCCGAGGGTTGCCAATCGCGGATGTTCCTCCTCCATCTTTTTTTTGAGTTTGTCGGCTTCAGCAATCTGCCCGCGGACCTCCTTGACCAGCGTGTTCTTCCCCGTGTACGCAATCAGCAGTTCCTGCTCCCTTTTCCACAGCAGGTCGAGGCGGGCACAGAGACGCTTGTATTCGTCCACCAGATCCGACCGCGTTTCCGCTACCGCGTTTGTCGGTGCCGCCGCTGCGGGCGAGAGTTTTTGCAGTTCCTGCAACGCCACCCGGCGTTCGGCCAATTCGGCCTCAGCAGCGAATAGGTCCTGACGAATCTTTGCTATCTGCTCCGTGTAGGCCTTCTTCGAATCTTCGAGGGAAATCACGCCGGCCTTGTTTCTGGCCTTCCTCAGTTCCTGGTCCGTCTGGGAGAGCCGGGAGCGCAACTGATCCGTCTGCTGCGTCAGAAAATCGTCCGATGTCCCCGGCGACTGATGAACCTCAGCATGCTTCTTCAGATAACCGTCGATCAATCCCTTCAAGACGGGTTGAACGATCCCAGCGTCCGGATGCTGAAACACAAGTCGGATCACACTGCTCTTGGCGGGAACTTCAACCGTCAGATTCTTTCGTACAAGTGCAGCGGCTTGGATGCGATCCTT
>Ga0187886_1001911_pt1 | contig 17651 bp, 11 predicted proteins | sample June2016WEW_20_1_FD_133001 | JGI IMG/M metagenome (GOLD analysis project Ga0187886, IMG submission 133001) | Peatland microbial communities from SPRUCE experiment site at the Marcell Experimental Forest, Minnesota, USA - June2016WEW_20_150 | ecosystem: Environmental > Terrestrial > Soil >... | reverse complement strand
GTCCGTCCAGGCAACGAGAGGCAGATGATATTTATCCGCTGTGGCCAGGACCTCCGTCTGCAAGACAGGGGAGGCGTAGGAATAGGCGTCGCTGGCCACTTCAAAACCGTCAAGGCCGGCTTTTGCAAACTCTTCAGCCATTCCGTGCAGGAGTTTATGCCTGAGCGCCAGCACAACGCCCTGACAATTTTGATGGAACCAGGAGATGAAAGAAATTTTTTGTCCCCTAAAGCTGAGTGAGGCGTATTGTGCAAGGAGTTCTTTTGACCCAATGGCGGCGACGTAGCCCTTATCTTCAAGGTCGAACTCGACAGCAGGAAGGACTGACGGCAGCGAGTCATCGTTTTCAGCCAGTGTTGCCGCCTGCAATCTGCCCGGGAGATCCCAATGCTCCACGACTACCACCACATCACAGCCGCGATTGTGATGCCATCGCAGGCAGTCGCGGGCGGAAATCAGGCCGTCAAAAGAGCTGAACTCATGCGTGTGTAATTCAGCCAGAATTATGTCCGGGTCCTGTGCCGTTGCTTTCCAGTTGGGAATGTGGACCAATACGGTGAACATTCCGTAAACAACCAGGATGAACAGGACGGTTCCGGCAGCGGTTAAAGGGTTGATTATGGTTTGCCAGTTTGCCTGCCAATGGTTTCTATTTAGCTGACTGACTGTGGCGATGCATACTGCCAGTCCGATTATCCAGGCGATGACCGAAAAACCGGCGGCCCTTATGTTGGGTGCCTCTATAATGATATGGGCCAATGCCGTGACCGGCTCAAAAGCCGCTCCCGTTGGCGAATAATCCAGCCGCACATCATCGAACGGTTCGTATGTCCGAGCGTCAAACGGACCTGCCACATTGAGCGGCAAGGCGGCCATCGCGGTCAGTAACATCAGGATGACCAGCCAGAGCAGCAGGGTTAAACGCAATTTCGGCTTCTCCAGCCATATTGAAAAGAGCGATTTGCTCATAATGGACCAATATACTTTCTTTTGATTATTCACCGTTTCTTTATCTTGTGGCATAGGATGGTCTAATTGTACCGGGTTGGGACGATTTTCTCCATTCCTCGAAAGTCGCGGCAAAGGAATACAGAATATGTATTCTCGATACCGCCAACGGTGCTGAGTGTTTTGACCAGGCATTTTTGATAGATAGTGAACTGACTCTGGAGCGCATCAGGCATGGGGAGGTTGCCCTTGATGACCAAAACCGCGTCATAGTGATGCAAGTCGTGAAAAGTCGGCCATACGTCAAACTCATTAAAGCGCCGGCCCAGATTAACGCAATAAGTATGGGGCTGGCCATCGATGTAGAATGCCAAAAGGGAAGCGGTCATATAGTCGTTGGAGAAGATAAATCGCCGTGGCTGGAGTTTTTCGGAGAGCTTGGCCACTATGTTCCCCAGTTCTGCGGAGCCGCGACGAAATTTTGTAAGGGGGTCGAGGCCGGGTGGAAAAGGCAGGAAGCAAACCAAATGCAGAGCGATTGTGATGGCGACAGCCACGGCTACAGCCGTTTTTGCGAGTCGTCGGAGATGAACGTTTGTCGCGGGCAAGGGGGTCAGGAAATACGCGCTGAAACTGATTAAACCAGGCAGATAGCAAACGAGGGCCCAGTTTGCAAGGACTTGGCCCTGGAGACTTTTCAGCAGAAACAGAGCAAGTGGAATTATAGAGAGCCAAAAGCATAAAGGGTCCTGCCTGCGGAGTTTCACCGACGCCCAGAGCATCATAGGCAGGAGCAGGGGCGTTACGATTCCCAACTGTGAACCTACAAATTCGGCGAGGCAGTAGAACGAGACGAAATTGCTCTTTGAGAGGTGCGTCTGGCCGAAATTGTGAAAGAAGTTCAACCAGCCGTGGTGAGCGTTCCAGATGACGAGTGGGGTAATAATAAGTAAACATAAAATCACCGCCAGATATGGCCAGGGTGTCCGCAACTGACTTCGGGCGGACGAAGTCAGCATCAACCCGAGGGCGGGCAGGAAGAAAATGGCCATAGTGTACTTGGAAAGGATGCCAAGCCCCACAGACAGACCAAGCAGAATCCAGGCCGGTCTGCAGGCGCTGTGCCAGGCCCAATGCATCAGCAGTAATGACGTCAGCCAGAAAAAAATCAGGGGCGGGTCCGTTGTCATACCGATACTATTGAAAGCGTAGATTGGTGTAACCTGCAGCAGCGCTGCCGAGAGGATACCGACCCTTTGGTTGTATATGCGTCGTCCCAGCAGGTACAGAAGCAGACTACCGGCAAAGGACAAGATAATGGCCGGAGCACGGACGCCCAGCACCGTGTTGCCCAGCAGCATCCTCGTGCAATAGATGCAGAATGGCGCAACAGGTCCCTTTGTCACGTAGCACCAATCCAGCCGCCGGGAGCATTCCCAGAACAGGGCTTCGTCGCCACTAAGCTCGTTGGAAACCACCACGACGTACCATATACGAAAGATGCTCATTGCTACGAGGAATACCAGCAGGTACAGTTCTGCACGGCCACCCCCTAACGCCCTCCACGCCGCCAGCGCCGCCGCAACGAAGGCCAAACCCAGCAGAGAACAGGCATACAAGTCGGGGACTGAGCCGGCCCAAAGCAGCACAACCAGAAGTAACCAGGGTACCCCCATCAGCGCCAGCGCTTCGGTCATTCCGACCGCCGCTGGCTTTTCATCGGCGGGCCCTATGTTATGTTTGTTCGAAGGATTCAGCGACTCGGTCATTATAATCTCAGAATAGTTTTGTTTATCGACGACACCCCGTCAATTTGCCGAGAGCATATCTGTCGGCTTATGCGTCGTTTTTATATGGCAAGAGCGGGGCGACGTCAAACAATTAGTTGCGAGTCCGGCACAGCAAATCAGGTTTTCATTGAGTCAAGCTCGAGAAAGGCGATGGGTGCGAAGATAAAGACGGGAAGCCACGCCCATAATTCCGGGGCGACCCTTCCGAAGATATCCTCGGTAGCGAGGACCTTGCAGACAAAGCTGACGATGAGAGAGGCGGCGGTTATTGCGAAGCTGATTGCAATAGCGGATTTCATAGATTTAGGGTCTCTGCAGACGAGGACGGGCAGGCACACCAGAAGCATCACGAGGTTCATAAGAGGGTCGGTGATTCTGAAGTGTTTTTGACTGTACAGCAGTGCGAGGTCTTTGAGCTTGGAACCCTGTGCTGCCAGTTGTGACAGTTGATGGGAGCTTAGGAGCGTTTTGTATTCGGCCTTTTGTCTTACAGGGAGGTCTTTTGGAGTTATATCGGTATAGTAAGCCGGAAGGGACACACGGTTGAGGGGCATATTTTGTTCATTGGCGTCGGCCTGATGTGAATCCAGCCGGGGAAAAGGCGTGAAAATACCGTTGGTAAGGAGCCAGGATTGTGTTTGAAAATCGTACGTTGCTTTCTCGGCCTCAATCCAGCCGGTCGTTTCCCAGACGAGAGAATTAGGGATTCTTTCGCGAATAATTATAACGGGTTCACTTAGTGTGGATGATTTCATATCGAATTTTCTTGAGCAGATTAGTGAGCCATTGGCGTCGCTGACAAACCAGACGTTGTAGGATTCCTCGCCCGGCAGCATATCCTTTCCCCGGACGAGTTTATGGCTGATGGACGGAATTATCAGCTCCTGGTCGATTATGAGCAGTCCCGACAGGATAATTGCAAGGACTACAATCGGAGCGATGATGCGTTTTAAGCTTACGCCAGAGGCCATCATAGCAATCAGCTCGTTGTACCGCACCATTTTGCCCAGCGAGAAGGCCGCTGCAACGACCGTAATCATTCCCGCAAAGTCGCGAAAGTACAGTGTGCTGTTAAGGCCGTAATAGGTGAAGATGTTGACGATTACGGCGAAGGCGCTGAGTGTGGAGCGCTCGGTGAATTCGTCGAGATTGACGAACAGGTCGATGACGATTCGCAGGCCCAGCAGGACGCAAAACGCGATTGCATAACCGACGAGGAAGTTCTTTGCGATATATTTATCGAGAATTTTCATAGCATTTTTTCGCTGATATTTTTATCGTCGTCGTTCAATGCCGCAGGAGGCGTCGATACATTGCCAAAGTCATCACTGACAGCACAATAAGACAGAACCACATAAGACCTATGCCGGAAAAGGCCCTGGAGCCGAGGTTTTCCGCGATATTTTTACCCATCATTATGCAGGTTATCAGTGCAAGGGCGGGAACGGCGCTTGCGGCAAAGGCGGTGAGTAAGTGTCCGCCTTTGAGGATGATGCCCAGACCGATACCGGTCATAATCAGGGTGATGCAGCCGACGCCGAACACGAGGCGTGAATGGGTTTCGGCCTGAATTTGCGCCAGCGTCCTTTTGGTTTTTCTGTTGAGCTGATATTGCAAATTGGCAAGGCGTTCGCTGGGACCTTTGTGCAGGGCGGCCGATACGGCCGTCGGGCTTATTTCGCTTAGGACATTGTTGGTTTTGAAATGGTCGCTGACTGCCGCTGGCAAAACAAGACCTCTGATGATATATCGCGACAGCAAATTTTCGACGCCCTGTTCAGTCATCCATTTTGCATTGATAATATCGAGCGTCAGGGTTGGCGCCAGCTCGTCTCCTTCGAGATTCAGGAACGCCTTCTGACAGTGCAGAGTCCGGTCCGTACGATTGCTTTGAAGCCAGCGTTCCGTAATTACCACGTTATTGGCAAGCTCGAGGCGTTTTTCGTCGCGTACGGTGCATTTATCGGCGGAAAACTCAATGACCTGACGGTCGCTGTGGAGCTGAAACGCCCGTGGTCGGACCTGAACGGCTGCGGAGGATTGATTTGCATTGGTATCGAAGGTTTCAATCAATTGCTGGGCGAGCAATTCAGCGGTGAACTGCGAATAAACCTGGCGTGCGAGCTTGGCGACCGGGTCAAAAAGCATAGGGTCGAGCCGTATTTGTTTCATTTCATCTATTTTTTTAAACCCTATATTATCTCCCAGCAGTGAGCCAAATTCCGAGGTCAACGAGAGCCATTCGGCAGAGAAGCCCGCGTCCTCGGCTGGACCCATCTGGTGTGTGTTATAGGCGATGATACGAACCTCGTTGAATTTATCGTGGGGATTAAAGGTTACCTTTGCTGTTTGTGCCGTAGTGATTCTTTTTATGGCGCCTTTGTCGGAGACCTCTGCGGCGACAACGCCCGAAAGGACGTTATTCTTCATATCGGCGCTGTCGGCGTAAATCTTTTGAAGCCCTTCCGGCGGGAGCTGATAGTAACCTCTTCGCTGGATGTTTCTAAAGAGAATCTGTCTTGCGTCGTTTTTGAGCGAGCTTTCCGCGCGTTGCACAAAGTCCGGCATCACGTAAAAGCTCAGCAGGAGGTTGGCCGTAGCGACAATAATCGCAAGGAGTAATCCGGGATAGACCAGGGGCAATAACGATATGCCGCTTGCCCGGCAGGCGTTAAGTTCGTTATCGCAGGCCAGTCGGCCATAGACGAGGGACGTCGCAAACAGTGCCGCCATAGGCAGCACAAAGGTCAATGTAATTGGCAGGAAGTAACCCATAAGGTGAATGACCTGGGCGGGGCCTACGCCGTATTCCTGCACAGGGCGCAGAATACTCCCCAAGCTCATCATCAATGTCAGAGCCACGGTTGCGAGGATGAAAACCTTGAATACCTCGCGGAATATATATCTGTGCAGCGTGAAAACCATTTTCGATTCAGGACATACGATTATCAACAATGGAACATCATTTTTCAATGAAATTCCCGGGCTGGTGAATATTACCGATTCCGCCCGGCAATTCGATACACGATGCTCGTTTGAGTATCGAGCGTCGTGCAACGAGGCGGAGGTTTATCCTTGAAAACGCACAGGCGATGACTTACAACATCAGTAAAACTTAAAGTCAGTTGCCGGGTGGTTTATGAAATTATGTAAGACAATCATTCTCGCTGCTATGTGTGTGTGTTTATCAACCACATTAACCTTGGCTGACGTTGTGGTCCTGAAGGGCGGACAGAAACTGGTTGGCGATATTGTAGCAGAGAGGCCGGAAAAACTTTACGTCGATATCGGCGTAACGGTTATAGCGGTGCCGAAAGAAGATGTTCTTGAATATAATTACGGCCAGGAGAACGAGGCAAACAAACCGCCTGCGGAACATCAGGGGGAAATAAAAACCTCACCAGCCGAATCGAGTAAAGAACGGCTGTATTACAAGGGGAATTTTCCCAGAAAAACGATTGAGCAGTGCGTTGAGGACGTGGCTGAGGCGGTGGTGAAGGTTACAAGCCCGGCAGGTCTTGGGTCGGGATTTTTTATCAATGAACAGGGGTATCTTGTAACCAATTATCACGTAATCGAGAGGGAAACCAAAATTGAAGTGACGGTGTTCAAGAAGACAAAGGATGGCTTTGACAAAAAGACCTTTAAGAAGGTCAGAATCGAAGCCATAAATCCATTCGTTGACCTGGCCTTGTTGAAGATTGAGGAGCTGGGCGATTCGCCGGTCAGGTTTGTTTATCTGGGCGATATTGGCGAAATCAAGGTTGGCGAGCCGGTATTTGCAATCGGTAATCCCCTGGGCCTGGAGCGAACAGTAACCAACGGCGTGATTAGCACCACCAACAGGGCGTTCGAAGGTCTTGTATATATCCAGACCAATGCTGATATTAATCCCGGCAATTCAGGAGGTCCGCTGTTCAATCTCGCGGGCGAGGTCATAGGCGTTACGAACAGGGGCTATATATTCTTCGGCGGGCTGGGTTTTGCAATACCTGTCGATTATGTAAAGCATTTCATAGATAATCGCGATGCATTTGCGTATGACAAGGATAATCCCAACACGGGCTACAGATATATTCAGCCGGACGGCAGACGCAATAAGGCAAGGCCGAAGATTGATAATTGATAAAAGGATGCGAATGAGGATGAGGGTTGTTTTTACAATTTGTATTTTTGTTGCGATGGTTTCTTTTGCCGGCGCAGAGGCGGTGGTCCTTCCTAAAACATCGCAGCTTGTTCCTGCCGAGACAATCGTGCTTGTGGACATAGGCGACTTCAATCAGCTAAGGGCGAAGTTTGAAAAAAGCTTCATTTACAAGTTCTGCAAAGACCCTGCGATGGCTGCGTTTATCGACAGCTTTACCGGCAAGCTCCGGGAGAAATTGGCGGCAGGAGACGACTCCATTATCGGGTTAAAAAGTGTGCTTGATGCAAACGGCTTACCCCAGGGCAGAGTTGCGATTGCTTTCGTGATGAGAGAAAACGCCGAAGCCCAACAGCAAGCGGGAATTCTGCTGATATGCCAATGGGGCGGTAACGTCGACAGGATAAAAGAAAATATCGATAGTATGGTCGCCAAAGCCATTGAGAAAGGCGCTCACAGGTCGATTGAAGAATACCGCGATGTGAATCTTGTAACGTTGACTACCCCGGCGCCTGTTCCGCCGGCTGCCTCGGAGGCGAGGAGCGTGGCCCCCATAAGCCCGGCAGGCGCGGGGCAGACGACGGCAGGGAAGACTGTTTATTGTTTCATTGATGATTGTCTTATTGCGGCTGCCGACGTTGATATAGTTAAATTTGTCGTTGCACATATAAAAGGCGCAACCGGCTCGGCGCTGGCGGGCAACCCTGATTATGTTTCGGCAATGGGCGCGGTGGGGCCTTATCACGACGTTGATATTTACGTGAACCTCAGGCAATTCTTAAGGAAAATGGCTGCCAGCGACAAGACCGGCGATGACCAGAGGATATTGTCGAATCTTGGATTCGACGGCGTCGGCGGATTGGGTTGTTCGATTGGTTTCGGCGCTGATGGAGGAGGTTCTCTTGTAGCAAAGGTTTTTTTGAAGACGCTGGGGTCGAGGAAAGGCGTGCTTAAGATGCTCGAGACCAGTTTGGGACCAATCAGGCCTCCTCGGTTTGTGCCCGCGTCGGCGTATTCGGTGAGTTTTTTTAACGTGGATATCAGGCGTGCTTATGATGAGCTGGTCGGCATAATTTACAATTTCGACCCCGCCGAGGCGGTGAATTTTCAAAAACCGCTTGTTGAGCCAGGTGAAAACGGCGAGCCGGGAGTGTCACTTAGGCCTGACATTATAGAATATCTGGGTTCTGAGATTGTGATTTCCCAGAACATTAATAAGCCCTTTTCTGCCGGCGTGGCGCCTACGGAGACCCTTATTACCGTAGCGTTAAGCAACCGTAGCGCTTTGGAAAAGTCCTTGTCGGTTGTTCACCAACGTTTGATAGTTCCGAACAATCCCCAACCGTCGCGGGAATTGCTGGGTCACACGATATACCTTTTAGGCCCGATTGGTTTGCCGTTTTTAGGCGGTGCTGCATCGGTGCAGGCCCCGGGTCCGCGAACGACGCAATCGGTTTCGAGGATGGCTTTTACGATAACTGACACGCATTTGATTTTGGGCGAGGAGCCGGCTGTTGAGCGGGCGATTCGGACGCTTGCAGGGGCTGAAAGTGAACCGCTAAGCTCGGCGAAATGGTTTGTCTCGGCCCAATCAGCCGTACCATCCATAGTTGGATTGGCCGGCTTTGAGGACAATTGCGCATCAGGCGAGCTATTGTGGTGGATGCTGAAAGAAAGCGCCAGGACTAAGCAAGGTGGTATAGGAGGAATAGGACCGACTGCGGCTGTATTGTCGAGTTCCGATTTGTGGTCATCCGCCGACTTCAGTTTGCTGCCAGAATTCGATGCGGTGAAGAAGTATTTCGGTTACTCGGCATTTTACGGCGTCAGCCGGGCCGACGGATTCCTGTTCGAGTTCAAATATCTCGAACCTCAAAGCAAAATTGATAATCGATAATTGATTATTGATGATTCATTTTGTTAGGGATTTTTGAAATAATCAATCATCAATAATCAATCACCCACTTGACGAACCCCGAACCTAACTGCTAAAATCACCCTCTTATTATTGACATTTACATTGTAGGAGATAGCTGTGAAGGCAAGTGAAATGAGGCCCGGAATGGCCGTGATGATGGACCGCGATTTGTATATATGCACGCGGTCGGCGCATGTTACACCCGGTAACCTGCGTGCGTTCGTGCAGGCCAAACTCAAGAAAGTGTCCGACGGTATCACTATTGAAAAGCGTTTGAGGGCAACCGAAGAGATTGAGCAGGCGTTCCTGGACAAGCGCGAGATGGAATATCTTTATTCGGACAATTCCGGCCACATCCTGATGGATACCCGGACATTCGACCAGATAACGGCGCCAGATGAGCTTATCGGCGAGCTGATAAGGTACTACAAACCCAATACGATATTGACCGTAATGCTGCACGAGGGGAAAGTCGTTACCATCGACTTACCCAAGGCGGTGGAATTGACGGTTACAGACACGACGCCGATGATGAAGACGGCGACGGTAACAAACCAGATGAAAGACGCGGTTCTGGAGACGGGTTTGAAGATTCGTGTTCCGCCTTTTATCAACGTGGGTGACGTCGTGCGAATCAACACCGAAAACGGCGAATACGTCAGCCGGGTCAACAAATGATTGATAATTGATAATTCGTTATTCGCCGGAGACAATCCACAAATCATCAATAACCAAGTATCAATAATCAATAGTTAATGAATGACTTTATTCAGTGGATAAGTGATAATTCCTGAAGCGCCGGCGCGTTTGAGGGCGGGAACCAGTGTCCTTTCGATTTTGTCTTCGATAATCACTTCCACGGCGATATAGTTCGAGTCGGCCAAACTTGAAATAGTCGGGCTTTTTTCCGCGGGCAGAACCTTGAGGATTTTGTCGAGGTTGGCCCGTTCGACGTTCATTTTCAGGCCGACCTTGCTCCGTGCGTCGATGGCGGCCCTGAGCAGGATGGCGATATTTTCAATTTTTTCCCTTTTGAATTTGTCCTGCCAGCATTGTTTATTGGCGATGAATCTCGTTGTTGAAATGACGACCGTGTCTATTATCCGCAGGTTATTGGCGGCAAGAGAGGTCCCGGTTTCGGTAAGCTCAACAATTGCATCGACTAAGCGCGCCTTGACTTCGGTTGCGCCCCAGCTAAACTCGACCTTGACGTCGATGGACCTGTCGGCAAAAAACTTTTTAGTAACGTTGACTAGCTCCGTTGCGACGATGCCTCCTTTGAGGTCCTGTGGTTTTTTTACCTTTGATTCATCGGGGACGGCCAGCACCCATCTGGCGGGTCTGCTTGTCGCCTTGCTGTAGGCAAGCTCACAGACCTCAACGACGTCGGAGGCGTTTTCCATTATCCAGTCGTAGCCGGTTATGCCGGCGTCCAAAACGCCGTCTGCGACGTATCGGCTCATTTCCTGCGCCCGCAGCATAGTCAGTTGAATCTCTTCGTCGTCGATTGCAGGAAGAAAGCTTTTCTCGGAGCCGGAGATGTTGAAGCCGGCCTTGCGGAAAAGCTCAATCGTTGCCGCTTTCAAGCTGCCTACGGGTATGCCTAATTTAACCAGTTTTTCCGCCACGGATAGCTCTCCAAAAAATGGGTTTGTTTATGGCTTATTCTTTACTTTTTTCGCCGACCTTGTTTTTTTCGGCGAGTGTGCCTTCGGCGATTCGCTTGCGCGCCTCAAAAGCGAGTAGAACTCGCAGGCGTTTTTAGCCGGGATTTGCCTTGTCAGGAATCCCTCTATTTCATCATAGTTTGCCTGGGCGAAAACAAGCTCGGCCGTCCTGAGGTATTCCACAATTTTCGGGGTAAGCGGTATTGCGTGGCCCTCAAGCGCCGTGAGCATACAATAATCGATGATGAAGAAGGTGACGCCGTTGAATTTTTCAAGCACCTGTTTTGCAGGACGCTTTCCTAATTTTTTAAGCGGCTGCAGGGTGAGCATATTGTATTTTTCAAACACCGCTTTTAGCAGGTTTACAAGCGTGGCTGCGATACCTCGGGCTGGGGCGACGTCCGGCCCGAGAACTTCGACTATTTCATCGATGCTTGCCACCCGCAAATCGTTCCAGTCGACAAAGTAGTCCCTGAGTTTTTTGATTGCAGATTGCGCCTGCTGCTCGGTCAAATTTTCGCTTATGGCCGCGTGAACAATCGCATCTACCGGCTCATCGTACTCGACAACTGCCTGTCCGATGGGATGCTTTTTCAGGTTACGGTATAATTTTTGAATTTTTTTTGAGTATTGACCGCTGTCTTTCATAATCGCCTAAGAGCACGGGTTTCAAGTTCTTGGGAACAAAGCCGCACCGGCCGCGACGCCGAATATAACAATCATTCCTGCCCGGGGTCAACGAAATCTTTATCTTTGAATTCTTTGGCCACGTCGTCAATCAATTTCATTGTCTCAAGCGCCTTTTTGAATTTGTCGTCCCGGTGAATGTTCAAAACAGGGCTGAATCTCACCTGCAACTGTTCGGCAACCAGCATTTGTATCCTTTTTTTTGCGTGCATTATTGCGTCGAAGGTTCTGTTCTGAACGGCCTCGGTGCCGCCGAAAAGGCTCAGGTAAACGTTGGCGACTCTCAGGTCTGCCGAGATTTCGGTCCTCGTGACGCTGACAAATGATTTTATCCGCGGGTCGTTGAGGTGGTTTGCAATCGCGTCGCTGACCACGTCCCTGATGACACGCGCCATTTTTTCCTGTCTTCTTGAAGGCATATCACTTTTTTACAAATCCGCAACCCGAAATCCAAAATTATTGAAGTGTTCTTGCCACCTTCTGGATTTCGTAAATTTCAAAAACGTCGTCGGTTTTGACGTCGTCGAATTTGGCGACTTTGATGCCGCATTCTGTGCCTGCCTTGGCCTCGCTAACGTCATCCTTGAAGTGTTTGAGCGATTCGATGGTCATATTGTCGCGGATGACGATGTTGTCGCGGATGAGTCGAATCCTGCCGTTCTTTTTCACTAAGCCGTCGTTGACCATACAGCCGGCGATTGTGCCGACCTTTGAGACCTTGAAAGTAGTCCTGACAACGGCCCTGCCGATTGTCTTTTCCTGCTCTTCGGGTTCGAGCATACCAGCCATTGATTTTTGCAGGTCCTCGGTTATGCGGTAAATTATGTTATAGAACCTTATATCGACGCCCTTTGTTTCAGTCATTTTGGCGACGTGCTCGTCGGCCACGACGTTAAAGCCGATGATAATGGCGTTCGACGCCTCCGCAAGGACGACGTCGCCCTCGGTGATGCCGCCCGTGGCGGCGTGCAGAATTTTAAGCTTCACCTCGGCGGTGCTCAATTCCGAAAGATATTTTGTCAGCACGTCAACCGAACCCTGGACGTCCGCGCGGATGATAAGGTTGAGCTCCTTGACGTTGCCGGCCTTTATCTGGCTGAATAGGTTATCGAGGGTGATTTGTGTTCTCTTGGCCAGCGCCCCTTCTCTTTGACTGGCCTGGTTTTCTTCGGCTGCGGCCTTGGCCTTATTGATGTCGTCGAGTACGTAGAACCTGTCGCCAGCGTTGGGGACCGCCGCCAGGCCGGTGATTTCCACCGGCGTGGAGCTTTCGGAGGTCTTGACGCTTTTGCCGAAACCGTCCTTTAGCGACTTGACCCTGCCGTAAGCGCAGCCGGCGAGAATTATATCGCCTTTGTTTATCCTTCCTTCTTTGATTAGAAGCGTCGCTACAGGCCCACGGGTGGGCGAGAGTTTTGCCTCAACGACCCAGCCAGTGGCGGGTATTGTATCGTCGGCCTTGAGGTCCAGCAGCTCCGCAACGTAATCGAGATGTTCGAGCAGGTCGGCTACGCCTTGTCCGGTGACGGCGCTGGTTTTGACGACTTCGGTTTGCCCGCTCCATTCGACCGGCGCCAAGTCGTGTTCGGCAAGCTGGGCGTAAATGCGGTTGATGTCGCAGCCGGGTAAATCGATTTTGTTAAGCGCCACGATGACCGGAACGTTGGCCGCCTTGGCGTGATGTATGGCTTCGATGGTCTGAGGCATTACCCCGTCATTGGCGGCGACGACCAGCACGACTACGTCGGTCATATTGGCGCCTCTTGCACGCATAGCGGTAAAGGCCTCGTGGCCCGGAGTATCGAGGAAAGTTACCTTGCCTTGTCCGACGTTGACCTGGTAGGCGCCGATGTGCTGGGTGATGCCGCCTGCCTCGCTGGCGGTAACGTTTGAGGAGCGTATTTTATCGAGTAAGCTGGTCTTGCCGTGGTCGACGTGGCCGAGAATAGTGGCCACGACGGGCCGTTTCCGGGCGTTGAGCCGGGGTCTGTTTTCGAATTCAGCGCGTATCTGGTCTTCGAGCGACATCTTGTGCTCGACGACAAGCTCGGTACCTAATTCAATTGCGACAAGCTCGGCAACGTCCCGGCCGATGGACTGGTTTGCAGTGGCTATCACGTTCTGCTGCATCAGTTTTGCAATTATGTCGGAGACCTTGACGGTCAGTGCCGAGGCGAGATTTTTGATTGTTATCGGTTCGGTGATAGTGGCTTTGGTGGGTCTGGCAATGGCCTGCGCCGCTTCCTGGCGAGTTTTTGAGGCGATTTTTCGCAGTGGTCGCAGGCGCAATCCTTCGCTGCCCGCTGCGTCGAGACGGGCTTTTCTTTCTTCCAAATCCTTCTCTCTTCGCTGCGTTAATAGTTGCGTCCTCTTGGCGGTTTCGGCGTCATATCCCGTTCGTCTGCGCCCGTGTGTTCGCTCTTTGGAGTGTTTTGTCAGTGCCTGGTTGCTTTTGCCTGAAAGGGTACCAAGCTCGTCTTCATCCTTGTCGAAGCCCATCAGTGGTTCTGTGACCGGCGTACCAAATCTTGGTTTTGGCCGGCGAGGAACCGGCGCCGGTTCAGGCGCTTCGATTCGTACGACCTTGGGGCCTGTCAGTTTTGCAGGAGCAGGTTTTTTGAGCATCGGACCTGCGGGCATAATCGGTTTTGGCTCGGGTTTGGGTTCGACTTTTTGGACTTTTGGTTTTTCTAAGGGCGCAGCGACTTCGGCGGCTTTCCTGACGGGGGCTGTGGGCGCTTCGGCAGGGGGCGGTGCGATTGAGGGCGCCGCCTCAATCGTTTGTGCCGTTGTGACGGCCTGGGGTTCAATCGCGGGACTTACAGGCGCTTGTTGCTCAGGCAGGGGGGCGGCAGGCGCTTCCGGTGCGGGCTTTTTACCTCTTGCTCTCCTGACGCGGGCCTTTTCGAGGTCGACTTTCTGTGCCGTTTCGACCGTCGTAGTGTGCTCACCTTCGCTGAACCACTCCTTGATTGTGGCCGCCAGTCCGGCGGAGATAGTGGCCATATGGTTCCTGATGTCCAGACCCTCATCCTGGCATTTCTTCAGGATGGCGGTGCTTGAAACGCCAAGCTCACGGGCCAACAGGTATATTCTTGTTATAGCCACTGCTTAAACACTCCACCGTCAGGTTTGATTCGGATTTTCCGCGGGCTGGTCCTGCGGTGTTTCCTGCTGCATCATTTTTTCGGCCTGTTTCTTTTTTGCATCAGCCGCCAGCGTTTTAGCCGCCTCGACGGCAGCTGTGACGAGCCGCTGGGCAAGTTCCGGGCTGATATTCAACTCGGTTACCAGCGGTTCTGTTCCAACGTCGTCCAAATCGAGGATTGATATAATCCCCAGCGCTATGAGCTTATCAACCAGATTCTCGTCGGCGCCTTCGACGCTTTTCACGCAGTTTGTGAGCCGTTCGATGCCCTGGTTATATTCATCCGGCGTAAGTATGTCGATATCCCAGCCGGTCATCCTGGCCGCCAGGCGAACGTTCTGTCCATGCTTGCCTATCGCCAAACTCAACTGGTCTTCATCCACGACAACCGTCGCCCTTCCAAGCTCAAAACATAGCGCTATTTCACTGACCTTGGAGGGCATCAGGGCGTTGGTAATGAATACCTGCGAGGAATCGCTCCAGCGGACGATATCGATTTTTTCGCCGCCAAGCTCATCGACGATGTTCTTTATCCGGCTGCCGCGCACCCCCACGCAGGCGCCAACCGGGTCGACTTTTTCATCCAATGAGGCGACCGCAACTTTGGTCCGATACCCGGCCTCGCGAGCCAAAGTCCTTATCTCGATAATTCCCTCTGCGATTTCCGGCACCTCCTGCTCGAATAATCTACGAATGAAATCCGGGTGGGTTCTCGAAAGGATGATTTTGACCTGGTTTGAAACCTCTTTGACGTCAAGTATGAGGCACCTTATTCTTTCGCCGGACTTGTGCGTTTGACCCACTATCTGTTCGTTTTTGGGCATAAACCCTTCGGTTCTGTGGTCTAAGCTTATAACGAGTGAGCCGCTTTCATAGCGGACGACCGAGCCGCTGACTATGTCGCCTTTACGCTGGGCAAACTCGGTGTAGATACTGTCTCTTTCGTCGGCCTTGATTCTTTGAATCATAACCTGTTTGGCGGTCTGGGCGGGAATCCTGCCGAGCTGTTTTATGTTGATTTGCTGGCCATCCTTGACGGCGGTAACCTGGCCGGACGTGCGGTCGATTTGAACGCTGATAACACTTTCCATCTGGCCAAAATGCTTCCTGATGGCGGAGACCATAGCTTCTTCGAGGTCGGCAAAGATTGATTCCTTGTCGATATTCTTGTCTCTTGCTATGTTCTCAACGATTCTGACCAGTTCCTGATTCATTTGTTTGTGTGTCCTTCCTAAAAAAAATGGAAACCATAACGGTTTCCACTTCCAGGCACAGGCCCAACTCACACAGGTTGTTATCAGTTCAAAACTACATCAACTGCCTCCGTTGCCCCGCCCATCGCCGGGCGAAACAGCAACCTGGTTAATCGGCCGCCACTGGAACAGAAACCAACTCAATCTGGCCGTCATTGGCGCGAAATCTTCGCCGAACCGAATGATTGTTCGGCTAATATCCACCGTTGTTAGACCCTGTAAAAACCATACAACGCACCTAAGTTTCAGATTCTGCAGCCATTATACTTAGTACACGAATACATTATACTAATCGTCTACGGCGGCAATGACAATAACTTTTTATGCAATTCTGCGGATTTTTTGCTCTTTGAAGGGGGATTAGAACGGGATTTGTCTTCAAATAAAGCGGTTGTTACTTGTTTTAATGAGGAAATTTACGTGATTGGGATGTTTTTGCGGTTTTCAGGACACTGTTGTCTGAAGGGTTCGTGCGGCAACGGCAGCGGGGGATTTTGGCAGGGTGAAGAAGAAGGTGGAACCTTCGCCGACTGTTGAGGTGAGCCAAATTTTGCCGCCGTATAATTCGACGATTTTCTTGGCCAGCGCCAGACCTGCACCCGTGGTTTCGTGTTGGTCGCGGTCGTTAAGGGTCTGGAAAAGGTGGAAGATTCTGTCGAAATGCTGAGGTTCAATACCTGGGCCGTTGTCGGAAACGCTGAATTGCAGGAAATCGCCTTCTTCAACGCATTCGACGTTTATCAATCCTTCGGGTTTGTTCATAAAGTTGACTGCGTTTGAAAGAAGATTGTAGAAGACCTGAGCGACGTGCTTTTCGTCGCAAATTATGGTGGGCAGGTCGCTATTGACGTTTATTATTATGTTTTGGGGCGGCTTAATATCGGCAAGGACGACGTTTAGCAGCAGGTTCAGGTCGACTTTACGTTCGTTTTGTTTGTTTCTGGCGATTGTGGAATATATAAGAACCGCATCTATAAGCTTATCCATTCGCTCGACCCTTTTGACAAGCAGGTCGATTTGTCGTTGGCCGGCGTCATCGAATTTACCCCTGTAATCCTCGGAGAGCCACTGCGCCAGCATACCGATTCCTCGCAGCGGGGTTTTGAGGTCGTGGGCGGCCATGTAGGCAAAATCGCGAAGCTGCCTGTTGGACTGAGTCAAGAGGGCAACGGTTGACCTCAGGTCTCTGTTAAGATTTTCGATAGATTCCTCCGCCTTTTTGCGTTCGGTTATGTCACGTGAGACGGCCAACAAACGGTTAATGCTGCCATCAGCGTCTTTGATGGGCGTAACGATAACCTCCCACCATTTTGGCGTGCCTTTAGCTGTTTCGAAATACCCATAAAAGACTCCCGTGTCGCCTTGTTTGGCCTTTGAAATAGCTTCGAGGCAACCCTCTCTTTCCTTACCCTTCCAAAAATCAATAAAAGAGCTATTCAAATAAAGCGATATATCGTCTATCTCCAGCAGTTTCTGCCCACCTCCACTCATCGACAATAAATGCCCTTGCAAATCTAAAACTTTGATACAGTCGCTACTGCTCTCGATTACACGTCTGGTAAATTCCTCGTTTTTCCGCATATCTTCTTCGATCTGCGATGTGCGGATAACCATTGAGGTTGAATGCGCTATTCCTTCCAAGAGAGCGTCCTCTTCCGTCGAGACAGGATGCTTGCTGAAGAGGGCCATCACACCCAGCGGCGTGCCATCGGTATGCGTAAGTCGATAGCCAGCAAAGGACACCAAACCAAGCTCTTTGACCCAGGCGTGATTGTGAACTTGTGGGTCGGTCGCTGCCTCGTTGGTGAGGAATTTGTCCCGTTCTCCTGCGGCAATCAGGCCAATCTTGTAACAGCCGAACGGCACCCTGCGATGGTCTTTTCCATCGAGGTGGGTGTATCGTCCGGAGCTTGCCATCAGGTGTAGGCACTTGTCTCTGCACCGGCAGACGTGAGGCCCTTCTTTGACCTCGGCGTGGGTACATCCGGCCTCGCAGCGGTCTCCGGGCTTAATGGTCCAGATTCTGGCAAAGTCGGCATCAAGTATGCGCACCAGAGAATCGGTGACTAACTTGAGCTTTTGTTCGATTGGGGCCG
>Ga0187886_1001909_pt1 | contig 17673 bp, 14 predicted proteins | sample June2016WEW_20_1_FD_133001 | JGI IMG/M metagenome (GOLD analysis project Ga0187886, IMG submission 133001) | Peatland microbial communities from SPRUCE experiment site at the Marcell Experimental Forest, Minnesota, USA - June2016WEW_20_150 | ecosystem: Environmental > Terrestrial > Soil >... | reverse complement strand
GACGGTGTCGGCGAATTCCTCGATCAGCGCGCGCACGTCGGCCCGAGTGCGGATCGGCGGGTAGCGTTCCAGCCAGCGGCCGATCTGCCGCAGCGCGGTAAGGTCCACTTCGATCAGCCGGTCAATGTCCGGGCGCTGGGCCTTGATCACTACGTCGCAGAAAAGCCGGGCCTCGTCCGGCGCCGCGCACAGGCGCGCACGATGCACCTGGCCCAGGGAGGCCGCCGCCAGCGGCTGTTCCTCGAATGAGTCGAATTTCACGCTCAAGGGCGCGTTCAATTCGGTTTCCACAATGCGGCGGATATCCTCGAACTTTTCGGGGGGAACCTCATCCTGCAAGCCGGCGAGTTCCTGGGTGATCTCCGGAGGGAGCACATCGAGGCGGCTGGAGAGAAATTGGCCGACCTTGATCATCAGACCGCCCATGCGGATGGCCAGAGCCCGGAAGTCCGCAGCGATGCGCTTCAGCCGGCTGGAGCGCGTGCGCCGGGTAAGGGAGCGCAACCCGACACGCGGGAGGAATAGCTCCCAAAAAATAAAATCGGCGGCGGCGCCGGTAAAGAAGAACATAATCCGCCAATAGCGGGTGCGCAATCGGGATGCAGCCATCCAGCCTCCGGGATTCGGCGGCATTGTAACATCACCCCTCCTTTTCCTACCCCGGATGTAGCCACTGGATCCATCTGCGATAATATTTATGTTTATAGGGGATAATCAATATGTATTATGAGCAGGAGGAATTGGAGGATAATATCCTTATTGAAGATAATGAAAAGATACCCAAAAAATGGGCCGTATGAGCAAGTTCAGACAACACGGGAAGGCCATTCTGTCACGATAAGATCTTGATTTGTTACTGTATATTGAAAAGGTTGACATCGGGAGTAAGATTAAATAGGAAAAGAAATTCAAGTGGAAAAAGTCTTCCCACTAATTTCTTTGGGGAATTTCACATGAAAAGACAATTTCGCAGCAAAGGAATATATTATGCAATTGCGTCTCTGGGATTGATGATGTTGACTGCGTGCGGTGCTTCCACGCCAAACGCCAATCCGCCGGCCGCGCAAAATCCCGGAACTGCGATATCGTCCATGCCGTCGGTCTTCTCCACGATGCTTCCTTCCCCAACCCCGTTGCCAAATCCGACGGCTTCGAGCACGCCGATCGTATCTACGACCATGCCGGCCACAGAGCTCCCTTCTGTAACCCCCACGAATAATAATTTACCGCTCGCGGCAGATCCAACTATCCGGATTGCCTTCGCCACCGGAACCACCTCCGGTTCTGTTCAGGGAACGCTGTCATCCCAAGCGGTGCAATCCTACATATTGCGCGCCATGTGGAATCAGGTTATGTCCGTCTCGGCGACATCGTCGAATAATTCCGTCTACCTGGAAATCCATGGCGTATGGGATGGAATATACCTCACGCGTTTTTCCAATGCACGGACTTCCTGGCAGGGATGGCTGCCCCGGACGGAAGAATATATCGTCAAGGTGTACAACAGCGGGAGCGCGGCAACCAGCTACACACTCTCGGTCGATATTCCGGCCCGCATCCGGTTTGCCACCGGCGCATACTCTGCGACAATTTATGGCCGCGGTTACGCGGCGAAGATCATCTCTTATGTGCTGTATGCGCGCGGCGGCCAGACCATGACCGCCACTCTATCCTCCGCGACAAATTCGGTATTCGTATCGATCCATGGGTTCAGCGGCGGTCAATCCCTTGTGGATTCCTCCGCGGGGAAGACTTCTTGGACGGGAACACTCCCCAGCACGCAAGAGTATATCCTTGAGGCGGTGCAAAATAGCACATGGGTAAGTTATACGCTTACCGTCACCATTGTTTAATTGTCGAAGTCATCCCGCTGGTTGCCTTTCGATGACTTCCTCGCGTTAATTGCTTGATCAATCCACCGGAAATAGAGCTTGCCAATAAGGGGGAGAAGTAATTCAGCCGGGATAGGCTGGTTTTAACTAATGTCAGTTTTTATTAATCCGATTTTCCAGGGAATTTAACTTATGGTTGGAACAAATCCCCAAGCCGCATTCGCTTGTAGATGCGGAAGAAATGAAACGACATCCTAGTTATTTCACGCAGGTAGAATCCAGCGTATCTACGGAGCCTCTCCTCCCCCGCCGGAGGAGCGACGCCGAATGTACGTTTCTTCTCTTTCTGCATATTGAGTAAAATATCCGACGGGGGAGCAAAGCAACCGGATCGGCTGGCTGAGGGGCCATCTCCATCGATGACCGGATGCAATGCGTTCAGCTCGCGGAAGGTCTGGGGATTTACCGCATCCGGATTACGGATTGCCGATTAACGTTCGTGAAACCGGCTTCGATCGGATTGAAGCATGACAAAGGATGAATCCATGAAATCCGCTAACCCTTGCATCCTGACGATCAACGGCGGTTCATCGAGCATAAAGTTCGCGTTGTTCCAGGTAGAATCCCCTTTGCGGCGGGTTTTGGAGGGCAGGATCGAGCGGATTGGAATGCCCTCCCCCAACTTTGTGGTGAAAGGTTTGAATCCGGCCGATAACTTCTCGCGGCCGGTGGCTGCGCCGGACCACAAGGCTGCGGTTGGTACGCTGATGGATTGGGTCGAAGAACGAACCGGATATGGCGAATTGACAGCAATCGGGCATCGCGTAGTGCATGGAGGACCGAAGTACAGCGAGCCACAACTCGTCACAGCGGAGATGGTCAAGGAGTTGCATCAGCTCGAACCATTCGATCCGGAACATTTGCCGGAAGAGATCCAGCTGACCGAGGCGTTTCATCGCCGGTTTCCCGAGCTGCCGCAGGTAGCTTGTTTTGATACGGCGTTTCACCATGACATGCCCCGCGTGGCGCGTCTCTTGCCGATCCCGCGCCGATACGATGCGAAGGGGGTTCGCCGGTATGGATTTCATGGTTTGTCGTATGCGTTCCTGATGGAGGAGCTGACGCGCTTGGCCGGGCCGCAAACGGCCCGGGGCCGGGTCATTCTCGCTCACCTCGGCAACGGGGCAAGCCTGGCGGCGGTGCACGGCGGCAAATCCATGGATACCTCCATGAGTTTCACGCCGACGGCGGGCGTCCCGATGAGCACCCGCTCGGGCGATCTGGATCCGGGGCTGGTTTGGTATCTGGCGCGAACCGAGCGCATCGAACCGAAGCAGTTCAACGAGATGGTCAATTATCAGTCCGGGTTGCTCGGAGTATCCGAGACCAGTTCCGACATGCAGGAGTTGCTTGCCCGCGAGGCCGACGATGTGCGCGCGGCCGAGGCGGTTGCATTGTTTTGTTACCAGGTGAAAAAATGGATCGGCGCCTTCGCCGCGGCGCTAGGGGGATTGGATACGCTGGTGTTTGCGGGCGGGATCGGGGAGAACGCGCCCACAGTCCGCGCGCGGGTTTGCGACGGGCTGGGATTTCTTGGCATCGAAATCCTCGAGAAGGAAAACGCGGCGAATGCCGGCGTGATTTCTTCCGATGCCAGCCGGGTTGCGGTCCGTGTCATTCACACGGACGAAGAATGGACCATAGCTAAAACGGCCTGCCAGGTATTGGGTCTTTCGGCCGGAAAGAAGAATGTGAATGAAAACGAAAACGATTAACCTCGCCGACAAGCCGTTATCGCCCGATGTTCTGCGGAAGATGGACGCCTATTGGCGGGCCGCGAATTATCTCTCGGTCGGGCAGATTTATCTTTACGACAATCCGCTCCTGAAGCGGCCGCTGACGCTCGCGGATGTGAAACATATGCTGCTGGGTCACTGGGGCACGACCCCCGGGCAGAACTTTATCTACGTGCACTTGAACCGCATTATTAAGAAATACGACCTGGACATGATTTACGTCGCCGGTCCGGGGCACGGCGGCCCGGCCATCGTGGGCAACACCTATCTCGAGGGCACCTACAGCGAGATCTATCCCAATATCAGCCAGGATGAAGCCGGACTTCGGAAGCTCTTCCTTCAGTTTTCGTTCCCCGGAGGAATCCCCAGCCACGTATCGCCGGAATGCCCGGGCTCGATCCACGAGGGCGGCGAGCTGGGTTATTCGCTCAGCCATGCTTTCGGGGCGGTGTTCGATAACCCCGGTCTCGTCGCGGCCTGCGTCGTCGGCGACGGCGAGGCGGAAACGGGGCCGCTGGCCGCTGCATGGCAATCCAACAAATTCCTCGATCCGGCGACCGACGGTGCGGTGCTGCCGATCCTGCACCTCAACGGTTTCAAGATCAGCAATCCGACAATCCTCGCGCGCATCGAGCCCGGGGAACTGGAACAATTTCTGCGCGGCTGCGGCTGGACACCGTATTTCGTCGAGGGCGACGTTCCGATGGAGATGCACCAACTCATGGCGGCGGCATTGGACCGGGCCATCGAGGACATCCGGCGCATCCAGAACAAAGCGCGGAATACCGGCGATACCACGCGGCCGCGCTGGCCCATGATCGTCCTCAGGTCGCCCAAGGGCTGGACGGGACCGAAAATGATCGATGGAGTGCAGATCGAAGGCACCTTCCGGGCGCACCAGGTGCCGCTCTCCGACCCGGCCACCCATCCCGAACACCTCAAGCTGTTGGAAAACTGGCTGAAGAGCTACAAACCGGAGGAGCTTTTCGATGAGCAGGGCCGCTTGAAACCGGAACTGGCCGAACTTGCTCCCAAGGGCGAACGGCGCATGGGCGCGAATCCCCACGCCAACGGCGGCATTCTTTTACGCGACCTGCGGATGCCGGATTTCCGCGACTACGCGGTCGATGTTCAAGAACCCGGGGTACTGGGCATCGGGGACACGCATGTGCTCGGACGTTTCCTGCGCGACGTGGTGAAGCTGAACAACGAGCAGAGGAATTTCCGGATCTTTGGCCCCGACGAGACGCTCTCCAACGGTCTGGAGGCCCTCTTCGAAGCGACCCCACGCCAATGGGACGCCGCGACCGTGCCGAATGACGAATTCCTCGCCCCCGCCGGACGCGTGATGGAAATGCTCAGCGAGCATCAGTGCGAGGGTTGGCTGGAAGGGTACCTGCTCACGGGACGGCACGGGCTGTTCAACTGCTACGAGGCTTTCATCCACATCGTGGATTCGATGTTCAACCAGCATGCCAAGTGGTTGAAGGTCACCGCGCAGCTGCCGTGGCGGCGGAAGATCGCCTCGCTCAACTACCTGCTGGCTTCCCATGTCTGGCGGCAGGACCACAACGGCTTCACGCATCAGGACCCCGGTTTCCTCGACGTCGTCGCCAACAAAAAGGCGGAGATTGTGCGCGTGTACCTGCCGCCGGATGCAAACTGTCTCCTGTCGGTGATGGACCATTGCCTGCGCAGCCGCCATTACGTCAATGTCGTGGTCGCGGGCAAGCACCCGGCGCCGCAGTGGTTGACGATGGATGCGGCGGTCAAGCATTGCACCGGGGGCATCGGCATCTGGCAGTGGGCCAGCAATGACCAGTGCCTCGCACCCGACGTGGTCATGGCCTGCTGCGGCGATGTGCCCACCCTGGAGACGCTCGCCGCCGTATCCATTCTGCGCGAGCATCTGCCCGATCTGAAAATCCGGGTGGTCAACGTCGTGGACCTGTTCAAACTGGAGCCGCCCAGCGAACACCCGCACGGGTTGAGCGATATGGATTTCGACGAGCTCTTCACCGCGGACAAGCCGGTCATCTTCGCCTTCCATGGTTACCCGTCGCTAATCCACCGGCTCACCTACCGCCGCACCAACCACGACAACATCCATGTCCACGGTTACAATGAAGAGGGCACCATCACCACGCCTTTCGATATGACGGTGTTGAATCATCTGGATCGCTTCCACCTTGTGATGGCCGCCATCGACCGCCTGCCGCAGACCGGCGACAAGGGCGTTTATCTGAAGCAGCAACTCAAGGATAAGCTGGTCGAGCATAAGGAATACATCGACCAGTACGGCGAGGATATGCCGGAAATCCGGAACTGGAAGTGGAATCGGGACGGAACGTAGAAAGCGAAAACGCCGACCTTGTGCCTTATTCCGGCTTGGCCACTCGGGGGTCGGCACTTGCGGTAATCGACCAGGAAAGAGTCAATCGCTAGACCGGCACCGACCCGGGATGTTCGGATAAAACCTGTAAAACAGAAAAGGAGTTAAAGATGACGATCTCAACTTTCTTGACGCTGGCTTTGGGTATCCTGTTGCTGCTCTTTGGCAGACGTGCGTTCTGGATTTTCGTGGCCGTGGCCGGCTTTATTGCCGGGCTCACTTTTGCCACGCAATATATGGCCGGCCAGCCGGAACTGGTCATCCTGTTGATCGCCGTCGCCGCCGGGGTCATCGGCGCCATCCTGGCGATACTGTTGGAATGGTTGGCCATCCTGATCGCCGGTTTCCTGGCCGGCGGGTATCTGGCAACTACCTTGGCGGTTTCCCTGGGTCTGACCGTCGCTGCCGGGAATTGGGTGATCTACATCATCGGTGGCATTATCGGGCTGATCTTGGTGGCCGCCCTTTTCGATTGGGCCATCATCATCCTGTCCGTGCTGCTGGGGGCGGACATCATCATGTCTGTCTTGAGCATCCCGTCCTCGACCTACTACTGGCTGATCTTCCTTGGGCTGATAGTCGTGGGGATTTTCGTGCAGGCCGGGATTTGGCATCGCCGTTATCCTGTCGAGCGCACGTGGGGGCGGCGCGAACCGTCTTAACCCCTGTCCAAACGGTAAAGAGTTTCCGGATAACTGGAATTGGAGTTGAGGCATTTCCAAAGGAATACACAAGGGCTAATCGCCACCGCGATGATGCGTGTGGCCGGCGCAAGGCGCCTGCCTGCGATGAATGATAGCAATTCAACCTGCAATAAATGATTTACCAGACCGGGGATTGACCGGCCCGCGGAGGTCCGGCGCGACTATCGCGAGTTGAAAGAAATCACTGTGCCGCCGACTTTACCCATCCACCGGAAACAAGGTAAAAAATAAGGCGGATGAGTAAAGCAGCCGGCACAGCCTTAACCTGCAACTCTCGCCGTGAGCACAGCGTGAGTTCCGTGCTATCGGGATTTTTCCGATAGGATTAATGAGGCTTCGTGAAAATGCCTGTGGTGCGAGTGTATGAGATTCGAGAGCCGCTAAATATATAGATCGCGCCTGTTATAAAACAAATACGCCGCCGCTACGCACACGACGACAATCGCCGCCGAAAGCAGCACATACCCGCCGCTGAGCGCGCCGGTGCGCAGGAACTCGCCCGGATCGAAATACTTGAAGGGTGTGAAGTACTTGAGGAAATCCAGGTTCTTCTGCATCCCGGAGAGGACCGATATGACATACGCGACCAGGATGATTCCCACGGCGGTCGATCCGGAGAGCTTATACTGCTTCATCGCGCAGCCCAGCAGCAGCCCGAGGCCGAGGAAGATCAGTTCGATGACGAACATCCCTTCCATTTCGAGGGCCAGGAAGGAGTAGAACCCCGGCTCCGGTTTATACGACCGCACCGATATCAGCGAAAAGGCCCAGCATATCAGGACGAATACGATGCAGTTTACCAGCGCTGCGAGCGCCTTGGCGGTGATCACCCGGCTGCGCGATACCGGCAGGACGAGCGAAAATTCCACCGTCCGGTCGCGCTCCTCCTTGGAGATCATGTCGCTGCCCCACATCGCAGCCGCGATTGCCCCCAGTAGCCCGAAATAGACGAACATGATCCCGAAAAAACCGATGACCGTGGTAAGGTTGAAGGCGCGCAGGTTCATCGCATCCAGCATCGCCGGGGGCATGGCATCCAACAGTTTCAGGCTCTCGGGGTTGTTGTAAAAGGCTCCGAACTTGGCCGTGCCGACCATGATCAGCAGTCCCATGATCACGCACCAGATGATGAGCGATTTCAGGTTGGCCCGCAGTTCGCGAAGAAAGATGTTCATCGTGCGCCTCCTTACGAGACCGCCGGGATATCGCGGCGGAGGTAGAGCCAGTAGCTGACCGCCAGTGCGATCAGGCTGACGGCTACGTCGAGGAGAACCAGCGGTGTGTTCAGCGCGCCGTAATTGACGATATAGGATGGGTCGAAGTGCTTGAAGGGCGTGATCAGCTCCAGTTTCACCTCACCCAGGATCCCGCTGAACGCAGCCAGCACGTACGATCCGAAGGCCAGGCCGAGGGAATAAGGCGTCACGCTGCGCACGCGCTTGACGATCAACGAAACGACCAGCCCGACGCACAGGAAAAAGATTTGGAAGAGCGGCAGGCTGAGCATCATCAGAAACAAGGTGGTGCCGTCGTACTCGCGGCCGCCGGCATAGACGGCGATGGTGACGAGCGTGCTCGCCCATATGACCAGGGTGGTGAGGAAAATACTGGTGAGGGCTGCCAGCAGTTTGCTGACGAAAACCTGCGTCCGGCTGACAGGTTTCGTCAGCAGGAAATCCGCCGTCATTTCGTTTTCTTCGATCGAAACCAGCCCGAAGCCGTAGTTGCCGGCTTGGATCGCCAAGAAGAGTTGGGTGAACATCGTCAAGAAACCGTAAAAACCCAAGACGGTGGCCATATTCAGCTTGTCCATGCTGAAGGCGGCCCGAAAGGCCGGCGGAAATTTTGCATACATTTGATTGATCAGCGCGGCCTGGTCCGCAAAGCCCTGAAAGATGGAGAAGAAAAAAACCAGGATCGCCGTCACGGCCACGGACCAGATGATGACCGATTTCAGCCGGGTGCGAAACTCGTGGAGGTAGATGGTTGTGCTCATCGCTGCCGCCTATTCATAGTAGTGCATGAAAATTTCTTCCAAGGTCGGCTCTTCGATGCTTACGTCCTCGATACGCAAGCTGCTCAATTTCTTCAGCACCGCGTTGATGTCGCCCTTGAAGAAGAAACTCATCGTGCCGTTGTCGGATTGCACGTTGGTCACCCCCGCCAGTTTGAAATCCGCGGGTTTAAGACCTTCGGCCGTCACGCGCACCTTCTTGTAGTTGTTCTGCTGTAATGAGCGGATGTCGGAAATTTCAACGATCTTGCCCTCGCGGATGATCCCCACCCGGTTGCACAGCCGCTGAACCTCGCCCAGGATGTGCGAGGAGAAGAAAACGGTCACGCCGCGCGCATTCTCCTTGCGGATCAGGTCGAAGAACTTGCGCTGCATGAGCGGATCAAGGCCGCTAGTCGGTTCATCCAGGAACAACAGTTTGGGGCTGTGCAGTAGGCCCTGAACGATTCCGACCTTTTTCTTGTTGCCGTAGGAAAGGTCGCTGATGCGGCGGTTCATCTCCAGTTCCATGAGCTCGGAGAGCTCGCGCATACGTTGCGTGCAATCGTGATCGTAGAAACTGGCCGAATACTTAAGGAGGTCGATGACTTTCATGCCTTCGTAGTAAAACACTTCTGAAGGCAGGTAGCCGATATCGCGGCGGATCTCCGGGCCTTGGGTGGTCACGTCCTTGCCGAAGACCTTCGCGCTGCCGCTGGTCGGATGGATCAGCGAAAGGAGCAGGCGGATGGTGGTGGATTTCCCGGCGCCGTTCGGTCCGATGAAGCCGAAGATTTCGTCTTCTTTCACGTCGAAAGAGACATCCACGATGCCCCGCGATTTTCCGTAATACTTGGTCAGATGGGAAACTTCGATAACGCTCATAGCGTTGCTCCTTTGTACAAAATGGAGATGATGCATCCGTGGTTAGCGAATCCGGTCCGAACAAGCAAACAAGGTACGCACAATTTTTGTGTCAATCCGTGTTTCCTCGCCGTTTCATCGCCTTAATCGTTTACATGGTTTCGAACTTTTGGTTGCCGGTAAAAATTACTCCGGCTTCCCGGACGGGCGTCAGACCGGCTCAAGTTTTAGTACCAATCCTTGTATTCGTCAAGCCGAGAATATGATGAGGCCGGATTCAACCTCGAAGTGCAACACCTGAGCGAAAGGCCTCCGCGGATCAGCGGGCAATAGGTCCCAATCCTATTCCATCAGCTGGTTTGGCTAGACATGCGCCGCGAGCCAGGTTTCCACATCTTTGAGCACACGGGCGCGTTCCGGCTCGTTGAACACCTCGTGGTACAGTCCTTCGTAGACTTTAATCGTCTTGTCTTTGGAACCCGCCTTATCATAGAGCATCTGCGCACTGCCAGGGTCGATAATTTTGTCTTCACTGCCTTGCAGCGTAATAAAGGGCAGAGTAATCTTATCCGCCTCGGCCGTGAGGCGCAGAATGACTCTGAGTAATTCTGCCGCCGTCCGTGCGGGAGTCTTTCCGTGGAAGACCAGCGGGTCGTTGAGGTAAGCTTTTACCACTTCCGGATCACGCGAAACGGCGTTGGCATACAGCGGGATAAGTCCCACCCTTGGGAAAAGCACCGATAGGATCTTGCCTAGCATGATGGTCGCCGGTGAAATACTTTTGCTGACCTTAATGGGCGGCGCCGAGATGACGGCGCCTTTGAAATCCCCTTGATGGTCGAGCAGGTAATAGGGTGCTATCAGCCCACCCATGCTGTGGCCGAGCAGGAAGATGGGCTTTCCCGGCTGCCAGCCTCTGACCAGATTATAGAAAACCGTCAACGTGTCGGTGTAATCTTCGAAGCGCTCGACATATTCGCGCGTGCCCTCGGATTTTCCATGGCCGATATGGTCAAGCCCGTAGACGGCATACCCTAGCGGGACGAAGTAGTTGACCACATTCATGTAACGCCCGGAATGTTCACCCAGCCCGTGAACGACGAGCAGCACGGCTTTTGCTTTCCCCTCCGGAAGCCAGGCTTGATAATAAATGTTGGTATTCCGCACGCCCTTGAAATTACCTTCGATATGATTCATAGGGTCTCCTTTTGCAGGTTGTGGCAGAAGCAGTGGATGGTGAGACTCATAACCAGCGTCGGTGATTGCATAATCTCGCCGGTGATTATCGTATCACTTTCGATCCTCTTTGCCCCGAGTTTGACAACATACAGTATTTTTAGCGCCCGTCGATTTGCATTTACGGGGAGGCGGATTAGCGAGAGGCAAGTAGTCCGATGGATAGGGCGATCATTAACTGGCCGATAAAGTAACTCCCGAGTATGGCAGCCTGTGCCAGACGGAAGGGTCGGCGGAAGCGGTCAATGGCCAACATCGCGTCTGACGCCAGAAATAGCAAGGCGCCGATTGCGGCAAAAAGCGTATCTATGGAAAAGCGGCCTATTGCTCGAGTTACCGCCAGAGCAACCATCGCCACAATGACGGCAACATACAAGCTGACCGCCGCCTTCAAGCTTGCAGACAAAGCCGGCCAGAGATACACCAAAAGGCTCGCGCCGATAAGCAAGAGCGGAAGCACGGGCCATGGAAAACCGCCGGCCGGTGCGCCGGCGAGAAAGGCGAATATATAGCAGATGTGGGCGAGCAGGAAACTGACCAGGCCGAAGAGAAATCGATTGCCGGGCAACATGAGCCAGATGTCGCCAAACAGTGAGAAGAGCAGGCCAAGGCCGATGGCGCGAGCGTACGGGTCGGTAAGGAAAGTGCCCGGTAGTAAGGCGGCGACCAAGATCAGGATCGTGGTCAGCGGCTTAAAGATATAGAAGAGGGTGGGGCGGTTTGGACGAAGGTAATGTGCAGCTATGGTCAGGCTGGCCGACAGAAGGATGGCCAAGCTTATGACCGGCAGTAGCGATTTCAATTCCAAATTACACCTCGTGCGGGCAGATCGGGCCGCCCAACGAATACGGCTTAAGCGGCAGGCCGACCTTTAATCTGGCGATCATTTTATCCGAAAAGGGAAAAACCAGAGATTAGCCAATTCTCGTGTTTTGGGTTGGTCCGATGGAGGCGTTGAAGGATTTGATAATTTCTCCGTGACCTATTGGCAATCCACCCAGTCGAGTGTGCGGGTCACGGCTTTTTTCCAGCCGGAGTACAGCCGGTCGCACTCTCCGCATTCTATCTTCGGTTTCCATTCCTTGTCGATTCCCCACTGGCTGCGCAGCTCGTCGAAGTCCTTCCAGAAGCCGACGGCCAAGCCGGCGGTGTAGGCCGCGCCCAGAGCGGTGGTCTCGGCGACCGTGGGACGGATCACCGGCACGTTCAGGATGTCCGCTTGGAATTGCATCAGCAGTTCGTTCCGCACCATGCCGCCGTCCACTTTGAGGGCCTTGAGCCGGACACCGGAATCTTTTTCCATGGCGTCCAGCACCTCGCGCGTTTGGTAGGCGGTCGCCTCGAGTGCGGCCCGGGCGATGTGTCCTTTGTTGATGAAACGCGTCAACCCGACGATTGCACCGCGCGCGTCCGATCTCCAATACGGCGCGAACAAGCCGGAGAACGCCGGAACGAAATAGATGCCGCCGCTATCTTCGACCGTGCGCGCCAGCGCTTCCACGTCGGCGGAGGCCGCGATCAGGCCGAGGTTGTCTCGCAGCCATTGAACGAGCGCGCCGGTGATTGCGATCGATCCCTCCAGGGCGTAAACCGGCTTCCCGCCGCCGATCTTATAGGCGATTGTTGTAAGCAGCCCGCTGGTGCTCGGCACGGGGATCTCGCCCATATTCATGAGCATGAAACAGCCGGTGCCGTAGGTGTTCTTGGCTTCGCCGGGATTGAAACAGGTCTGGCCGAACAAGGCCGCCTGTTGATCGCCAAGATCCCCGGCCACCGGAACGCCTGCCAGGGGCAACCCGCTTGCCCCGGCCACAGGCCCATAGATTTCCGACGAGGAACAAATCTTCGGAAGCATGGAACGCGGGACGCCGAGCAGTTCCAACAGACGCTCATCCCAATCCAGTGTATTCAGGTTCATCAGCTGCGTGCGCGATGCGTTGGTCGCATCGGTGACATGAATGCCGCCGGCAATATTCCAGAGCATCCAAGTATCCATATTGCCAAAAAGCAACTCGCCCTTCTCGGCCTTGCGGCGCGCTTCGGGTACGTTGTCCAGGATCCATTTAATCTTCGGACCGGAAAAATAGGTTGCCAGCGGCAGACCGGTCGTCGGACGCAGGCGGTCCGGACCGCCCTCCTTGGCCAGCTCACTGCAGATTAAATCCGTGCGTGTGTCCTGCCAGACGATGGCGTTGCCGACCGGTTTGCCGGTGGATTTCTCCCAAACCACGGTTGTCTCCCGCTGGTTGGTGATCCCGATGGCGGCGATGTCTTTGGAGGCTATCCTCCCTTTCTCCAATGCATTCCTCATCACCTCTCGTATTCTTTCCAAGATCTCGAGCGGGTCGTGTTCCACCCAGCCCGGTTTCGGGCAGATTTGCCGGTGTTCCTTTTGATCCATGGCGGCGATGTTCCCGGAGTGGTCGAAGATGATGAAGCGGGTGCTGGTTGTCCCCTGATCTAGCGCGGCAACATATTTCGGCATCAGGCACCTCTTTTTCTTCTAACCCTGCCTCAAATCCGCAACAACACCGGATTTTCGGCTTCCCCCTCCCGACTTACCTGCGCTTCGCGATGGCAGGTGCCGGGAGAGGGATTGGGGGTGAGGGAGAGAAATAGGATTTCCGCTTGTTATGAATTCCCTCGGGAAACCCCTTCCGGCGGCAGGGTGCGGGTGAGCATGACGTTTACACCGCTTCCCCGGTAGTCTTCGATCAAGACTCTCCCGCGTTTGGCCGGAAGGCGGACCAACAGCTGGGTGAGATCTCCGATAAACTCGGTGATGAGTGCCCGGGGGAGAGGCTTGTCCGTTCGCACGGGAATGTATGGGAACGCCCGGGAATCGGTGCGGACAACGGCCGTGACTACGCGGGTGGGGGAGATCATCTCTTCCCTGCCGTAAACCGCTCCCTTGGGGCAGCGGTTCCCGGTGACCGAGACCTCTCCTTCGCCCTTCATCTCAACGGTCAGCATGCAGCCGATCGGGCAAGCGATGCAAACAAACTCGGTCATCATAGCCTCCACACGGACAGTTCGCCGCACGGCCTCTGCGTCCTGCCCCGATGCCGTTTTTCCATTTTCATCGGATCGCCACCTCCATGAGGTTATCCTGGCCATCGCTCAATGCGGGGAAATCGGAAGGCTGCAGGCGGAGCCGGATCATTTCAGAGGGCTGAATGTGTGCGAGCTTTCTCTTTTTGATTTCTGAGCCTCCGATCTGCAGTGAGAGAATCGCGTCGTTTTTTACGATAAAGGATCGGATATAGAGAACGTTCTCCCGGTCGGGAGCATAAAAGTTGGGCACCACGGAGCGGACGTTTGCCCCCGCCATCAGGGGGAATTGTTTAGCACTTACTCCGGAAAGAAATCGGCCAACCGCCTCTCCGCAGCGTCTTGCCTCCTCCGCAGCATAATCCACAAGGTCGTGAACATGGAGCACATTGCCGCAGGCAAAGATCCCCGGGGAGGCGCTCATGAGGTTGGCATCGATGCGGGGCCCGCCCGTGTCGTCATTGAGCGAAACCCCGGCCTTGCGGGAGAGTTCGTTTTCCGGAATGAGCCCCACGGATAGAAGCACGGTATCGCAATCCAACCGAAAGCTCTTTGTGTAATCCGGATTGCCTTCCAAGAGCGGGGTCACCTCGACCCCATCCACCCTGTCCATTCCCGTGATCTTAGAAACAACGTGGGAGAGATAAAGCGGGATCGAGAAATCTTTCAGGCATTGCGAGATGTTCCTCGCCAGACCGGAGGGATAGGGCAATATTTCAACCACGGCAATCACGTGAGCACCGACCAGGGTCAGGCGGCGCGCCATAATGAGGCCGATATCCCCCGACCCGATCACGACCACTCTGCGGCCCGGAAGGTAGCCCTCAAGGTTCATTAGCCGTTGAGCCAGGCCTGCGGTGAATACTCCCGCGGGACGGGTTCCGGCGATGGCCACGTTGCCCCGGTTTCTCTCCCGGCAGCCCATGGCGAGCACAACCGCGCGGCAGCCGAGGCGCAGAACCCCATGGTCTTTCCCGCAGGCGGTCACGACATGGGATGCCTCGTCCCCGGTTATGTCCATCACCGTGGTGTCCAGGTATACGTCGATTCCCGCGCCGAGAACCCTGGAAATAAACCGTTCGGCAAACTCGGGTCCGGTGAGGTCCTCGCCGAACTCGTGAATTCCGAATCCGTTGTGGATACACTGCATGAGGATTCCGCCAAGGTACGCTTCCCGGTCCACGATTGCGACCGAGTGCCCGCCTTCCCGCACGGCAAGCGCAGCCGCCATCCCGGCCGCCCCGCCGCCGATAACTACGGCATCGTACGTTTTTTCAAGCATCAGTCGCCGCTCCCTGATCGTTCCCGCCCGGAGGGTGCAAATCCCGCTTGTCCAAGCGTGTTTGAACCGACTTCCGTATCCCGTGCGGCGTCTCCAATCCGGCCGACCACGAGCGCGCTTCCCTTCCCCCGTTTCGTGATCTATTCGACGCGCATCCCCGTCTCGCGTGCAATGATCGATAGAAGCCGGTAGGTGCAGAACCCGCCCTGACAGCGGCCCATGCCCGCCCTGGTGTAAAACTTGATCCCGTCCAACGTGATATGTCCCTTATGGATTGCCTCGACCACTTCAGCCTCGGATACGCTCTCGCACCGGCAAACAATATGAGCAAAGGCCCTCTCCCGCCGGACAAGCTCATCCAGCTCCACGAAGCTCATCTCGACAACCTTCGGGGAATGTCCGACCGTTGGAACGAAGTCCGGCTTTTCCGCGAGCTTGAGGCCGTCTTGTTGCAGAAGGCCCTTCACGTACTCCGCGATCGCGGGAGCGGCGGTGAGGCCCGGGGATTGAATTCCCGCGACTTGTACCAGGCCGGGCGCTTTTCGGGAAAGGTCGATGAAGAAGTCGTCCCCCGGAAGGGTGGGACGAAGGCCTGCGAAGGAGGTGATAATATCCCTCTTCGAAATCCCGGGCACCATGCGGGCCGCAAGCGAGAAAACCCGGTCGAGATTCTCAGGCGTGGTGCCCGTGTCGTCCTTCTCCTCAATTTCTACCGCGGTGGGGCCGACCATCATCGTGCCTTCCACCGTCGGGATCACGAGCACGCCCTTGGAGTTCCTCGCGGGAACGGGGAAGATCACGTGGGAGGGAAACCCCGCCGCGTTCTTGTCCAGCAAAAATTCTTCCCCCTTCCTGGGAATGATGTGGAACTCCTCCGCGCCGAAAAAGCCTGACACCTCATCCGCGTACAGGCCGGCGGCGTTCACGACGCGCCGCGCCTCATGGGTTTCGCCCGTTTCGGAAACCAACAGCCAGCGGTCGTCCGCGCGCCGCGCGGCGGCGACTCTCCAGTCGGTGAAGAGGCTCACCCCGTTGGCCCGAGCGTTTTCCACCAAGGCAAAGACAAGTCGGTATGGCTCGACGATCCCGCCGGTCGGCGCCCATAGCCCTCCCACAGCGTCGCCGTTAAGTTTAGGCTCCAGGGAGAGGATTCGTTCCCTTCCCACGATCTCGAGTTGCGGAACGCGGTTGGCGGTCCCTATCTCATAGAGTGCTTCCACAGTTTTCAGTTCTTCAGGGGAAAAAGCCACCACAAGGATCCCAACCCTGCGGAAGGGAAATCCCAGTTCCGCCTTCAACCGGTCGAACAGGTAGTTCCCTTGAACTTCAAGACGCGCCTTGAGGGTCGACGGATTGTGGTGAAACCCGGCGTGGATAATACCCGAATTGGCCTTGGAGACGCCGAAGGAAACATCCGTCCTGCGCTCAAACAAAGCCACAGAGATTTTAAAGGAAGAGAGCCGCCTGGCGATTGCCGCGCCGGTAACTCCCGCTCCGATGATCGCTACATCGAACATAAGTTTCGACAGATCCCGATTGCCCTTTCCATGGGTAAGCCAAAAAGCCGGTCTTATCCGTTTCCCTTGTTCCCCTCGCTGATTGGGATTTTGGACAGCATCTTTGCGGCCTCGTCCGCTTGGGTGTTGATGATCACGGAAAATTTGATTTCGTTATTTGCCCACCCCGCAGCCCATCATAAAACTGACGCGGGACCCGGAGCCGGTTGAAGAGGAAGAACCAGTGGTGGGATGGGTTCCTGATTGAAGTTGAAATCTACGGTCAAGTTGCCCAATTGCGATGCATTTTCGCGGACGTCCGGCCTTGGATCCGGGCGGCCATCCGTTTTTGGATCGAGTCTCTGACCGTTTAGAAAAATATCTTCCATGAACTTAACATAGGCATCGTGGCTGAGAATTTGGTGGTCGACGAATCCCTTTTTAGCATACGGGCTGATGACCAATCCCGGTACGCGTAATCCGTAGCCGTTTTGATCCACCCGCGGAGGCATAACATTATCATAAAAGCCTCCCCAGTCGTCCCAGGAAAGGAAAATGACCGTGCTCCCCCAATCCGGTCCCTGCATTGCGGTATTGATCAGGCTAGTTGTCCAGGCCTGTCCATCACCGACCAAAGCCGGTGGATGTTCGCTGTTTGGTCCGCTGGGGGTGATCCAACTGATCGCGGGTAATTGCCCGTCTGTTGCATCCTGATAAAAGTTGGTCACATCCGTAATATTCTGAAGCTGGCCGTCCTCTTTCACCGTGTCGAAGTAGGGAAGCGGATTCCAGATCCCCGGTGTTTTTGCGTTCTGATTTACCGGCGGACAATCCGCGGCGTCGTTTGCGCAATCCGGCTGCGTTCCGGTCTGCACATAGTATTTCCAGCTGACGTGGTTTTTAAAAAGCAGGTACGTCAGATCCGTCCAGGCGTAATCGGGAGCGACACGGTTGAGCGGAGTGGTTTTAAGACCCAACGAGAAATCCGGGGGGTCTGAGGGGACTGGAGCGCATTGATGCAACTCAT